>Ga0182018_10003455_pt1 | contig 14184 bp, 8 predicted proteins | sample 812P2MmetaG_FD_120490 | JGI IMG/M metagenome (GOLD analysis project Ga0182018, IMG submission 120490) | Permafrost microbial communities from Stordalen Mire, Sweden - 812P2M metaG | ecosystem: Environmental > Terrestrial > Soil > Wetlands > Permafrost | place: Sweden: Stordalen | collected...
TAGCAGGGCTTCTGCCATCCGAAAATGTTGTACGTGGGCATGCCCCACGGGGTGCAGGGATAGGTGCGCTTGCCCATGAGGAATTCCAAAAAGAGCGGCGAGAGATTGAAGCGCCAGTTCTTCCTGCGGTTCGACAGTATCGCGCGGAACATGCGGCGCGTGCGGGCGCGGCCGAGGAAATGTTTCTGGTCCGGAGCTTTATCGTAGGAGTATCCCGGTGAAAGCATCATGCCCTCGAGGCCGAGCCCCATCATGTCGTCGAAGAAGGCGCGAACCGACTTGGGATCGGCGCCATCGAACAGCGTGGTGTTGGTGGTGACGCGGAACCCGCGGGCGAGCGCCTCTTTGATGGCATCGACGGCGATGTCATATCCGCCTTCGCGGCAGACGGCCAGGTCGTGCTCTTCACGCTGGCCGTCGAGGTGAACGCTGAACGTCAGATACTTGCTCGGCTTGAAGAGATGGATTTTTTCCTTCAGCAGGAGCGCGTTGGTGCAGAGATATATAAATTTCTTGCGGGCCACCAGGCCCGTAATGATCTCTCCGATCTGCGGGTGCATAAGCGGTTCGCCGCCGGGGATGGAGACCATGGGGGCGCCGCATTCGTCGACGGCGCGGAAACATTCTTCCGGAGTGAGATCTTTCTTCAGGATGTGGGCGGGATATTGAATCTTTCCGCATCCGGCGCAAGCAAGGTTGCAGCGGAACAGAGGCTCGAGCATGAGCACGAGCGGATATTGCTTGCGGCCGGCGAGCTTCTGCCGAAGGACATAGCTGGTCACGGTGCACATCTGGGATATGGGAACAGCCATTATGGATGGAAACTCCTGTGGGCTTATTTTATCAGGATCAGTGGGTCCGATGGTGGCGAGGGGGTGAGAGGTGCCGAAAAAGAAACCGCCTAAGCATGCCACTTTCGGGTGTATGTGCGGTCGGGGAAACCGGGCGGGAAGCGGCGCTGGAATTCGTTGAAAACCCGCCATTTACCGCTAGGGTGCGGGCCCGCTGGGTGATGGCTGGAAGGGCATTTCCGTGGTATAATTTGACAGTCGCTCAACGAACCTAAGTACACGAAATTTCAATCACTTGAGGTCAGTTTCGCAGGCTGATAAGGGTTCCTGTGGAAGCTCGATTCGTCGAGTGAGTTTGGAGTCTCGCTTGACTGAAGTTTCGTGACAATTCGGACATGCTCCACGGAGCTGAATGGCCACCAAAGAGATCAATACTCCCATCGCAGAAACCAAAGCAAAAGTGACTCCGATTGTTGGAAGCAACGGAGGCAAAAACGACTATAACGCCGACTCGATCAAAGTGCTCGGTGGTATGGAAGCGGTGCGCAAACGTCCCGCGATGTACATCGGGTCGACGGGCGATCTGGGTCTGCATCACCTCGTTTATGAAGTCGTCGACAATTCCGTGGACGAAGCGCTGGCCGGTTTCGCAACCAAGATTGAAGTCACAATCCACATCGACAATTCCATCACAGTGATCGATGACGGGCGCGGCATTCCCGTGGACGATATGGATATCGATGGGGAAAAAGTTTCCGCGGCGCAGGTGGTGATGACGACGCTGCACGCCGGAGGAAAGTTTGATTCCTCCACGTACAAAGTGTCGGGCGGATTGCACGGGGTGGGAGTTTCTTGCGTGAACGCGCTGAGCGAAGAGCTTGAGCTGGAAATCTGGCGCGATGGCGCGACCTGGGAGCAGACCTATTCGAAGGGGGAACCTACCAGCAAGATGAAGAAGGCGGGCGCGGCCAAACGGCGCGGGACCAAGGTCCACTTCCTGCCGGATCGAAGCATCTTCACGGCGACGGAATATAACCACGACACATTGGCGCAGCGGCTGCGCGAACTGGCATTTCTGAATAAAGGACTGCTGATCACGCTGACCGATGAGCGCTCAACCGATGCGAAAACGGGCGAGGCCAAGCACGCGGACTTCAAGTACAACGGCGGCATCGCGGAGTTCATCAAGCATTTGAACCGCGGCAAACAGGTGCTGCACGACAAGCCGATTTACATGGAAGCGGAGCGCAGCGGCGTGGCCATGGAGATCGGGCTGCAATACAACGACGGATATTCGGAGTCGGTCTTCAGCTTCGCGAACAACATCAACACGATCGATGGCGGCACGCATCTTTCGGGCTTCCGCATGGCGCTCACCCGCACGATTAACTATGCCGGACAGCAGATGGGTCTGTTCAAGGACGTCAAGGAAAATCTGACCGGCGACGATGTGCGCGAAGGGCTGGTAGCGGTGATCAGCGTGAAGCTGTCGCAGCCGCAGTTTGAAGGGCAGACCAAGGGCAAGCTGAATTCCGATATCGCCGGCGTCGTGCAGGCGTTCATCAACGAGCGGCTGGGAGCGTTCTTCGAGCAGAACGCCACCGTCGCAAAGAAGATTATCAACAAGGCAGTCGATGCGGCGCGGGCGCGCGAGGCAGCGCGCAAGGCACGCGATCTGACTCGGCGCAAAGGGGCGCTCGATTCCGGTGGTCTGCCGGGCAAGCTGGCGGATTGCTCGGAGCGCGATCCCAACCGCTGCGAATTGTTTCTGGTTGAGGGCGAGTCCGCAGGCGGAACGGCGAAGCAAGGACGAGACCGTCGCTTCCAGGCGATTCTGCCGCTGAAAGGAAAGATTCTCAACGTAGAAAAAGCGCGTTACGACAAGATGCTGGCGCACGAAGAAATTCGCGCCATGATTACGGCGCTGGGTACGGGCATCGCCAAGGATGATTTTGATCCGACGAAAGTTCGCTACGGGAAAATCATTCTGATGACCGACGCTGACGTGGACGGATCGCACATCCGCACGCTGCTGCTGACGTTTTTCTTCCGGCACATGCAGGAGCTGATCAAGCGCGGCAACGTATTCATCGCGCAACCGCCGCTGTATTCGATCAAGAAGGGCAAGTCGATGCAGTACATCAAAGACGACGACGCCTTCGACAAAGTCATGCTGAAGCGCGCGGCGGATGGGCTGATCGTGCGCTATGGCGAGGGCGCGGCCAAGCTGGAAGGTGCGAATCTAACGCGCTTTATGAGCGTGTTGAAGGAATATCTCAACTTCTTCGACAAGGTAAACAAGCGGCTGCGCGATGAGAGCGTCACCGAACTTCTGCCCAAGCTCGATCTTTCGAAGCACGCGGATTTTGAAGGCGACAAGAAAACGCCGCCGAAGAAAATCGAAAAACTGGAAAAAGAATTGAAGCGGCTGATGAAAGACCGCAAGTTCAAGAGTGTGGAGTCGGTCTTCGACGAAGAGCACAACTTGTGGGAAGCACGGTTCGTGAACTCGCAGGGATCCGAACACGTGATCAGCTGGGAGCTGGCGTCCAGCGCCGAATGCCGGCAGTTGATTTCGAAGTTCAAACAGATTGAGCCCTATCTGGAGCCGCCATTTGTGGTGGAGGCGGTGGCGAAGACGGGCGCAGCGAGCAAGGAAGATGAGGCTGCTGAAGATGATGCGGCGGATGATTTGGCTGCGACGGATGGAAGGTCCGGGAAGAAGACTGCCAAGGCTGCGCCGAAAAACCGCGCCGTAATGGAACCGGTGGAAAAAGCAACGGCGCGCGAGCTCTTCGAATACGTGAAGAAAGAAGGCAGCCGCGGCTACGACGTGCAGCGCTACAAAGGTCTGGGTGAGATGACGGCTCCGCAGTTGTGGGAGACGACCATGGATCCGGAGCGGCGCACTTTGCTATCGGTGAAGCTGGAGGACATCGCCGAGTGCGAAACCATCTTCACCACGCTGATGGGCGAGGACGTGGAAGCGCGGCGCAAGTTTATTGAAGAGAATGCGCTGGATGTGAAGAATCTGGATATCTAGTAGTTAGATTCCTAAATAACATTGCAATACCAGCTGTAGTACAGTATGCTATCGCTATACCACGACTGGGTGGCCACTGGCGATGCCCTTTATCAGTCGACGTGCCCGGCTGAAGCTGACCGACGAGGATACCATTTGGCTTGAGCGACTGGCGCAGTCGCGAACCGAATCGGCGGCGCGGGTGCAGCGCGCGCAGATGGTTCTGCGCTATGCTCAGGGCCAAACGGTGTCGGCCATAGCTGCGGCGTTCAAGACCAATCGACCCAAAGTGGAACGCTGCGTCTCCAAGGCCCTGGAGTTGGGTGTCCGTGCCGCCATGCGCGATCTGCCCGGACGCGGCCGGCGGCGGTCGATCATGGAGGAAGACAAGTCCTGGGTAGTCGACTTGGCATGCCAGAAACCCAAAGATCTGGGCTATGCGCAGGAGTTGTGGACTACGCGCCTGCTGGCCAAGCACATCCGGAAGCACTGTGTGGAGGGGGGACACCCGCAGTTGCAAACCCTGGGACGAGGGACGGTTTCCAAGATTTTGTCGGCGCATCCGGTGAAGCCGCACAAGATCCAGTATTATCTGGAGCGGCGCGATCCGGAGTTTAAAGCCAAGATGATTGAAGTGTTGCACGTTTACCGGGACGTGGAGCTGTGGCGCAAGGCGGGCTTGCCTTCCGAAGTGGTGGGCGTGCTGAGCTATGACGAGAAGCCGGGCATTCAGGCCATCAGCAATACCGCGCCGGATCTGCCGCCGGTACCGGGTCGACACCCCAGCGTGGGACGAGATCACGAGTACAAACGGCACGGCACAATGACGCTGTTGGCCGGTATTGAGCTGCTCAGCGGGGAAGTGTTGGGCTTGGTTCGGGAGCGCCACCGGAGCGCGGAATTTATCGAATTTCTCCAGTTGGCGCATCAACGCTATGCGGCGGGACTTCGCATTCGCATCGTTCTGGATAATCATTCCGCTCACATTTCCAAACAGACGCGAGCGTACTTAGCCAGTGTGCCGAACCGCTTCGAATTCATCTTCACGCCGAAACACGGCTCGTGGTTGAATCTGATCGAATCCTTCTTCGGCAAACTGGCCCGGACGTTACTGCGGGGGATACGAGTCAGTTCGAAAGCCGAGTTGAAAGCACGCATCGAACTGTACCTGAAAGAAGTGAATGAAGAGCCGGTGGTGTTCAAGTGGAAGTACAAGCTGGCGGCGCTCGACGCAGAGTCAGTAGCGACCTGACCATGTCTCATTGCTATGTTATTTAGGAATCATAACACTAGACGATTGAAGGAAAAGGTGCACCACCGAAAATGAGTGCATCGAAAAAGATGTAGCGCACCCTGCTGCACGATCTCAGCCCCGTAGGGGTGGCATACAACAGCCCCGGACTAGCTCCGGGGTAAGCAAGAAATCGGGGAATCAGCCCCCGTAGGGACGGTAGAATCGCAACCCCGCGATCCGACGTAACAATTGTGACAACCAACCTTGCGCACACTCTCCAGGGTCCTACCGGCGAAAAGCCCTTATTTCAGCCCTTCGACCAGATACAGATCGGCCAGCATGCGGTGGTAGCCGAAGATGCAGGTTTGGGCGTCGGGGGTCATGAGGATGGGGCCGATGGTTTCGACTCCGGCTGGATCGGAGGGGATTAACTGCTTCCAGAGAGTGCGCTTCCCGGTTTGCAAATCCAGGCGGTCAACCCTGGCGGGCAACTCACCGGGCTGGTAAAGGTAAAGCGAATGGCTGTCGGTGCTGAACGTGATGGGCTGTTCGCCGGAGTTGAAGCCGGGAATGACGCGGGGTTCGCCTTCGGTGGCGGAATACAGATATCCTTTTTGATCTGGACCGATTCCGGCCACCCATTGCGAGTCGGGAGAGATGATGAACGCGGTACCATTCACGCCTTCCGGTGAGATGGGATGACTCTTGCCGGAAGCCACATCAAACACGTAGAGCTTCACGCCCTTGCCGGGTTCGTTCCCGGAAAACAAGAGGCGCTTGCCGTCGGGGAACCAATGGGCCCAGGAATGGTTGATGTCGTCGTTGGTCAGCGCCTTCGGCTCGCCGGCGCCGGTGGTCAGCAGCTTGAGCTGCGAGGGTGAAGCCTGAGTTTGGGCCACCACCCACTTGCCATCGGGGGACAGAGAGACGGCACCGCCTTCGCCCAGCAGCACGGCGGGTGAGCCGTCGGTCTTACGAATGTAGACCGCGTAGGACAATCCGCCGGACTTCGAATAATCGAGGGATCCGCCGCCGCCCTCTTCATCGAACAACAAGGTCTTGCCATCCGCCGATATATCCGCCGGATAGGTATAGTCCAGCCACGAGAGATCATGCTGCTTGGCGTCGTCGGAGGTCATGCCGACGAGTTCGCGCCGCCAACTGGCGCGCATCAGCAAAACTCTGCCGTCCTTGAAGATGTCAAAGATCATGACCGCGCCGGGCAAGCGCAACACCATGCGCTCCTTGCCATCGAGGGTGATGGCGTAAAGAGTGCGGTCCACGCCGGACTTGCTGGCGGTGAACCAGATCTCCTGCCCGTCCGGGGACCAGGCGAGTCCCTGAATGGTGAACCATTCTCCGGACAGCGTCTTCTTGTTTCCCTTCAGATCGATGACGGCGAGGGAGCCGCTGTCATCCCCTTGCACCGGGTGATCGATGAAGGCGATCAGATTTCCTTTGGGAGAAAAACGGGGATGGCCGATCCATCCACCGGTTTCGTACAGAGGCTTACCAACGGGAAATTCCAGCCGATTCCGGCCGTCAAAATCACGCACCACAACAAGATTGCTGCCGTCAGCGGACCAGTCGGCCCATTGCACGTGTTCGAGAACTTCGCGCGGCGCGCCGCCAACCAGAGGCGCACGGGCGAGCGTGCCCATGTTTACCCATGTACCGATGGCTTTGCTGTTCAGCAGAACAGCCATCTCCGAAGCGGAAGACACCGATACGAGCTGAGTTCGGCTGAGGCCCATCGACCGTGCCTCAGGCGCTTCGGGGCGTGCGGTAAATACATCCACGGGACTGCCCTGCCAGGCAGCGCTGTAGAGAATGGTTTGTCCATCGGGAGCGAAGCGGGCTGAGCGAATGCTGCCGCGGCGAAAGGTGAGCTGGCGATAGGTTGGAGGCGGCAGAGGGGCGGAAGAGAACAACTGCTTGCCGGCATACACTCCCGCTGCCAGGGCCAGCAGAACGCACACGGCGAGCAGCGGCCACACCGAGCGCCTGTGCGCCACGACCGTTGGCGCGACTTTTGTGCCGGAGGTTGAAACGGAAGCAGACTCCTCGGCGACGGCTCCGGTGCGGGAGGAATCGATCGAACGCTTCAGGCGTTTGAGATCGGCTCGCAGTTCGGCGGCCGTCTGGCAGCGCATGTCGCGATCTTTTTCGAGAGCCTTGTTAATGATTTCTTCCAGCTTCGAAGGGAGCGCCGGTACGAGGCGCACGGCGGAGGTGGGCTGGCGATTCAGAATGGCCTCAGTGACGACTGCGGAAGTCTCTCCGCGGAAGGGCAGGATACCGGTGGCCATTTCGTAGAGCACCACGCCGAAGGAGAAGAGGTCGGTGCGCCCATCGAGTTCCTTGCCGCGCAATTGTTCGGGCGACATATAGGCGACGGTGCCGACGGCGGTGCCGGGGCTGGTGAGGTCCAGTACGGTGGCGTCTGCCAGAGTCTGCGAATCGCCGCTGGTGGAGCGGGCGGCGCGCGCGATTTTCGCGAGGCCGAAATCGAGAATCTTGGCGTGGCCACGCTCGGTGACGAAGATGTTGGCAGGCTTGATGTCGCGGTGGACGATTCCCTTGCTGTGGGCGGCGTCGAGCGCATCGGCAACTTCGATCGCCAAAGTGAGCAGGTGCTCGAACTCCATCGGCTTGCCATTGATCAGGTGCTTCAGCGTTTGGCCGCTGAGACACTCCATCACGATAAACAGATGGCCTTCGTGCTGCCCGATCTCGTGGATGGTGCAGATGTTGGGATGATTCAGAGAAGACGCGGCGCGGGCCTCGCGGCGAAAGCGCTCGAGAGCCTGGGGATCCTGCGCGGAATCGTCAGGAAGAAACTTCAAAGCAACGAAGCGGCCGAGCTGAGAGTCTTCCGCTTTGTAGACGACGCCCATGCCACCGCCACCAAGCAGTTCGAGGATGCGGTAATGAGAGACGGTCTGGCCGATCATGGACGAAGCCGAACCCCAGCCCCACGCTGCCCTGCAACGCGAGTCCAGCAATTCTAGGGGGAATCGAGGGGGGGAGTCAATTTTGAGGTTGCAACCGTCACTTCTTCTCAGGGTGAGGGAATCGGCAGAAAAGCGGCCGCAAATCCCGTGGGGGTGGGGCGTTCTCTTTTCAGAGCGCATGACGGGAACAAAATCTCCCGGCCAAGACTCTATCGCACATAGTCGTTGCGCTTGAAATAGGCCGCAAAGGAGAAAGCCATGTTGCTAACGCCATGCTCGTACTGGAGATCGTTCTTGATGATGCCCAAACACCTGAGGGTGGGCTGGATGGTTACGGCGACGATCGTGGCATTGTACGTGGGGGCCATTCGTCCGCAGAGGAGCACGGGTGGCGTTGCGAGTGAGCGAGGCACCGGCCCGGCATCAATGGCGGCCCGGAAACGGGAACCAGTCACGCGATGGAAGCAGACTCGACTCTCGAACCACAGGGGAACGGCAATGGACAGCAATACCGCCAGCGGCGTGATCGGAGGCGTCCCAGGGGGTATTGCTGATGAGAAGCGAGGCACCGTGCAGATGGCGATGCTGAGTTCACCGTCACCGACTTCGCCCCCGGCGACGGATGAAACGGCAGCGGACCGCAAGATGGTTCGTACCAGTTCACTTGCGATGATGGTTCATAAACCTGCTGAGGCGGCGGAGCAAATTCGCGCCCTGGCCGAGCGACTAGGCGGATTTCTGCTTAGTTCGGAAGTGAGAGGTGGGCAAGACGCAACGAGCGGATCGTTGACGGTTCGCGTGCCGGCGGCAAAGTTTGAGGAAGCTCGGGCGGAGATTCGCAGGCTGGGCTTGCGCGTGGAGAGCGAGAGGATTGAAGCGCAGGATGTGACCCGTCAGTATGTGGATGACGAAACAAACCTACGCAACTTGAGGGCGGAAGAGGTGCAATATCTTGCGATTCTAAGAGAGGCGAAGACGGTAAAGGACACGCTAGACGTGAGCGAAAGGCTCAGCGATGTACGAGGGCAGATTGAACGGGAGCAGGCGGAATTCAATGCGCTTTCGAAACAGGTCGAGACGGTCGCGATTGAAATCTCGATGCGAACTGAGGCTGAGACGCAGGTGTTTGGACTGCACTGGCGTCCGTTGCACCAGATGAAACTGGCGCTGCGCGAAGGGCTTGACGCGTTGGGAGACTACTCGGCGACGATGACGTCGATCGTCTTCTATCTTCCAGCGGCGTTCTTGTGGCTGATCACGATCATGGTGGGTGCCGCAGTGGGCTGCAAGATCTTGCGCTGGGCGGCACGGCTATTCTTCGCTTGGCCCAAGCAACCTTTTGTGCAGAATGGGTGACACGAGAACCGTTTCGATCCGAGGCGGAGTAGCGGATTCACAGGCTTCGCCGGGGGACAGCCGAGGGCGGCTGTCCCCACATGGGCTTTCTCAATATTTGCTTTTCCTTTTCTTACTTCTGCGATTAACTGGCGGGATGGGCGGCGGAAGCGATGTCCTGGAGGAGGTCGGAGGCCTGCCAGTCGGCACCGTGATACCACTTGATAATTTTTCCGTCGGGAGAGATGACGGCGGTGCTTAGAGAATGCGTAATGAGTCCGCCCTCTTCTTTGTAGGTGAGAGCAAAATAATCGGCGAAGTCGGGTAATTCTTTTTGCGGGATCGCGGTGAATTCCCAATGCGTGAAGAGAGCGGGATCCTTGCTTCCGGCGCAGGAAAAGCCATAGGCGCGTAAGACTTTCGGGGTGTCGTGCACAGGGTCGAAGCTGATGCTGAGCAGATGAGGCTTGCCGTAGCGGGCGGGATCGGCTCGGACCTGGCGGTCGATCTCCGAGAATTCATGGCTGACGCGCGGGCAGAAATCGGGGAAGGGACAGCGCGTGTAGATCAGAGTGAGTAGCAGGGTCTGGCCGCGATATTGGTGCAGCGAGATGTTCTTGCCGTTTTGATTCATGAGTTTGAAATCGGGCACTTCATCGCCGGCAGCGGGGATGTGCACAGCGGCTGCCGGCTGGTCGGGCGGAGGTTGCGAGTGCCCGGTCACTTTAACGTTCTCCAGCCAGTACTTGTCGGAATCGACTACCACCTCAGCCGTGATGGAATCGCCGGGCTGGAGTTGATTGATCTGCGTGGGCGGCTTGAACGTGTAGGGCATGATCATCGCGTCCATGAAGCCGGCGATGGGTTCGTTGTCGAGGTTGGCCGTGCCTGCCTGCTTGTCGACGGTCATGACCTTGCCCTTGAAGGCATAACGCTTGGCGGACTGGGGGGTAGCCTCTGGCTGCGACGTCCCGCGATGGCAGGCGGCGGAAAAAATGAGCAGGCAACTGAGCAAAGTGCACAGGCACGACAGTGCGCCATGGGACGAATGTACTGCTCCAGTCATATGTGTTCTCTGAATGCTCTTCAAATGATTTCCTCCGACGTCAGTAATGGAAGCGATAACGAAGTTCAACATAAATCTCGCGGGGGTCGTTCCAGTGGAATCCGCCGAAGGTGACGCTGTTGTCGAGTTCGACGCGGCGGTTGGCGACGTTGATGGCGTTGAGCGAGGCGGAAAAGCGCTCGCCAAAATCCTTGCCGAGAGAAAGATCGAAGGTGGTATGCCGCGGCAGATAGGCGCCGGGATAAGGCTGTCCAGGAAAGGCGTTGCTGAAGCCGGAGCCGTAATAGATGTTGGTGGACGCGTATGTGCGCCAAGGGAGCGTGACGTCGCCGCCTACGTTGAGGGTGTTGCGTTGGTCGTGATCGAGCGGAGAAAGGCCTGCGGGCAGGGAAAAATCTGTTAGGCCGCCGGTAATGGCGCCGCCGCCCTCGGCAATCTGATTGGAATAAGCCAGATGGATTTGTCCGCGATGGGCGATGCGCGGCGAACGCAGGGTGGCTTCCCATCCTCGAATCACCGCCTGTGCGATGGTGATGGGGAAGAAAAGATTCGATTCGCCGATGTTGTTGTGGTCGAAGAAATTCACGACGTTGGTGCGGAACGTATCGGCGTCGAAGATCCATCCGTCGAAAGGGATCGTCACGCCGAACTGATGCTCTTCATCGCGCTCCCCGTGGAGCGGAATAAATCCCAGGTTGTTGACATTGGCAAACGCAATCAGCGGACCGGAAGCCGTTATCAGCGGCGGAGCCTGGTAATAGTGCCCGTAGAAAGCCCGGAAGGTCCAGTTGAGATGAGGAACGTTGAGAGCGATGCCGAAGCGGGGGCTGATCGCATTTTCGGAAACGCCTCCAGAGAAATGTGTGGGCCGCATACCGGCGCTTAACGTGAGCCAGGAGACGGGCTTGAACTTATCATCGACAAAGAATGCGGCCAGGCTGCCGGTTGGGTGTTCGGTGTCGGTGAACGGACTACCGCCATTGTGATTGAAGAGCGCTCCGAACAGCTCATTATCCTGCTGGTAGAAACTATAAAGGCCCACCTGCAGATTATTTTTCGCGACATTTGCGCTGAAACTTACCTGTCCGCCGCCATAGGTCGAGGAGCGATGCTCGGTGGCGACAACAGGATCAGTGAGCGCGCTGTCGTAGTCAGCGGCGTTGTAGTGAAACAGAGGCGACACCGTCAGCAGGAACTTTGAATTGAAGGTGTGCACCCAGGAAAAATTGGCGATGGCATCGGACTCGTGGTCGCCATCACGAAGATTGACGCTGGGATACTGGCCTGTCAGTTGGCCATTGACCAGATTGTTTTCGATGTCGTAGGGGTTGGGGTCGTAGGGAATCTGATAGTAGTCCTTGCGCAGCGAGGTTACGAACCGCAGTTGGTTCGAGGGATCAAGGTTAAGAACGAGAGATCCAAATCCGCCGTAGCCATTGGCGGCGTCGTGAACAGTCTGCGGGACGGGCGTTTGGATTCCGAGATTGCTGCGGTTGGCATTGACGCTGGCATAGTAGGCGAAGCGCTCGGTGTGGCTGCCGAAACTGAGGGCGTCATTGGTCTGGTAGAAATTTCCGGCACTGAGAACGAGTTCGGCCTGGCGGTTGCGCTCGAAGCCGGTGCGCGGCATTACGTTGAACACTCCGTAGGTCCGGTCGCCGAATTCGGCGCCGTAGCTTCCGCGATCGACTTCGAGATAGTCGATGTCCTTGGGATCGAATTGCGGGCCGAGGTTGGAGGCGATGTTGCTATTGGGCACGGGTACGCCATCGATAAGCCAGCTGGTTTGGTGGCCGCCGCGAATGTGGAGCTGGTCGTGAGTGATATAGGCGCCGGGGACGTAGTCGGTAATCATGGCCAAACTGTTGGTGCGGGCAGCGCCGGGAGTTTTCTCGATATCGAGCCGGCTGACCAAAGTGGTGGGGGTGGCGGAGTCGGTGGGGATTGCTTCGGGAGTTCCGGATACCGTGACCGACTCCTGGTTCGTGGCCGGGCTGAGTGAAAAATGCAGGACGGGCTGCGATCCCGAATTTACACGGACGCTTGCAGCAGCCTGATTGAAGCTGGGAGCGACGACCGTCACGGTGTAATCCCCGAGATCGACCGCATTGAAGATAAATTCGCCCGCCGAGTCTGTATTGGCGGTAGTGGCCCAGTCTGAATTCTTCGAGCGTAGCATGACCATCGCGTTTTCCACGGGACGATGCTGGGGGTCATGGACGATGCCGCGGACGGATCCGAAGACGGAGGCGAAGGCCGCGACGCCAGTCAGAGTAAGAAGGACGAAGAATTTCTTGCTGATCACTTGCTTGCAGATCACTCTCTTGCTCTTGCAGATCGTTTCTTGCTGATCATGTTCCTGCAGAGCATGGTTTCCCTGTCGTTGTGTAGGGCGCCGGCGCAGCCCGAGTGGTGTGCGCGGACGGGAGGCTCATGCGCCTGGCACACACTCAGCGACTGCGTCGAAGGGAAGATCAGCAAACAGGAGGAGCGCGACTGGACTGAAAACCGAAGGCTTCCGGTCTGGGAGACCGTGGATCCGACTGGTCGGGACGATCCCCGACATTCTGCGCATGGAAGATGCTTAATGGCGGCTGAGCCTGAGCCCATCGAAGTGTGGTGACGGCTCGTCCACAAGCGTGGCTGCAGCAGCTGGGATCGCGAAACAGAAGCCGGGAGGAGTCCGCGACGGCAGAGTCGTGGCAATGGTGGGCTTGCCGAACGCAACAGGCATGCGAAGGCTCAGCCGTAACCGCCAGCGCCGGCGGAGCAAAAGTTCCCACGAGCGCAAAGAACAACAGAAATCTGGCGGTCAGGCGATGCATTCGATTTGTACGAACCGGAACCCCAAGTGCGGCCAGCATAGAACAGAATCCCAAACAGGCGCAAGCGAAGTATCGCCAGCAGGGGTAGCTACCGCATCAGGACGTAGGCACCGCCGTCCGTAAAAGCGATGACCAGGTTCATCAGGACTAAAGATCAGATCGTAATGCCAGCCTGAGGCTTTCTCCCCCCAGAAGCCGGTGTGCCAGGCAGAAATCTTCTTCCAGATGGCGCCGAACATGATGAGGATGAGCCCAAGGGCGGCAAGTTGAGTCAAGACGCCGAACGCCACGCCGAGGCCTCCCGCCAGTTCGGCGACGCCGAGGAAGAAGGTGAAGCCCTTGCTCATTCCAATGCTTTTGGCGCGGGCCGTTGGGTCTTTAAGCTGGCTATAACCGCCAGTGACAAAGACCAAGCCGACCATGAGTCGCAGGAGCAGCAAGCCGAAATCGGTCAAGCGGGCGAGTTGAGGGAGCATGGTGGATTTCTTCGATGATACGAACTTCGTTAAGGTTGGTGGATCGGACTTCGGGAAGCTGTGTCGGTGCGACCACCGGGGCTAAAGCCCGGAATTGTTTCGGAGACTTTATGCGGCGCTGAAGCGACGCTCTTCCACAGGTTGTGCTTGGCTGCCGTGGCACGCCATCAAATGCTTCAGGCCTTCCCGTGAATCTTGGCCCACCACCAGCGGACGCCGACGAACAGAAACCGCCAGTCGCTGAAGAATTCGGGCGGCTTGCCTTCGAAGGCGTGGCCGACAAATTGAAAAATCCATCCCAGAGTGAAGAGACCGAGGGCGTAAGGCCAAAGTCGATGGATATGGATGAAGATGCTGCTGATAAAGACCGGGAGTGAGAGCAGGATGGTCGGAATGCCGAGCGTGTGGCAGATCCGGTTCGCTGGATGCTGGTGGCTTGACGCGTATTGTGCGATCCACTGCTCGTTGGTGCGATTTCCCA
>Ga0182018_10003456_pt1 | contig 14184 bp, 14 predicted proteins | sample 812P2MmetaG_FD_120490 | JGI IMG/M metagenome (GOLD analysis project Ga0182018, IMG submission 120490) | Permafrost microbial communities from Stordalen Mire, Sweden - 812P2M metaG | ecosystem: Environmental > Terrestrial > Soil > Wetlands > Permafrost | place: Sweden: Stordalen | collected...
GAAGTTCGCTCGTTGCGTCATCGGCAGCAACAACATCGACAGCTGCAATCGAACTTGACACGCCCCTAGCGTCGTCGGTCTGACGGCGGTCTTCGGGGCAGGCGGCGGTACCAGCTCGTATCAAGAGATCGAGCATACCGACGCGATCGTCTTATGGGGGTCGAACGCGCGCGAGACGCATCCGATCTTTTTTCACCACGTCTTGCGCGGCGTTCGCAACGGCGCGAAGCTGTACGTCGTCGATCCCCGTCAAACGTCGAGCGCTCGCTGGGCCGACGGCTGGCTCGGCCTCGACGTCGGCTCCGATATAGCGCTGGCCAACGCCGTCGGCAGGGAGATCCTCGCCGCCGGACTGGAGAACCGCGACTTCGTGACCCGAGCCACCGACGGCTTTGAGGAATACCGAGTGGCCGTCGAGCCGTACACGCTGGAATACGCGGAAAAGACGACCGGCGTCCCGGCATCCCTTATTCGCGAGCTCGCCGTAGCCTATGCGAGCGCTCCGAAGGCCGCGCTCTGTTGGACCCTCGGGATCACCGAGCATCACAATGCGGTCGACAACGTCCGAGCACTCATCAATCTGGCGTTGCTCTGCGGTCATGTCGGACGATACGGCTCGGGTCTCAATCCGTTGCGAGGGCAGAACAACGTGCAGGGCGGCGGCGACATGGGAGCGATTCCCAACAAGTTTCTGGGCGGACAAGATGTCGAAGATCCCGTCTCCATCGCTAAGTTCGAGTCGGCCTGGAACGCCGCGCTTCCACGCAAGCGGGGCTGGCATCTCAGCGACATGTTCGCCGCGATGGAACGAAGCGAACTCGACACGCTGTACGTCATCGGCGAGAACCCCGCACAATCGGAGGCCGATCAGCAGCATGCCAACGAACTGCTGCGTGGGTTGAAGCACTTGATCGTGCAAGACATCTTTCTAACGAAGACCGGCGAGCTGGCGGAGGTCGTCTTCCCGGCATCGGCCAGCTGGTGCGAGTCGGATGGAACCGTTACCAGCAGCGAACGCCTCGTACAGCGATGCCGCAAAGCGTTGGCGCCGCCCGGAGAAGCGCGCGACGACATCGTCATCATGTGCGAACTGGCACGGCGTTTGGGTTACGAGTGGCCGAACTACACGCCGGAGCAGGTATGGAACGAGTGCCGTTCCCTTTCACCCTGGCACGCCGGCATGAGTTATGCGCGCCTCGACGAGCTCGACGGCATTCCATGGCCCTGTTATGACGAACAACATCCCGGCGAACGCTTTCTGCACGCTCGCCTCTGGGAGAACCCGGTAAGCGGCCCACGGGCGCCGTTTGCGGCCGTCGCACACGATCCGCCCGTCGAAGCGCTCGACGACGAGTATCCACTGCGCCTCACGACCGGCCGCCGCCTCGATTCCTTCAACACCGGCGTGCAAAGCGGGGGCTATCGTTCACCGATGCGGCGCGGAGAGCGGCTCGACATGTCGCCGCAGGACGCTCGCAGCCATGGCTTGCGTGAAGGGGACCGAGCGCGGGTCAGCTCGCGCCGTGGCTCGGTCGTCGTGCCGATTCATATCGACAAGGGGCTCCGTCCGGGTCTAGTCTTTACGACGTTCCATTACAACGACGAGGTCGCAACCAATTTGCTGACAATCGATGCGACCGATCCGCAATCGGGAACCGCCGAGTTCAAAGCCTGCGCGGTCAGGGTCGAGCCCATATAAGTGGATCTCCATTTTAGCTCCGCAGCACCAGACGACGCCGAGTGCGGCGCCGTCGACGCACTGCTGGGCCTTCCATCTGACGAACGCGGCGCCGCTGCACGTGGCCGTCGGCACTTGCTGTTGCCGGCGCTGCACGCGGTGCAGGAGCGAGTCGGTTGGATCAGCGCCGGCGCCGTCAACTATATCGGCGAGCGGCTTACGGTGGCACCCGCGGACATCTACGGCGTCGCGACTTTCTACGAGCTCTTTTCAACGAAACCGCGCGATCCCACGGTCGTTCACGTCTGCGACGATATCGCGTGCATCTGCGCCGGCGCGCAAGCAATCTGTGCGCGGCTCGACTCGAGCGCAGTGACGTGGGAGCGCAGCCCGTGCCTCGGCCTTTGCGATCGAGCGCCCGCGGCGCTGATCATTGCGGCCGGTGAATCGCCCTCCGCGACGGCGATGGCGCCGGTTAATGCAACGATACTGCGAAATGCCGTTGGTGGCGATCTCTTCGAGCACAATGCCCCTACGACGCACGTTGGAGGCTCGGAGCAGCGGCTGCTGCGCCGCGTTGGGCGCGTCGACCCCGAAAGTTTGGACGATTATCGCGCGCAGGGCGGTTACGCGGCACTGCAGCGCGCGCTCGAGCTCGGCCCCGATGCGACGATTGCCGAGATCGCGACGGCAAAACTTCTCGGACGCGGGGGCGCCGCGTTTCCGGCGGCTCAGAAGATGCAGGCGGTTGCGGCAGCGCCGGCGCGGCCGCACTACCTGGTTTGCAATGCGGACGAATCGGAGCCCGGCACGTTCAAAGATCGCGTGCTGATGGAAGGCGATCCGTTTGCGCTGGTCGAGGCCATGACGATTGCGGCCTTTGCGGCCGATTGCGAGCATGCCTACGTGTACGTGCGCGGCGAGTATCCTTTGGCCGCGCGGCGCCTCGAAGGCGCGATCGCGCAGGCGCGATCGGCGGGACTGCTCGGGAATCTCGCGATCGAGCTGCGCCGCGGCGCGGGCGCCTATATCTGCGGCGAAGAGACGGCGCTTTTCAACTCGATCGAGGGCAAGCGTGGCGAACCGCGCAATAAACCGCCCTTTCCGGCGCAGGCCGGTCTGTTTGGCAAACCGACGCTGATCAATAACGTCGAGACGCTCGTCAATTTGCTGCCGATTCTGCTCGACGGCGGGACGGCGTACGCTGCGATCGGAACGGCGCAATCGACCGGCACGCGACTCTTCTCGCTCTCCGGCGCAATCGCTCGACCGGGTGTCTACGAGGTCGCACATGGAATGACGCTGCGCGCGCTGATCGAACTCGCCGGCGGCGTGGCGCAAGGCCGCCGTCTGCAGGCGATTCTGCTTGGCGGCGCCGCGGGAATGCTACTCGCTCCGGAGGCGCTGGATTTACCGTTGACTTTTGAAGACGCGCGCGCCGCCGGCGCGACGCTGGGCTCCGGGGTCGTCATGCTCTTCGACGAGAACGTCGATCTCGAGGCGATCGTGCGGCGCATCGCGCGATTCTTCCGCGATGAGTCGTGCGGGCAATGCGTGCCGTGCCGCGTCGGCACGGTTCGTCAAGAAGAAGCCTTGGAGCGCCGCGACTTTTCGCTGCTTGGCGAAATCGGCAGCGTCATGCGCGACGCATCGATTTGCGGGTTGGGACAGACCGCCTCGAGCGTCGTCGAGTCTGCGCGGGCCAACCTCGGCCTCTTTGCCGAGCCGCCGTCATGAACGCCGCCGAGGTCGCGCTCACGGTCGACGGCATCCCCGTGACAGTGGCGGCGGGCGCCAGCATTCTCGACGCCATCGCGCAAGCCGGAATCGAAACGCCGACGCTCTGTTTTTTACAAACGCTGACGCCGGTCAATGCCTGCCGGGTCTGCGTCGTCGAGCTCGAAGGCGCTCGCGTGCTCGTTCCGGCCTGCGCGCGCCGCGCCGAAGCGGACATGAAGATTCGGACCGATTCGGAGCGCGTGCGCCATAGCCGAAAAATGGTGCTCGAGTTCCTCGCGTCGACGGTCGATATCTCGACCGCGCCGGCGATGCAGCGCTACTGCGCGCAGTACGGCGCCCAACCGCAACGCTACGGCGCCCAGCCGGCGACGGTCGCGCAGCCCGTCAAGATCGACAACGCCCTCTACGTTCGCGATTATGCGAAGTGCATTCTCTGCTATAAGTGCGTCGAAGCCTGCGGTACGGACGCGCAGAACACGTTTGCCATCGCCGTCGCCGGGCGCGGATTCGAAGCGCACATCTCGACCGAATACGATGCTCCGCTTCCCGATTCGGCTTGCGTCTACTGCGGCAACTGCATCGGCGTCTGCCCCACCGGCGCGTTGATGTTCGCATCCGAATACGAGCTGCGCGCCCGCAATGAATGGGACGAGGCCGAGCAGAGACAAACCGATACCATCTGCTCCTACTGCGGCGTGGGCTGCACGCTCACGCTGCACGTCGCGAAAAACGAGATCGTCAAGGTTACATCGCCGATCGAAAACGAGGTCACTAGCGGCCATCTCTGCATCAAGGGACGCTTCGGTTTCAGTTACGTGCAGAACCGGCCGGAGGAAGAGTCGTAGTGGAGGCCGTGCGGCCGGGCCGCAGCGTCGAAGCCGAGGTCGTCGCACTCGAGGGCGAGCTGCAAACGCGCAAGCGCGACCAGGTCGTGACGGAGGAGCCGCTGGAGCTTGCGCTGAGCGAAGGCGGCGCGACGCGGACGCTGGCGGTCACGATGCGCACGCCCGGCAACGACTTCGAGCTCGCCGCCGGCTTCCTCTATGACGAAGCGATCGTGCGGTCGCGCGACGACATCATCGGCATGAGTTATTGCCTCGACGCCGGCCTCAATCCGCAGCAACAGTACAACGTCGTCACCGTGGAGTGCCGGGCCGGCGCAGCTGCTGTAGACCGCGAGCGTTTCGAGCGCCATTTCACGATCGGCAGCGCTTGCGGCGTCTGCGGACGCGCGCAGCTCGACTCGCTGCGTGATTTGGGAGTAAGGCCGCTGGACGATGCGGTACGTGTCTTGGCAAGCCTGCTCTACGAGTTGCCCGCGCGCATGCAGCAAGCGCAGCAGGTCTTCGCCTCGACCGGCGGCCTGCACGCGGCCGCACTCTTCGACCAGCATGGCGACACACTCGTCGTCCGTGAAGATGTCGGCCGCCACAACGCAGTCGATAAGATCGTCGGCTGGGGACTCTTGGGCGGGCGCCTGCCGTTCGAGCGATGCGTGCTGCTCGTCAGCGGCCGCGCCAGCTACGAGGTTCTACAAAAAAGCATCATGGCAGGGATCCCGATCGTCTGCTCGGTATCCGCGCCGAGCAGTCTCGCCGTCGATCTAGCGCGCGAGTTCAACGTAACGCTTGTGGGGTTCTTACGTGGCAATCGCGCTAACATCTACAATGCATCGGAGCGGATTTCATGAACGACCGAACCTTTCGCTTGGACGTCTTCATCGCGGTCGCCGCCGTGCTGATCAGCGCGATCACCGCGGGAACGCTTTTCTATCAAACGCGCGTCATCGGGGACGAGTTTGCCGCAACGATCTGGCCGTACCTGAGCGTGGGGGCCACCTACGATACGGGCGGGGAGACGATCGAAGTCGCCAACGACGGAGTCGGTCCCGCATTGGTCCGGTCGGCTCAACTCTACGTCGACGGCCGGAAGGTCCGCGCTTGGAACGACTACATCAAGGCGCTGGCGCGCGATCCGGAGCTACGAAGACTTTTTTTGCGCGCGCAGGCCGCCATCCAAGCCGGATCGGCCGGCCACGCAACGATTACGATGAGCTCGATAGGGCCGTCGTCGACGCTTCATCCCGACGAATCGAGGACGCTGCTGAAGATCTCATTGCCTTTTAGCGTGCCGTTACGAGCAATGGTCAAGCATGTCGTCGCACTCGACGTCTGCTACTGTTCGCTTAACGGCAGTTGCTGGACGCTCCATGCCACCCCGGGACAAATAAACTCCGACCCGGCGCCCGTCTCGCACTGCGCGGACAGGGCCGCGATCCAATCGAATACGGCTCCGGTTACCCTTCCCACTGCGCTGCCTGCGCGATAACAGTTACAGCGGTCCGCGCAGGAACGCCGACAAAAGGGCAGCCTGCGCTTCGCGCAGTTGCGCAGAGCCACCGGGGCGATCGTCCCCAAGCCAGTCGTTGACGAGCAACGAAAAGGTGACCGGGCCGTGATCGTCGGTCTGGAGGAACCCCGAGAGCGTACGCGCGTGCCGGTGAGTTCCGGTCTTGGCAAAAACTTTTCCGTCGAGCAAAGTTCCGGGGAAGGCGTCCTTCAAGGTGCCGCGGATGCCGGCTTCGGGCAGCGCATCGATGACTATCGAACGTTGCGTTCCGTTCCAGTCGCTCTGCAGAATCGTCACGAGATCTCGCGGCGCGATGCGATCGTACACCGAGTGACCGGAGCCATCCGTAATCGATAGCGTGGACGAATCGACGCCGATCGAGCGCAGATACTCGCGCTCGACGGCGATGCCGTTTGCGAAGCTGCCCGGCTCTCCCGCACGAGCGGCGCCGAGTTCCTTGAGGAAGAGCTCGCCCATCAAATTATCGCTCGGCAGCCAAAACTCCGAGAGCAACTGCGGCATCGCTGCGGATTCGAGTCGCCAAAGAACGCGAGCGCTGCGCGGGGCCACGCCGTCGCGGACTCCGCCGGCAACGGTGATTCCCGCATCACCTAACGCACGCAGCAGTACGTCGCCCGCATAGATCTGGGGATCCGGCACGCTCGGCTCGAGATCGTCCGATTCGGGCGCTCCGGCCGGATAGCTTCCGACGATCTCGATCCTTTGCGGCGAGTCGAGTGGCCGCACCACATCGGTCGTGTCTTCGGAGTGCGCGACTCCTGTGACCGCGCGGTTTTCGACCGTGAAATCGCCGCTTGCGGGTTCGACGCGCAGTTTCACAGGTGCCCCCACAACGGCGCCGGGCGAGACGTACACGTGCACCACACCATCTTCCAACTCGAGCGCGCTTACGAGTGCGCCATATTCGTACGGCAGATCGTCCACCGTCCACCCGGGCGCGAAACCCTCCGCATCGTCGTGCGATGCATCCACGATTACCGCGCCACCTACGTGCCGGATGCCGGTCCAGAAAGCGGCAAGCGCGGCCGCGCGCAGGTCGGCGGCGCTCAAATGCGCATCGCCCCCGCCGTGCAGATAGAGGTTGCCAGAAACGACGCCGTCTTTGCTCGGCACGTCGCTTGAGAGCGTCGTCACGAACCGAAAACCCGGACCGAGATACTGCAACGCAGCCGAACCGACGAGCAGTTTGAAGTTCGAGCCCGGCGTGAACTCATCGTCGGCGTAGCGCGAATACAGCACCGTGCCGCGGACGGTGTCGATTGCAAGGAGTCCTACGTAGGCGCCCCGTAACGCCGGCGCTTCAAGTGCCGCGTCAACGTTTTCGTGCAAGCGCGCGATCTGCGCATCGGTCCAAGCTTCGCCGCCCGGTTGGGGTTCGGAGAGCGCCCCAAGCGTCACCAGCAGGGCGATCGCGCACAGATAGCGCCACACGCTCATCGCGTGAAGCCCAACCGCTCCAAAAAGCCGAGCAAAAGCGCATCGAACGCCGCCGGATTATCAGCGTTGGCTACGTGGCCGGCGTCTTCGATGGCCGCCAGTTGCGCGCTAGGAATTCCCGCGGCCAGCTCCTCGGAGAGCGCGAGGGGCACTACCGGGTCGCGCTCGCCATACGCAACCAGCGCCGGCACGACGATCAACGACAGCATTCCGGTGTAGTCTCCCGTCCACGTCGCCTTCGTAGACGCAATGTATGACGGTATCGATTTGCAGGCCATCTGCTCGATGGTTTCGTCCATGCGTTGCGGCGGCAAACCGAGTTGCGCGGCGCGTCGCTGCGCGAAGGCCGGCATGCTGCCCGCGTCGCGAACTGCCGCGATAATGCCCTCGGCAACCCGCTCGCCGTCGGGATACCTCGCAAAACTACCGAGCGTGACGATTGCGTCGAAGCGTTGCCCCGCGCTCGCGTACAGCTCGAGCGCAACGACGCCGCCGAGGCTGCACCCGACCAACGTGAAGCGCTCGATGCGCAGCGCGTCGAGCACGGTGGTAACATCTTGCGCAAATCCGGCACGCGTAATGCGCGACGGATCGGGATCCGGCTTACACGCACCGTTGCCACGAAGCTCGATCGCGACGCACGCGAAGTCGTTCCCAAACGCTTCGAGTTGCCGATCCCAGATCGGGGCCGTCGAGCCCACGCCGTGCACGAAAACGAGCGTCGTCGAGGTCGAGCGCGCCGATTGCGGCACCGCGACCCGCGCTCCGGTATTTGCGCCGTCCGGAGCAGTGAAGTGCAGGCTCTCGATCATTCGGTCATTCGTTTTCGAGCGACAAAGGCGCGAACGTCTTCCAACGGTCGCGCATTAAGAACGTCTGCGGCCACCAGACCTGCGCGTCGCGCTTGCCCGACGGCGAACTCCGTTGCCGCTAGGTCGCCCGTACGGTGCGCGTCGCTGTCGAGCGAAAAGGTCACGCCGAAGGTTTTGGCTCTTCGCGCCAACGCCGCCGGAAGATCGAGCCGAGCCGCCTGCCCGTCGATTTCCAACGCCGTGCCCGTCCGCGCCGCCGCCGCGAAGACGGCATCGTAATCGAACTCGTACCCCGCAGCCCGTGCCGAGCCGCTCGCAGCATCGAACCGCCGTCCCGTCGGATGTCCGATGATATTGACATACGGATTTTCGCAGGCGCGAATGAGACGCGCAGTCATCTCGTCGCGACTCTGACCGACGGCGGTATGCACCGAACCGATCACGATGTCGAGCTCCTCGAGCACTGCATCGTCGTAGTCGAGCGAGCCGTCGGGCAGAATGTCGACTTCACTGCCGCAGAGCGTCTGGATTTTGTAACGCTCGCTCAAAGTGCGGATCTCGTGGCGCTGAGCGCGCACGGTGGCGGGATCCATGCCGAAGCGCCGCCCACGGCCGCCCGAATGATCGCTGATCGCGTGATACTCGTACCCGCGTGCCGCGGCGGCCGCGATCATTGCTTCGAGCGTATCGTCGCCGTCACTATATGTCGTGTGCATGTGAAAGTCGCCGCGTAGATCGCTGCCGTCGACCAGCGCCGGAATCGCGTTGGCGAGCGCGAGGTCGATCTCGTCGAGCCCGCTGCGCAGCTCGGGCGGAATGTACTGCATGCCCAACGCCGCGTAGACGCACGGCTCGTCGGCGCAGGCCGTCACCTCGCCGGTCTCGAGATTTAAGATGCCGTTCTCGCTAACGCGCAGACTCTGGCGGACCGCGTATTCGCGCAGCTTGATGTTGTGCTCGCGCGAGCCGGTGAAATGCTGCAAGAGATTTCCGTAAAGGTGGTCGGGCAAGACGCGCAGATCGATTTGCAGGCCGCCGCTCAGCCAAATGCTGGCTTTGGTCGGACCCTCGGCGAGGACCGCTTCGGCCCGCGGCCAGCGCGCGAAATGCGCGACGACGTCGCCGGCGTGTTGCGACGTGCAGACGATGTCGATATCTCCGACAGTCACCTCGCTGCGGCGCAGGCTCCCTGCAAAGGAGAGGCGTTCGAGCGGCGGCCCTTCCCGCAGATAGGCAACGGCCACGTTTGCAACTGCGAGGGCCTGTGGAAGCGGCGTGCGGTGCTGGCGTCCGCGATAGGCGAGGATGCCGCGCTTCCAGTTCTCGATCGTCTTACTTCCCAAGCGCGGGACCCCGAGCAGCGTTCCCTCCGCGATGGCCGCCTCGAGATCGGCCAGTGAGGCAATTCGATACTCCGAAAAGAGCATACCGGCCGTTTTCGTACCGATCCCGCTGACGCCGAGCACTTCGAGCAGCGTCGGGGGAAAGCGGCGGAAGAGCTCTTCCAGCTGATCGGCCGTTCCGGTTCGAACCAGCTGCTCGATGACGCCGCCGATCGTTTTTCCGACACCGGGCAGCTTGAGATGTTCGCCGACGGCGACCAAATCGGCGAGCGGCGAAGCGTTCTCGACCGAAGCGGCCGCCTTTTCGTAGGCGGTGTACTTATAGAAAGATTCTCCCGCCAGCTCCATGAGCGTGCGAATTTCGAGAAGCTTTTGCGCGACGGACGTGTTGGAAAGCACGACGGAGTAGTGGAGTTGGCGCAAAGCGTGGAATGCTCTTGCCGCGATGCCGCTCTTGCGCATGAGGGATGCGTCCTTTGCCAATGCGACGGCGCGCGCCGGGCCGCTGACACTCGACCTCGAGCCGGGCGGCCGGGTCGCGTTGACCTTTTCGTCGGCGCAGGAAGCGACTATCGTCGCACTGATGGCCGCGGGCATCGCAAAGGCAACGACCGGAAGTGTCCTCATCGGCGACTACGATCCGCGCGTGCAATCGGTCCACTGCAAGCGAATTGCGGGCTTCGTGCCTCACGAGCCGCTCCCACTCGACGAGGGAGACTTTCCGCGCTACGTCGCCTATCGAGCGGCGCTGTGGAATGTCGAGGCGATAGCCGCGCAGGCTGACGCGCGGCTTCTCTGCGAACGCCTCGAGGGGATGCATGAGGCGTTCGCCTTCCCCTTGATCGGAGCGCTGATCGCAATGCCGCGGCTGATCGTGCTCGACCGGCCGCAACCTGCCTACGCCGCGCAGATCCTGCGCGCCGTCGAAGGTTGCGCGCTGCTCTCGACGCATGCGCAGCGTTCCAACGCCGCGGCTTTTGCGTGACGGCGCGCGCATTTGCCGGCATGATGCAGGCGCGCTTGTACGTTTCCCGCCGCCTGGTCGCGTATTCGTGCGGCTGCGCGGTTCTGGTCGCACTCGTTGCGCCTGCCGGCGTGACCGCGCCGCTCTTCCTCTGCTCGCTGGTTGGAATCGTCATCGCGTTGGACCAGACTCCCGGTCGCCATCGGCATCTCGACCGCTGCGAGCAGAGCGCACCGCTCTTTGGACGCGAGCTCGCGCGCGCAAAGGCCTTGGTTCCTTGCATTGCTGCGCTGCTCGCTACCGTGCTTTTCGCGTGCACGCAGTTCTCGCGCGGTTCGCCCTATGGGCTGAACACGCTGCTCGTCGTGCCCCCCGCCGTCGTCGCCTGTGCGCTAACCGCCCTTTCTGCGACCACTCGGCGCGGCGCCACGCGAGCACTCTACGTGCTGCTGGCGTGCGCAGTTATGGGCGCAGCTTACGCACTCGCCGTCATCGCGGATACGTTCCTCGCAGAACTTGCGTTTTGCGTTCTCGTGGCATTCTTCGCGCTTCGCCAGTATGGCGAGACTCTCGCGCGCTTCGACCCGATTTAGGAGCCTGTAGGCTCCTAGGTTACGGGTTGCGCGGGAATGGCGCTGGCAAGCTTTTCGAGCATCGCACGATTGAACTGCGGCAGATCCTCGGCGCCGCGCGTCGAGACCCAGTTCGAATCCGTGACCGTCGGCTGATCGCGATAGAGCCCGCCGGCGTTGCGAATATCGTCGGCGATCGAGTGCACGCCGGTAACCTGCCGGCCGCGAACCAGTTGGGCCGAAATGAGCACTTGCGCGCCGTGGCCGATCGAAAACATCGGCTTTTTGAGCGTGTCGAACTCGCGCACGACCCGCTGCACTTCGCGATCCGTGCGTATACGGTCCGGTGACGTTCCTCCCGGGATCAGCAGCGCATCGAAATCTTCGGCGGTACAGTCAGCGATGAGCTCTTCAGCTTTCAGACTCTGACCATCGTCGAGTCCGCGCTTGCCGCGAACGCGCTGGCGAGCGCGCTCGTCGGTGCCGACTATAGTCACAATGGCGCCTGCTTCCTCGAGCGCTCGGCGCGGTTCCGCCAGCTCGATCTCTTCAAATCCGTCGCCGATCAACGCGGCAACGCGCTTTCCATCCACTCCCTGCATATCGGCCCCGTGATTCGCGCCGCCCAGGAGCCCACCTTCGGTCATCACTACCCGAAGAGACCGCGGGTGAGCCCGCCATCGACGGAAATCGTTTGACCCGTCACGTAGCTCGCGGGGTCGCCGCACAAGAAAACGGCCATCGGCGCGAACTCCGCCGGCGAGGCGATCCGCTGCATCGGCACCTCGCTCGACGCCCTGCGCAGCTGCGCTTCGTCGTCGCCGTAGAGCGCTCGCAGGCGCGCCGTTTCGACGCGACCAGTCGCGATGGAGTTGACCGTTACGCCGTCGCACGCAACCTCGACGGCGAGCGTCCGCAACGCGGATACCAGCGCGGTGCGAAAGACGTTGGAAAGCGCGAGGGAATCAATCGGCTGCTTCACGGAGCTGGACGTCAGCGCGACGATTCGGCCCCAGCCCCTGGCACGCATAGGCGGAACGATTGCGGCGAGGAGCTCCAACATCCCGCGCAGCAGCAGGCGGTAGGCATCGTCCCAATCAGGCAAAGCAAGCTCGGTAAACCGTCCCGGCTTGGGGCCGCCTCCGTTGAGAATCGCGATGTCGGCATCGCCGAGGACACCGCGGAAAGCCGCATGCATCGCGGAGATCGAGCCTGGATCCCGCAAGTCGAGCGCATATCCCAGCGCCTGCGGAGAGCCCAGCTCTCTCGCCTTGGCTGCGACGGCCTCAAGCTGGTCCGCGCGGCGAGCGGCCAAACCGAGCCTCGCCCCTTCGCGCGCGAGGGAGAGTGCGATCGCCTCCCCGAGCCCCGAGCTGGCTCCCAATACAAGCGCGACCCGACCGCGTAACTTCAAATCCATAGAGGGGGCGCTTTTGCGCCGGCCTTCCCGCACCTTGCGCCGTGCGACCACCTTTGCTATTCTAAGCCGGTCGCCGGGACGGTACGCACTCTGTACCCGAGCGAGACTATCCTGTCAAAGGAGTTTCATTCGTGCCGCTCACCAAAGAACGCAAGGCGGAGATTGCAGCCAAGTACGGCCGCGATTCCAACGACACCGGATCGGCCGAGGTGCAGATCGCAGTCCTGACCGCCTCGATCAATTCACTCACCGAGCACCTCAAAATTCACAAGAAAGATCATCATAGCCGGCGCGGCCTGCTCTTACAGGTCGGGCAACGTCGCCGCTTGTTGAACTATCTACACGCGACAAACCTCGAGCGCTATCGCAGCCTGATCGCGGATCTGGGACTGCGCCGCTAGCGTCGCTGGCGACTAATTCTTACGCGAGTGCGCGCGACGGGCGGCTTCGGCAATCGAGTCCGCGCCCATCCCGTAATACTCGATAAGCTCCGCTGGGTCGCCCGACTGTCCGAAGCGATCGTCGACGCCGATGAACTCGATCGGCACCGGATGGTGCTGCGCGAGAATCTCGGCGACGCGCGAACCCATGCCGGCCTGCCGCTGGTGCTCCTCGACGGTGACGATCGCGCCGCAACTGCGCGCCGCGTCGACGATGGCGGCCTCGTCCATCGGTTTGACCGTATGGTTGTTAACGACGCGGCATTCGATGCCATGTTGCGCGGAAAGCCGGTCGGCGGCGACGAGCGCGTTGTAGACGAGAATGCCGCACGCAATAATCGCTACATCGTTGCCTTCCCTTAAAGTCTGAGCCTTGCCGATTTCAAAGGGCGTTTCATCGGTCGTAACCACCGGCGACTTCTCGCGGCCAAACCGCAGGTAAACCGGCCCCCACATCTCGGAGAGCGCAATCGCCGCTTTCTTTGTTTGGACGGAGTCGCACGGGACGACGACCGTCATGTGCGGGATGACGCGCATGATGGCGATGTCTTCGATCGCTTGATGCGTCGCGCCGTCAGGGCCGACGGAGACGCCGGCATGCGCGCCCGCGATCTTGACGTTGGTTTCGTTGAGCGCCATGATCGTGCGCACTTGCTCCCACGAACGCCCAGGATTGAACATCGCGTAACTCGCGATCCAAGGAATCTTTCCTACCGCCGCGAGTCCGCCCGCCATCGCGACGAGCATCTGCTCGGAGACGCCGATCTCGATGTACTGCTCCGGATGCGCCTTCTTGAAGCCCTCGAATCGAGTCGACTCTGCGAGATCGGCGCAGATGCCGAGCACGTCGCGATTGCGCGACCCGGCCTCGATCAATCCCTCGCCGAAGCCGTTGCGTGTCGGGACCAGCTTCAGATCGGCGGCGCGATAGTCGGCCAAATGCATGCGCTGCGCGGCAGCGTCAAGGACGGGCGTTCCTCTACTCATGAGCGAGAATCCGTTCGCGCTGCGCCGCCAGCTCGCGCAAAGCTTCGTCGGCCTGCGCCGCGTTGGGCGGTTTGCCGTGCCAGAGATAGTCGCCCTCCATGTACGATACGCCCTTGCCCGGAATCGTGTTGGCAATGATTACCTGCGGTTTACCTTTGTAACTCCGCGCGCGTTCCGCCGTGGCGATGAACTCCGCAATGTCGTTGCCGTCGCACTCGAAGACTTCCCAGTTGAACGCGCGATATTTTTGCGCAAATGGCTCGAGCGGCATCACGTCCTCCGTGCTGCCGTCGATTTGGATGAAGTTGCGATCGACGATTGCGGTGAGGTTGTCCAACTTGAACTTCGCGCCGGTCAGCACCGCTTCCCAATGCAAACCGCACTGGTGCTCCGCATCCGACGTAACGACCCAGACGTGAAA
>Ga0182018_10003457_pt1 | contig 14182 bp, 11 predicted proteins | sample 812P2MmetaG_FD_120490 | JGI IMG/M metagenome (GOLD analysis project Ga0182018, IMG submission 120490) | Permafrost microbial communities from Stordalen Mire, Sweden - 812P2M metaG | ecosystem: Environmental > Terrestrial > Soil > Wetlands > Permafrost | place: Sweden: Stordalen | collected...
CAGCAGGCCGCATCCGCCATCGCCGCCATTGCCCTTTTTGGCGTGGTGCTGGCCTGTTTCATGGCGCCCGCGCCAGCCAACACGCAGCCCGCTCCACCGGCGCCCGCCGCAAGTTTCCTTGCGGCGATGGTGCTGGCGATTCAGTCCATCGTGGTGACCTACGACGGCTGGTACGAACCCATCTATTTCGCGGAAGAGACGCGCCAGCCGGCCCGGCAGCTCCCGCGCGCAATGTTTGGCGGACTTGCGCTGGTCGCGGGCATTTATCTGCTGTTGAACGCAGCCTTCCTGCGCGCCCTCGGGCCGGCGGGCCTGGCCGCCTCGAAATTCGCGGCTGCCGACGCCGCCAGGCTGATCTTCGGACGCGCCAGCGAGATCGTCATTTCGGCGATCGCGGTGGTCATTTTGCTCACGCTGTTGCACAGTTGTCTGATGAGTTCCACCCGCATCTTGTTCGCCGTCAGCCGGGATGGCCTGTTCTGGCGGCGCGCCGCCCTGGTCGCGGAGAACGGCACGCCCCGGCCGGCGCTGGCCCTGGCTACGGCCGTCGCGGTTGGCCTGGTGCTGAGCGGGACCGTGGATCGATTGATCGCGTTGGCGGGATTCTTCTACGTCGCCAACTACTCGTGGGCGTATATTTCGCTGATCGTTCTACGCCGCAGCCAGCCCGCCGCCCCGCGGCCGTTCCGCGTTTTCGCCTACCCCGCGCTGACGCTTCTGACCCTGGCTGCCAGCCTCGCATTCCTGGTGGGCGCGGTGGTAAGCGACCGGCGGAACAGCGTTTACGCGCTTCTGCTTTTGATGGCGAGTTTCCCGGTTCGCTGGCTGTTTCGCGCGACCCGCTAAGATCAGGTTGCATGCCACTGACCGCCATCACCCGCGCCGTCAGCCAGTCGATAAACGATTGCCAACTGGCGTTTGTGGAACGGCAGCCCATCGATATCGCCAAAGCCATCGCGCAACACCACCAGTACGAAGCCAGCCTGGCATCGCTGGGAATCGCCGTGATTTCATTGCGAGCCGCGCCAGACCTGCCGGATGCGGTCTTTGTCGAAGACCCCGCCATCGTACTGGATGAGGTCGCCATCATGACGCGCATGGGCGTGGAATCGCGGCGCGGCGAGTCGGCAAGCCTGGCCGAGGCCATCGCGCGGTTCCGGCCTCTGCGTTGGATCGCCGAGCCGGGAACGCTCGAGGGCGGCGATGTGGTGCGCATCGGCTGCACGCTGTTCGTGGGGAGATCCGCCCGCACCAACGACGCGGGCATTGCCCAGTTGGCGCGGGCATCGGCGCCGTTCGGATATGCGGTACGGGCCGTGGAAATGCGAACATGTTTGCATCTCAAGTCGGCTTGCACATACCTGGGACGGGACACGCTGCTGGCGAATCGCGGCTGTGTGGACCTGGGACCGTTCGGGAATGCCCGGGTGATCGAGGTTGCGCCGGGGGAACCGGCTGCGGCGGACGTGCTGGCTATCGGCGATACCGCGATCGTTCCGGCATCGTTTCCAGAGACCGCGCGCATTCTGGGTCGCGCCGGCTGGCACGTGCTGCCGATCGAAGTCTCCGAGTTGCAGAAGGCGGAGGCGGGCGTCACGTGCATGAGCCTGATCTTCACAGCATCCCCGATGGGCGTATAATCTCCTATTCGGCATTATTCGGCCTTATTCAACATGCAACCCAAACTATCCTCTCTGCGAAGTATTCTGATGCTGGCGGGAATTGCCGCCAGCGCTCTGCCCATGGCTTCCGCGCAACCGCCGCAAGGGCCGGCGCAACTCGCCGAAGCGCGAAAGGCGTTGGAGGAAGAGATGGAGTCGGTGGCCATCGTCGAGCGCAAGGTGATGGTGCCGATGCGCGACGGCAAGCGCATGGCGGCCGACATCTACCGTCCGAAGGATACCTCGAAGAAGTATCCGGTCATCTTTGTCCGCACGCCGTACAACTTCAATTACTGGGATGTCAAGGACGGCGTGCCGGCGGATATGAAGACTCCGCTCGATGCCGTCAAGCGCGGCTATGCGTTCGTCGAGATGAATGAGCGCGGGCACTTCTTCTCCGAAGGCTCCTACGATATTCTGGGGCCGCCGCTCACGGATGGTTACGACGCCATTACGTGGATGTCGTCGCAGCCATGGTCCAACGGCAAGGTGGGCACCATCGGGTGCTCGTCGACGGCCGAATGGCAACTGGGCGTCGCGGCGCAGGGGAATCCGGCGTTCGCGGCTATGATCCCGCAAGGCTTCGGCGCAGGCGTGGGGCGCGTTGGGCCGTATTACGAGCAGGGCAACTGGTATCGCGGGGGAGCCGTGCAGATGCTGTTCATCGCCTGGCTCTACGGAGAGCAGAACACGGTGCGGCCGATGTTCCCGCCCGGCACCTCGCAGGAGGATCTGGCTCGTGCGTCGAAAGCGTTCGATCTGGCGCAGCAGTTGCCGCCGGTGGACTGGTCGAAGGCGTTGCAGCATCTTCCCGAGATGGATATCATCAAGTCGGTCGACGGACCGCACGGTATTTTCGCGGACCGGGAGGAAGTTTCCACCGGCGGGGCGATGATCAAGCGGACTCCGAACGATGCGGCATGGTATCGCGGCGGGCTGTGGCACGACGACAAGACCATCAACGTGCCGGGATTCTGGTTCATGTCGTGGTACGACGTATCGGTGGGACCGAACTTGGCCGCCTATAATTACGTCCGCAAGACGGCGAAGCCGGAGATCGGCAATCAACAATATGCCGTGATCGCGCCCACGCTGCACTGTTCGTACAAGCGGGCGACGGAGCACACCGTGGTCGGCGAACGGGACATGGGCGACGCGCGTCTGGACTATGACGCCCTGACTTATGGATGGTTCGATCATTTCCTGAAGGGGGAAGACAACCACATTCTGGAGAAGACGCCCAAAGTGCGCTACTTCGTGATGGGGCTGAACAAGTGGCAGACTGCGGACACATGGCCGCCCCCTGGCGCGCAGCCGATGACGTTGTATCTTGCCAGCGGCGGGAAGGCGAACAGCCTGTATGGCGACGGCGCGCTGGCCGCCGCTGCGCCGGATGCGGATTCGGCGGACGGGTTCGTATACGATCCCATGAATCCGGTGCCATCTTACGGCGGCAACGTTTGCTGCACAGGTAATGCGGTGACGGGCGGCGCCTTCGATCAACGCAAGATGGAAGCGCGGGCCGATATTCTGGTCTACACCACCGAGCCGCTGAAAGAAGGAATCGAAGTGAGCGGCCCCATGGAAGCGACGCTGTATGTGTCGTCGGACGCGAAGGACACGGACTTCACCGTGAAAGCGATCGACGTCTACCCGGACGGTACGGCTTATAACCTGGACGAAACCATTCAGCGCGCCCGCTATCGCGACGGGTACGAGAAGCCGCCGGTTTGGATGGAGGCGGGCAAGGTGTACAAAGTGACACTGCAGCCGATGACTACGAGCAACTACTTCCCAGCCGGGCATCGGATTCGGATCGAGGTGTCGAGCAGTAATTTCCCGCGCTTCGACCGGAATTTCAATACCGGCGGGAACACTTACGACGAGGTGACGGGGGTAGTGGCGCATAATGTGGTGCATCACTCGAGGGAGCATCCGTCGCAGATCACGCTGACGGTGGTGAAGGGGGCACCATAGGCCGCCGCCCAGCAACCTATTGATGAAATTCGTGGGGTTTGGCACCGGTTGTGCGCGATTGGGCACGTTTGTGCATGGCAGGCGCGATTCGGGCCGGATGCACAACCGGACGAACAAAGCCGATACCATTGAAAGTAAAGGGGTTGGCATGCTTCGAACCTTGAGCCTAGGCGGTTGGGCGGTGCGGCTCGGCCTTTTCTGACGAGCAAAGCCAATTTTCGACGAGTCGTTTTTTGTGTTCATGGCGCCCAAGCCTTTTTCGGGTTGCATTGGGAGCATTTGGGAGATTGCGGGTGGATCTTCGGCGTACGCGACCGTCCTCTGCTCACCCGAGGTCACAATACCATGGCGGCACAGGAAATTCGCTGGAGCAATCAGTGATTTCTATTTGTTTACATGGAGATGGAGGAGCTGCTTGGCGTGTGAACGTTCCGCAGGTTACGGCGACGGGTGGTTAGTAGCCGCCCGTGGCTGCCCAACCACCACGCTACTTAATCTCGAAGCGGCCGAAGGCCAGCCCCAGATCCCGCAGATCCGCGCCGACCCGCACTGTGCGGCTTACCTCCACCGTGATGTCGATCTCGCTCTTCCCGGCGGCCTCCGGCGGCAGAGGGAAATCGAACGTACTTTCCGCATTGCCCTTCGTAAACTGCGCGGGGGGCAGGCGGACGCCGTCAACAGTCACGGTCATCGCCAGCGGCCCATTCCTAATTTGAGCCGCCGGGCAAATTGCGGTCACATACAACCGCTGACGGGCTGTGCGCGGTCCCGGCATGCGCACGCTGGCGATGCGCGGCATCCAGCGGAATCCCGATTCGAGCGGATACCAGCCTCGGCCGAGACGGTCCGTCACCAGAGGATCGGCCATATCGATGCGCAGCGGCCCGGAAGCGGCCGCCGGACCGGCGGGCGGTTCATATTGATGCGTGATGTTGCGCAGCGGCCCGTTCCCGGCGCGATAGACCACAACTTGGTCCCGGTCCAGCCCGCGGCGGGCCTCGTCGGCGGGCAAGACGAATTTGGATACGTCGTCCCATTCGGGATGCGGCGAAATGGCCGCTTCCGAGCCTGGCGTCAGATACACGTCCGGAATCCGGAGGAACAGAAAGGGCCGCTGCGCGATGGCGCCCCAAAATAGATCGTCGTCGATGCCATCGAGCAGGATCACTTTGCCGGGATGCAACTCATGCGCGCGCGCCACTCCCAGCACCAGCGCCTCCTGAGCCTGACCACGGTCGCGATACCACTGCGCGATGCGCCGCCCCACCGGTACGTGTTGCAGGACAAAGCCGGCAGCCAGTAAGGCGCTCAAAATCTTCCAAGCGGCGCCCTGCCGCCAGGCCCAGGCCAGCGCGTAGCCTCCCAGCATCGCCAGGCACATCGCGGGCAGCGTCAGATAGTAGTCCATGATGTGGTCGCGCAACGGAACTACAGGCCCCAGCATGATGAGATACCAGCCAAACAAGACCAGTGGCAGCCATTGCTTGCGCCGCGCCTGGTACAAGGCGAACGCCAAAAGCGCAACCGTGCAAGCTGCCATCAGCGCCACGCCGGCGATTGGAGGGAAAGGAGACAGGTGACGCAGACCGATGGGCTCGAACGACCGGCGCCAGTACGTCCACAGGGTGGCCGGAATGGCCCTATCGAAATGCATCGTGTAAGGCACGGTGCCCTGGTTGGGCACCAGAACCAGATGCAGAATGCCATACACCGCCGAAGCCGCAAAAAAGGGAAGCGTCCGCCGGAAATACTTGCGCGCGCATAGCAGCGCATAGCTTCCAGCCAGCGCCGGGAACACAATGTTGGTCTCCATGGCCAGGAAGCCCGTCAGAAAGGCCGTCCATGTCCAGGCATAGTAGCGGCGCTCGCCCGTTTCGATGTACCGCAGGAAAAAGTGCAGGGCCAGCAATAGGAAGAAGCCGCAAGCCACCAGGATGTATTCGCAGGTCCACGACATGACGGTGGCCAGCTTGCTGTTCGCCACCCAGAAAATAGCGGCCCAGAATCCGGCCGCGCGCAAACCCGTGAGCCGCGCCGTAACAGACTCGGCCAAGGCCAGGTTCGCGAACATGGTGAAGAACACAAAGATACGGTAGGGCAGGGCGTAGCTGCCGAACATGCAGCCGAACGCCATGAAGAACACCCGCTCGCTCAGCGGCCGCCAGGTTCCTTGCACGGTCGGCTGGAATAGCGTGCGCAGCAGGCCGTCCCATCCATGCGCCTGGTTCGGCAGGTTCAGCCAGACGAAGTCATCCTGTTGGAACCATGCCAGCAGCCCCGGCCAGTACAGGACCAGGCAAAAGAAGGAAGGAATTGCCCAGTAAGCGGCGGTGAGAAGTTTCCGGCTCAACGGAAGATTATAACGAGGGGCGGCGCGCCAAGGTGGCAGAGCCGCTGGGACTTGCAGAGAGAGCCATCACGACCAAGATCGCCTAGCGCCGAGCGGGAGAGCCGCAAGGCCCTCCCGGAAGGTAAACGTGGCGATCACGAGGCCAAAATACTGTCGTTCAGCGGACGCGGCGCCGGCGCAAGGCAGCCAACCCGATCAGCCCCAAGCCCAGCAACCCGAGCGAAGCCGGCTCCGGCACGCTTCCCGGCTGGAAGGATGCAACAGTAGCCGAACCGCTATCGAGAACAGCCGCGTTGCCGGTGGTCCACTTCGTGGCGTTTGTGCTGACAATCACCACATACGACGCGTCCCCCGGCGCTATTTCATCCGTCGGTGTGGAGGGCGGATAGAACAAGAACTGGATCGTCGTACCATTGGTATAGCGGTCCGACGTCTGAGGCGTGATGGTACCGTTTAGAAAGCCGGCTCCGGTCAAGCTAGCGCCGTCTGTCACATAGGCTGCATTGGTAGTGGAGGCCAGGACGAAATCGCTAACCGAAAGCGTCGAGAGGCCATCCGCGGAACTTGCGTTATTTAGTACCTGGTAATAGAAATCCAACGTACCACCGTCATCGTAGACCGCGGAATTCACAAACCCGCTGGTGGTGCCGGAAGTCGTAGTATAGGTGAACGGAGAGCTCATCGTTGCTTCGAGGGTCCCGGTTGTGTCGTTATTGCAACTGACCGGGAAAACCGAGGCCCCGCTGGTGGTGGGTCCGTCCGCAAAAGCGGCACATGTCGAAACACTGATGGGACCTGCAAAAGCCGCGGACCCGCAAAGCAAGCCAACCAACAGAATAGCCGCGATGGGCGCTGACTGCCGTAGTATATCGGTCGTGAACGTCTTCATTTCTTTAAGTCTCCTCCGAAATGGGCATTACTATTAGATTTTGCAACGTTTGGGTATTTCTTAGCAAGCGTTTTGGCCACAGGTCCATAAGGAAAGATACATATCACCCAGGGGAATAGTGCTAAAAAGCACAAAACGGCGCTCGGAAGCAGCGGTCAGGCACCCCGGGGACGCCAGAGCGCGCTTAAACCCCTCCAATACCTTGCCTTTACCCGGTTGAAGGATGGCATGTACGATTTACACGAGTCCTGTGACGTTCGGCACATTTTACTGGGTAAGGTAGGGTGAATTACCGCACGAGCTGCAAGTATCTCATTTGTTTTCAATATGTTGGATCTGGCAACAAACCTGCATATCGGGACCGTTCATTCAAATACTACTTTGGCCAGGGTTACCTAACCCTGGTTAGCTGTTAACTATCCATTTGCAATCTAGAGTTTAACTTTAGACTGCCGATAAGCTTAGCGACAGGTGCAATGGTACTGTTTAGCGCAAAACCGCTGTTCACATTCAGGGATGCCGTCCGGATCTCTACAGCAGGACCGACGGGAAAACGGCCCGCTCCCAAGCGAAACTTTCAACATAGGAAGAAAATGGTCGACTGCGCCTCCTGGTGCGGCCGGAGAGCGGCCCATGAAGGCCGAATTCTAACGCCGCAAAGCAACACGACTGGCAGCCTGACATCCGGGCTGTGTCCGCAATAAATTAACGGAGAAAAACCGATGCGCGCGCGCAACACTACAACTGTGTTTTGTCTACGAGTCTTCGCCTTCACGGCCACCGCTCTGGCCGTTTCCGCACAGCCTTACGGCTATGTGTCTAATGAAATGGGGGATAATATATCGGTCGTCAACATGGCGACGAATTCTATTAGCGCCGAGATACCCTTGAGCACCCCCCTCAACGGCCTGGCTGTCACACCCAACGGAGCTTACCTCTACGTGGCTGAACAAAGCCTTAACAGCGTAGCAGTTGTGAGCACCGCCACGAACAGCGTGGTCGCCACTATTCCGGTGGGCAGCGCCCCGGTTCAGATCGCGATCACTCCCAACGGCCAAGCAGCCTATGTCGTGAATCAACAATCGGATAACGTTTCGGTCATCAACACCGCAACCAATACCGTAGTGGACACCATAACGGTCGGCTCGAAGCCCGTGGGCCTGGCGATTGCGCCGGCCGGCACGTATGTCCTGGTGGTCAATCTCCTTTCGTCGACCATTTCCGAGATTAGCACCTCCAGCAACTCCGTGAGGGCGACTTGGACGACCCTTTCTGGCCCCAGCGCCGTAATCGTGGGTCTAAAGGGAGGCACCGCTTACGTGGCAAATCAATATAATAACTCGGTCGCCGTTCATAGCATCACTACCGGAGACATCGTGGAGACGATCACCGGCTTTGCCGCTCCGAATGCCCTGGCATTGACTCCCAACGGCGCTTATCTCTATGTTACGAATGGTAATTCGTCGACGGTGAGCGTGGTCAACACAGCTACCGGTGAGATCGTAGCGACCGTTTTGGTGGGCGAACTTCCCACTTCTGTAGCCGTATTCGGTTCGACGGCCTATGTTACCAATGCGCTTGGATATTCGCTTTCCGAGATCGATACCGCTACCTACTCGGTCGTAAACACCCTGGTGCATATCGGGATTTATCCGTTCTCGATAGTCTTAACCAACTGACCCGGTTCGCCGCGATGCAGCGGGCGCAATGAGCTGCATGGCGGCGCTTGCGCCGACCCACCGCAAATGCGCTACGATGGCCTATCCGGAGGCCCCGCATGGTTCTGTCGGATGTAGACATCAAGCGCTACATCGAAGCTGGCAAGATCAAGATCGCGCCCGATCTGCCGCCCGAGCAGTTCGGCAGCTGCTCGGTGGACTTCCGGCTGGGCAACGAGTTTAACGTCTTCGAATACAGCCGCCATCCGTATATCGATCTGCGCGACCGCACCAGCCTGCAACACATCATGCGCACCATTGAAGTGGCGCCGGATGACCCGTTCGTGCTGCAACCGCGGGATTTCGTGCTGGCAGTGACGCTGGAATCGCTGGAATTGGATGCCGATGTGCTCGGCCGCCTGGAGGGCCGTTCCAGCCTGGGGCGGATTGGAATTATTGTGCACGGCACGGCGGGGCTGTTCGATCCCGGCTGGACCGGCAAGGCCACGTTGGAGTTGAGCAATCTGAGCCGTATGGCGGTGGCGCTCTATCCCGGGATGCGCATCTGCTCGTTCACTTTCGAACAACTCTCGTCGCCCTCGGCGGTGCCTTACCGCCAGAAACCGGGCAACAAGTATTCGGGACAGTTGCATCCCCTGGCCAGCCGGCTGGGATCGGAAGTCTCGAAATGAGCTTTTGGGCTCCTGGCCTTGCAAGTTTCCCAAATTGCTCAGTATACCGGCTCGTGCTATTGAAATTCGAAATCCGATCGGGGGGATCGGATGGATTGATTGAAGCCGCTTCGCGCCCTGCGAAAGCTTTTCCGCTGATGCCCTGAAACGTAAACGGATCCGTAACAGTCTATAATGAGAAGATTCCAACCGTGTTAAGGAGCACCCACTCGTGAGCACTCCGATGTATACACCCCCGCCAAGTGGCTCGGGCGTGAAAACCGCACTGGTGGCCGGCGGGCTGATCGCCCTGCTGGTTTCCAACATTGCTTTGTGGTATCGCCTGGAGACCACGCGCAGCGAAGACCGCGACGCCAGCAAGGCCATGCTGACCGAGATCGCCAACCTGAAAGAGGCCGAGTCGGTGACCACGGCGTCGCATCGGCGTAGCGTGGAGAGCCTGAAGGAAGACTTGCAGGCCGCGCGCCAGCAAGCCAACCAGGCGGCTGGCCACGCCAAGCAGGAGGCGCAGGCGCATGCCGACCAACTGGCGAAGCAACTGTCCGAGGCGCAGGCCAAACAGCAGGCACAGGTCCAATCCGAGATCACGGATGTCCAGCAACAGGCATCCACCGCCAACACCAAGATCGGCGAGGTGAGCGGGGACGTCACCGCCGTCAAGACGGACTTGGGGTCCACCAAGGCTGAACTGGACAAAACCATCGCCAATCTGACCAAGGTGCAAGGCGACCTGGGCGTGACGAGCGGCTACGTCGCTACTAACGGCAAGGAATTGGAGGCGCTCAAGCGGCTCGGCGAGCGCAACTACTTCCAGTTCACGCTGGTCCGCAAGGACAAGCAGCCCAAGCGGGTTGGCGACGTTTCGCTGAAGCTCAAGAGCGTCGACAAGAAGCACAACAAGTACACGCTGGAAGTGTTAGCGGACGACAAGACGGTCGAGAAGAAGGACAAGGGAATCAACGAGCCGCTACAGTTTTACGTGGCCAAGGCGAAGCAGCCGTACGAACTGGTGGTGAACGAAGTGGGGAAGGATCAGATTACGGGCTACCTGACCACGCCCAAGGACACCACGCCGCGGAATTAGAACCTTCCCGCGATTATTCGAATTCCGCTTCTGCCGTAGCCGCCGGCGCAGGCGGCAGCGACGCCAGCCACGCGCGCGCGAGATTCTCCGGATTGCCGGCCAGATCCACGGGCGCGCTGCGCACCTCGGCGTTATTCTGGATGAAAGCGGCGATGACGCCCTCCGGCGTGGGCCGCAGTTCGAGCTTGCATGCGCGCGCTTCCAAACGCAGAGTCGTACCGAGCCAAGCCAGGTGGATCTTGGTGCGCATGGCATGGCCCAGCCGGGTGGCCTGCCTGAGCAGCTCCGCCGCGTACGGACCCTTCCTGAGCAGTTCCGCATAGGCCGCGGAAGCCTGCACCCGCACGCGTTCGGAATCCCGCGATTGCGCGTCGCGGCTGTTCTGGCCGCCGCGCTCTTCCCGCGATTCCATGCTCTTCAGGTTGCTTTCGAGGTTGTCGAGGAAACTCATGCGTTTCGTTGCCGGTGACTTACGCGATCAACTTCTCCACCGCGCCGCAGAACGTCTCAATCTCCGGCAGCGTCGTATAAACGTTGGGCGTGATACGCAGACCCTTGAACTGCGGATGCACGATCCCAACCGTCAGGATGCGGTACTTATCCCACAATTGGTCGGCCAAGGGACCCGGCTCCTTGCCTTCCACCGATAGCAGCCCAATGCCGCAGCTTAAGCGCGGGTCGGAGCTGGTGGGCGTGGATACGTGCGGCAGGCGCGTGAGGCGTTCGGTCCAGAGCGAGCGCAGATAACGCAGGCGGGCCGCCTTGCGCTCCACGCCGATCGCCGTGTGAAACTCCAGGGCATCGGAGATGGCGTTGTGGTTGGCCGCCGGATGCGTGCCGATTTCCTCGAACTTGCGAATGTTATCCGTCATCTCCACCGGCGCGGCCATCAGCGGCCACAGTTTGGCGATCTTGGATTTACGCACGTAGAGGAAGCCCGTGCCATGCGGCGCCAGCAGCCATTTGTGCAGGCTGGTGCCATAGTAGTCGCAATCCAGGTCGGCGTGCTTGAAAGGGAACTGGGCATAGGCATGCGCGCCATCCACGATGGCTTCGATGCCCCGGCTGCGCGCCAGTTGGCAGATACGTTGCACCGGGAAGATTTGGCCGGTGAGGTTCGTGATATGGCAGAAGTGGATCACGCGTGTGCGCGGCGTGATGGCGCGCTCGAAGCGCTCCGCGAGATCCTCGAGCGAAGGCGGCGGCGTGGGGAATGAGATGGTCTTCAGCACGATGCCGTCGCGACGCTCACGCTGCTTCCAGGTGGTGATCATGCGCGGATAGTCCTGATCGGTGGTCAGGACTTCGTCGCCGGGCTTCAGTTCGAGCCCCTGTTGGACGTTCTCCAGCGCTTCCGATGCGTTGCGCGTGATGGCCATCTCTTCGGGATCGCAGCCGAAATCGGCGGCCAGCTTTTGCCGTACGGTTTCCACCTCCGGCTCCAGCACCACCCACATGGTGCGCGCCGGCGCGATGTTACTGAACTCCAGGGCGCGGCGCATGGACTCCTGCACCACGCGCGGCGAGGGACTCACGCCGCCGTTGTTCAGATTGATGATGTTCCGGTCCAGCGTGAAGGCCGATTGGATCTCGCGCCAGAAATCCTCGTCGCGCGCCAGATCCTCGGCGGCGCGATTGTTTCCGACAGTGGCGGCGCGGGCGCGATGGCTGGAATCGGGACGGAGCAGGGCTAGTGCGCCCGCAGTCCTCAGAAAATGGCGGCGCTCCATGGAACCTCCCTTTGCGCGGCCGTCAGGCCGTGTTGCTATTGTACCGGAACTGGTGCCGGTGGGGCAGCCAAGCATGACTGCCGCGGCAAGAAAGCCACAGTGGAACTGGCTGCGGTCTTTGAAGAGCACTTCGCAAGCCTGCCGCCGGTGCAAGGCGAGGCCTACTGTCCATCCGGCGACCTGTCAGGCCAGGAGACCTGTCTCGCTACCCGAACAGGCTTAGAACCCGCGCGTACAACTCATCCACCTCCGCTTCCGAGCGGGCTTCGGCGGCCATGCGGAGCAGCGGCTCGGTATTGGATGCACGCACGTGGATCCAGGCGCCGGGCAGGATCAGCTTCAGCCCGTCGGAGCGGTCGGTTTCGACACGGGGGAAGCTTTCTTCGAGCGCTTGCATCAGCGTGCCCAGGCGGCCGTGCTCGTAGGCGACTTGGCCAGCCTTGCGGTAGAAGCGCGGCAGGCGCGCGGCCAGCGCGGAGACGGGCTCGCCGGTTTCGGCCATGCGCTCCAGCAGGACCGCCATACCCGTGTAGCTGTCGCGGCAGAGATGCACGGCGGGGAAAATGATGCCGCCATTGGACCCCTCGCCGCCGATCACGGCCTTGACGGCCTTCTGGCGGCAATCGATGGGCAGGTGCCCGGCAACGCTTGCCGTGCATATCGAAAAATGATACGATCCCTTGATCGATATTTCGTGACGAGGTAATTACGAATGCGACGATTGGCTGTTTTTCTTTTTCCGCTCTGCTGTTCTTTGATCTCGGTGATTTTGTCAGCCCAAAACCTACCAACCAGGCTATTACAATGCGAAGCCAGTCAATGCGTGCCTGGCACTGGCGGTGGGGGCGCGGGCATCTGGGTATTCAATGGACGGCAAGGACATGGTGAATGGCCGGGGTCTCAAGCCGTCGCACATTTGACGATAGAATACTTTGGCTTCGACAGCTTGCTAATCCGCCGGGTTGATCAGGGAGGACGCACGCCTGGACTGACTGCGGTCTATACCGGAAAGATTGAGGGTAATCACATCGATGGCAAGGTAACATGGTCGTGGCCTGGTCATTGGAAAAGGTCCCCGTCGTCTACCTGGTATGCCACTGTGCTCCAGCCGGCCAACTACTCGTTCCTCGACCCGAATATCGCATGCGAACCGTCCGTCTATCAAGGTTCGGGCCCGGAGGCCTCCGCTCGCGCGGCCCAGGCCCTTCAGTTGAAGAACAACCAAGCCACCCTCTGCTGGCTTCGCCTCGGCGCGCGTAAAGAAGACCCGGATGCCGAGGGAATGCTGTCGGCGATGCTCTATAAAGGGCTGGGAGGGCCACCGTCCTATGCCGGGGCCCTGAATTGGGCTCGGAAATCCGCAGTCAACAACAACTATGTCGGGGAGCACGTCCTTTTCCTGATGTACGCAAACGGCCAAGGCGTAAGCAAAGACCCGAAGCAAGCTGAATATTGGCTTGCGAAAGCCGACCGTGACAAAGCAGCCGCACTCCTCATTGAGCGGCGGGCGCAAGACCGCCAACGCCAACTGCTGGCACAGGCACACCAATCCCTGCGGCCCCAACAGCTTAACGTGAATATCGGCGCGGCGCTGATTTTCGGAGCTCTCATTTTAGGGAGCATGGATGCCGGCTCGTCGAGCGGAAGCCATCCAAGTTCCGTAGTGTGTCCGGGCGATCCAAATAACCATAGCGGCATTTGTAACTAGCAATCGTTTCGTTTCCGACGAGTCCCCCTGGACCCGCGCTGTGCTCGAAGAAATCAATTCCTTGACCATCGTGACAGGCCGAGCAGGGCTCTGTGGGGCATTGCCAAATATTGAAACTCAAGTGACACGCTGAACCCTGTCCTACCCGAATAGGCTTAGAACCCGCGCGTACAACTCTTCTACTTCGACTTCCGAACGGGCTTCGGCGGCCATGCGCAGCAGCGGCTCGGTATTGGAGGCGCGCACGTGGATCCAGGCGCCGGGCAGGATCAGCTTCAGCCCGTCGGAGCGGTCGGTTTCGACGCCGGGGAAGCTTTCTTCGAGCGCTTGCATCAGCGTGCCGAGGCGGCCGTGCTCGTAGGCGACTTGGCCGGCCTTGCGGTAGAAGCGCGGCAGGCGGGCGGCCAGCGCGGAGATGGTCTCGCCGGTTTCG
>Ga0182018_10003458_pt1 | contig 14180 bp, 11 predicted proteins | sample 812P2MmetaG_FD_120490 | JGI IMG/M metagenome (GOLD analysis project Ga0182018, IMG submission 120490) | Permafrost microbial communities from Stordalen Mire, Sweden - 812P2M metaG | ecosystem: Environmental > Terrestrial > Soil > Wetlands > Permafrost | place: Sweden: Stordalen | collected...
CGGGCAACTCGAGTGACGGCACCGACCGGGCACCGGGTTCGGGCGGCGGCGCCGGACCTTCTGGCGGCGGAGTGTCCGGATCCGCCTATCTCTACGCTTGGCCCGGGGGTGGGGGCGGAGGAACGGCGACGGCGAGCAGGGGTGGGGGCGGAGGTGGTGCCGCTGGAACCAGTGGAACTGACTCTCCCGGCGGTGGGGTTGGCACCATGCCGGGGGCGGCCGCAGGGAATGGCGCCACCAACCACATCTACACCAGCGCTGCTGGGGGCGGAGGCGGGGGCGGAGGCGCGCCCGCAGGCGCGGGGGGCAACGGTGGCCCCGGCGTCGGGGGGTTCGTGGCTATCTCCTACGCGGGTCCGCTGGCCGGGTCGTGACCGGATGTCGGAGCACTGAACCGTCCGGCGTTCTTCGCGGCAACCCATATCGCTGACCTGGGGGAACTCAGCAATGTGCGGCGCAGGCACCCGGCACATCGTGTGAGGCGGCATTCGACGGGCTCATCACCCGGTTGCAGAGGTCATCACCCGGTTGTAGGGGTACAGTGGGCTGATGGGGCGGCAAACAATCCGTTTGGTCACCGCAGTCCTGGTGGTCACGATCGTGGCAGTGGTCGCGACCACAGTGGTCACCTCGGAAGCGAAGGCAGGTACCAGTCAGCCGGTGGTGACTTCACTCACCATGAGTGCCCCTACCGCCTACACCCCGAAAGCACCGCCGGGGGCCACCGACGATTACCACTGCACCCTGCTCAATCCCCACTTAAAGAAGAACGCCTTTATCGTCTCGAGCCTGTTCAAACCCAACAGCCCCGAGGTGCACCACACGGTGGTCTTCGTGGTGCCGCCCTCGCTGGCGGCTGAGGCGCAAGCCGCCAACCAAGGCGGCAAGGGATGGACGTGCTTTGGGGAATCCGCGCTGCAGGGAAATGGATTCACCGGACAGTTCGCCGCTGCCCCGCAGCTCACCGTGTGGGCACCCGGACACGGAGAGGACGTCGAACCGGCGGGAACGGGAATGCCGTTCCTGGCCGGAAGTCTGCTGGTGACGCAAGAGCACTACAACCTGCTGGTGGGCGACCGGCCGGTCCGGTCGTCCTTCCAGATCAACATGGTGCCTGCCACCACACGGCTGCGGCCGCTGATCCTGCAGCAGCTGCCGGCTCCTCCGGACATCCCGTGTCCGACCGGGTCGACCGGCCCGATGTGCTCCCGTTCAGCTGAGCTGGCCAGCGTCGGCCAACGATTCGGCGCTCTGCAGGAGGCATTCGTGTCGGCGCTCGAGACGATTTGTGGGCGCAATCCTCTGGATCCGCCGGTCGGTGATTCCACCTCGTGCGTATGGCCGGTAACCAAAGCCGGCCTCGTCGTCCGGACTGTCGCTCACATGCATTTGTTGGGTCGGGCGCTAAAGATCGTCCTCAATCAAGGGACCCCGAGCCAGAAGACCCTGCTCGATGTGGAGAACTACAACTTCCACTACCAGCGCGCCTACAACTTGGCCAAGCCGGTGCTTGTCGTGCCCGGCGACAACATAACCGTGACGTGCACGTACGATCCCACGCTCGAACTGGAGACCCCGATCCTCCGCAGGGTCCCCCCGCATTTCGTCACCTGGGGCGACGGATCCACTGACGAGATGTGCCTCGGCACGGTGATCACCGAGCCGATAAAATCGGTGCCGGAATCTGTGGCACTGGCCCAAGCCTTCAGTCAGTAGACCCCCGAGCGGGCGGACCGACCAGTTACCAGGAGTCGCATCATGTCCCGCCGATGGTCCATTGTCATGATGCTCAGCGGCTCCGTGGTCCTCGCCGCTTGCGGAACGGCAGCCAACTCCAGTCCCACCTCGACATCCAAGCCAACGGTGCCGGTGACCTTGTCGCACAAACCACTGATCACTGCGGCCTCTGGCAGCCAGCTGTTCGTGATCAGTGGGACCTTCCGGGTACCTCACAACGGCATCTACACGGCCGTGGCCGTAGGGGGAGGCGGAGGCGGAGGCGGAGGCGGTTCCACCCTGAGATCCGGAGGCATCGCCGACCAGGTGGGAGGAGCGGGCGGTGCCGCCGGTGCGGTGACCATCAAGAGCTTCTTCGGCCATACCGGTCAGAGCTTCGCCATCGTGGTCACTCCTGGCGGCAAGCCCGGAGTCGGCGGTGCCGCCAACGGTGGATCGGGAACCCCGGGTGGCACTGGTGGGAACTCCAGCTGCGTGGGCATCGCTTCTGCTGACGGAGGGGTCGGCGGTGCGGGGTCACCCGGAAACAGCAGCGCCACGGTCCTCAATCCGGTCGCGGCCGGCAACGCCAGCTATGGCACGGCCCGGGACATCGGCTCGGGCGGCGGCGCCAGTGTCCTCGGGGGCGGGGTGTCCGGGTCCGCCAACGTCTACGCCTGGCCAGGCGGTGGAGGTGGTGGCACCGCCTCGTCGGCCAAGGGTGGGAGCGGAGGCGGATCCGCGGGTACCAGCGGGACGGTCTCGCCCGGTGGCGGCATTGGGAACATGCCTGGCGTAAGCGGCGGCGATGGCTCCACCAACCGTGTCTATACGAGCGGCGCCGGTGGGGGCGGGGGAGGTGGTGGCGCCCCCGGAGGTCGGGGAGGCTATGGAGGCGCCGGAGTGGCTGGATTCGTGGCCGTCCTCTACGGAAGCTACGTCGCCGGGTAGGTACTTGAGTGCCCTACGCAGTCGAGACCGGTTCAGCCCGATGTGCAACGCGCAGATGGCGTCGTCTGTCCGGCCCGACGTCACTGTGTCGCAGGATCGCAATGGATGGCGGTGGCCGGCAGGCCGATCGGCAGTGCGCCGCCATTGATGATGATGATGGTCACCTCAGAGTGGATCGATCTGCCTGCGGCGAGTGCAGTGGTTCCGAGTGTGTTCTCTGAATAGTTGCCGGTCGGACCATCGACGTTGACGACGCAGGCAGGAGTGGCAGCTGTCGGGCTAACGTTCTCGACCGTGTAGGACACCTTTACCGCGGACTGGTTGACCGCGGTGATCTGGTTGGTCGATGCGCGAAAGACGGTTGGTTCGGACGCGTTGATGGAATCAATGAGCGCGCTGGCGGCCACGGCGAAGACCACTATCATCATTCCGGCAATGATCCAGTCCCTTCGACGTGCCCTTTCCACCCCCAGCTTGTTCAGATCCATGTTGTGATACCGGTTCCTACCCAACTGACTCTGCGGAGGAGATAACGGGGAGATAACGAGGAGGATGATCCCAGGGTGGAGCCTACATGGCGGAGGAACCGCCTTTCGCTCTCTCGTTGCGCATAGCGCGTGTCTCGTTGGACCAACGCAACGAATCGTCGGTTGCGGCGAATCCGGCGGAGCCCAGCGAGGTCGTGTTGGTCACCGATTGAAGCAAGACATGCAACCCCCGGGCGCTCTAACGTGCAGTGCGGAAAGGGGGTAGGGACCGCTGACGACCGAGACACTTGAGAGCTCATCGAAAACCGGTCCCAGCGTCGCGGCAGTCGACCCGCAGAGCGGACTCCGGCGCTTTCGAGCCACGATGGCTATTGCCACGGTGGTCGCAGGGATCCCGTACGTGTGGGTGCTGTGGGATCTGTGGATGTCGTCGATCAATCCGCTGCAATCGGGCGCTCCCGACGCCCTCTCCCGATCGGCCTACGACGTGCAGGCTCGAGCCATCATGGGCGGTCATCTCACGTTGCCGAACGGCAGTATCGGTCCCGAGGCGTTCGTCCACGACGGGCACTCGTACACCTACTTCGGGATCTTTCCATCGCTGCTGCGCATCCCGTTGTTTCTGTTCACCCATGCCCTCGACGACCGACTCACCGCCGTCTCCATGCTGGGCGCCTGGCTCGTCACCGCGTTGTTCAGCACGCTATTGATTTGGCGGATCCGGATCGTCTTCCGGGGGAAGGCTCCCCTCGGCTGGGGGGAGACGATCTCGTATGGGATTCTCCTCGCCTCGCTTCTGGCCGGCTCCGTCCTCCTCTACCTGGCCTCTCAGCCCAATGAGTACTCCGAAGACCTGGCTTGGAGCGTTGCGCTCGCCTCCGCCAGCCTGTTCGCCCTGTTGGGCGTGGTGGAGCGCCCTTCATGGGGACGCGTAATGGCGTGTGGGACTCTGGTTCTGCTCACCAATCTGAATCGGGCCACCACCGGCTACACCTGTGTCTTCGCTGCGCTGTTGATCGCTGTTTGGTTCGGGCTCGGACGCGCCGGACCGGACCGGCGGCGGTGGTGGATCCCGATGCTGTTGGCGGGACTGGTGCCGATGGCCGCCGGGATTGCCATCGAACTGGCCAAGTTCGGCATTCCCTTCGGAGTTCCCGTTTCCGCACAATTGCTGTTCAAGGCGGAAGGCTTCATCCACATCAACGGAGGCCACTACTACAGCCTCCGTTTCGTCCCCAGCGCACTCCAGGCCTACGTGGACCCCACGAATCTACGGTTCACCTCGCTCTTCCCCTACATCACACTCCCGAACATCCCGAATCCTCCCGTCGCCCACACCACGCTCTTCACCCGAGCACCGACAGCCAGTGTGGTCGCGACGACTCCCCTGCTGGTGGTTGCCGGCATATGGGGCGTGATCACGACGTTCGCTCGGCATCGAGACCCAGTGAAGCGCTCCTTGCGGATACTCCTGATCGCCATGGCAGCCACCGCCGCTACTGCGATGATCGACGGATGGATCCTTGAGCGGTTCGTCGGCGATTTCTTGCCCCTGCTCATGCTTGCCGGCATGATCGGCACGGTCGACGTCTGGCGTCGTGTCGCCGACAGGAGACGCGGGCTTCGCCTCGCCACGCTCGCTGCCCTCGCCTTGCTAGCCCTATTCGGCGTGGCGGCAAATATCGGACTGGCCGTCACCCCGACCACGGGCTGGACGCAAGGACAGCTCGTCCGTTATGTCGAAGCCCAGCGTGCTTTCAGCAACATCACCGGCCACCCGCTCAACCGCGATGTGGTGAAGGGGCTTTCCTACCCCCGTCCCGCTCCGATGGGTCAACTGTTCATCCTGGGGCCCTGTGACGCGCTCTACGTCGCGGACCAAGCCCCGCCGAACGGGTTCTTGCTTCCCGCTCTGATCTGGCTGCCGGTCGAACGCGCCCCGCACACCCCCATCTGCCACTCGCTCTTCGGTTCGGCGACGGGGTCGATAATCGCGCCGCTGCGCACGTCGATCGTCGTTCCGCCCCGGGGTTCGGAGATCACCGGGCCTGATGTGACGGTCATCGCGTCAACGGCGGGGAGAATCAAAGCCGCCTCGGTACGCATCCTGCTGATCCGCACGCCGGAGAACACCGGCTCCGTCCTCGGCAGCGCAACCTATGCACACTCGGAGTGGACCTACTCCTGGGACTCCCTGGCCGTCCCCAACGGCACCTACGACCTGAGGAGCCTGGCCACCGGTTCCGGAACCACGGTGGCCAGCCCTCCCTATCCCGTCACCGTCGACAACCAACCGTCGGAGCCATAAGGTCTCGCCGGATTTCCGTCCGGCGAGAGCAAAGGGGCCGATTAGCCGAACGGATTGGGTCCAGCTCCGTTAGCCGTTCGCGAACAAACTCAGATGATGCTCTTCGAGAACTCGAGCTCGGTCTCGAGTTGAGGCTGGCGGCTCGAGGAAGAAAAGATAAAAACTGACCTCACCATTGGGTGCATGATCGATGTTCCGCAGCACGGTGGCCGCCTTGGCGTCAAAGACATACTGATTTCTTCCACCCTGCACTCCATGGTAGATCCCAAAGGGGATCTGGATCGCGATCGCAACCAGCAGGACGATCTGAGCACAGGGAAGGGCGACTCGATCCAACCAGCGACGGGCTCTTCGGGAGTGCCTGTGAGGGTTTGACGGCAAAGAGCCTGAGAGGTTTGTCTTCAGCTGGCCCTGGTCAAGAGGATGCGGACGGCGATCGAGCAGGGCCAGGTAGATGCCGACGAGAATCAGGATGTCAAAGGTCGTGTACCGGGAGAAGCTCGCCCCCCCGAGGCCGAGGAAAGACCGACCTTGGGTGACCAGGGCCGCGAACAGGAGCCCGTAGCAGATGAGCGCGACGCCCACGGGGCTGCCGGAACTCTCATCGCGGCGGAGACCGCAGATCACGATCGTGGCGACGGCCAAGACGACGATCACGAACCCGAACAGAATCACCAAGTTGTTATCAGGGCTGGAAGTCCCCAGGCCGACGGGCTTGCCCACCACATCCCCGATGGCGAACAAGAAGAATCTCAGCGCGGCAAGTAGGTGGTGACGAGCGTATTGAGGGAACGGGGATTCCGAAAATCTGTAACCGCGGAAGTAGAGGACGATCGATGCAGCGGCCACAGCGATCCAGACACCGAGCTGCGGTAAGGGCCGGCGCCGGAAGTAGAGGAGCACCAGACCGACCGGCCAGATGAGCAACCCTTGGAGGGACGAGAAGCTGCCCACCACGGCGGCGGCGAGCGCACCGACAAGCGTGATCCACGTCAGGTTGACCCGGTCCAGAAGAAGGACGCCGGTGGCCAGGGAGAGGAGAACCATGTACCAGGCCAGCTGGAAGCCCCAGATGGTGTTCCCGTATTGGACGATGGAGAGACCGAGGATGGCAGCGGGGCAGTAGTAGAGCCACGGTGTCGACGGTGAGCGCCGCTTGTGGGCCCAGATGATGAAGATTGTGGCCACCACCAGCATGACCGCGCCCAAGTTCTCCTCCACCCGGATGTTGAAGTGCACAGCATGGGCGAGCAGTACCACGATGATGTTCGGAAAGAAGATGCGGTTCTCATAATGTTGGGTCCACATGGGCCCCCAATCGAAGAAATGTACGTAGGACTGTTTGATGATGTTGACGTCATCCCATTGGTCACCGATGATGGTGTTGACGCTGTAATGCTCGAGGAACCAGAAGTAGCCGATCACCGGGAGACCGAACCCGAGCACCGTCAGGACTGCAACTAATTTTGGGCTCAGGTGGTCGACAAGCCGACGACTGCCTGAGGCGGTCGGCGCGGACGAGACGGCCGACTCGGCTCCCTGGACCTCAGACGTGGACTGCGTCATCTTCGCATTTCCGGACTTAACCCCTCGTGTCGGCCCGCGTTCACTTCACAACGACTCAGTGGTTGCCGGCGGCCTCAGAACGATCCACCACCCGACGTCGGTGCGGGGAATCTTAGCTTGGTTAGACCTTCAACTCGGCTTTGAAAACGAATGTTGTCGCCGTGCTCGTCGGCCGCCGAGTCTGAGCGTTCCGTGGCACATTGACGTGCTAGTTGTGGACAACAGCTTCTGATCCGGATGGGCGTCGCGAGCGCTGCGACGACTGCTTGTTCTCGTCAGGTAAGCGCCAGGACCGTGATTGCCACGAATCCCCCCCCGCCGGAACCGCCCTTGCCTCCAACACCGCTAGGAGCGCCTCCGCCTCCGCCTCCACCTCCGCCTCCGCTCGTGTAGACGCCGTTGGTTGCGCCTTTTCCTCCATTTGCGGTCGGCATATTGCCGACACCGCCTCCGGTCGAGTCGTTTCCGCTACCATCCGCCGCTCCACCTCCGCTCCCGCCCTTGCTGCCAGCCGAAGCGCCCCCGCCGCCACCACCAGGCCAGGCATAGAGGTTTTGAGACCCAGAGACCCCTCCGCCAGAGATCCCGGCGCCACCGCCCGAACCGGGTGCTCTGCCGGTACCGTCGCTCGAGTTGCCCGCTGCGATTGGATTGAGCACGGTCGAACTGCTGTTCCCCGGAGACCCAGCCCCGCCTGAGCCACCATCGGCGACAGCGACATTCGGGAAGCTGGAGGGTCCCCCGGCACCGCCTCGCGTTCCCGATCCGCCGTTGGCCGCGCCGTCAGCTCCCGGGGTACCGCCTGATCCGACGACGACGGCGATGCGCTGGCCGGCGCGACCGAAGAAGCTGTTAATGGTCACTGCTCCGGCGGCGCCACCCGCTCCGCCCACCTGTTGAGAGACACCATCAGTGTTGCGGGCGGATCCGCCGCCGCCTCCTCCACCTCCTCCTCCCACTGCGAGCACCGTGTAGGCCCCGTTGTGAGGAACCACAAATGTTCCACTCGCATAGAACAGCTTGCCCTGATAAGCGCCCCCCGGGGGCGTTTTGGTACCCCGCGGGGACGTTTTGGTTGACGAAATCGAAGAATTGGCGACGCCCGTGGAAGTCCCACACGAAGCAAGAACCAATGAGCCGCTCAGTACCAACACAACCAGCAGTCGTCTGGGCACGAAATGGTCTCCCGAGGGTGAGGGATGTCTTCATCGGGCGCAGGGCAACGAAGGGTTACCCAAGATCCAAGCGCCAGGAAAAGGTAGGGCTTGCGCGAGTTGCTGTCAATTGCACGTTCGCCGGAGCGTCGATCCGTGATGCTGCCAATCACTAGAGTGGTGTGGCATTGAAGGCGAAGCTAGACGAAGCCCTCACGGGCGCCAAGGCCTAGGTGTTCTACCCACAGACCTTGTTGACGCGGAGATCCCCCAGATGAAGTGAGCCCCCGAGGCAGTGTGGAGCTGTTCACACACCCACACAGCCACCGGGAGGCTCACCGTGCACCGTAATGCTCCACTTACCCCAGAAGGCCGACTTCGCCTCTGCAACATGATCGAGGACGGCTGGCCGGTTGCCGCCGCCGCCGAATCCATGCGGATCTCCCGCCAGACCGCCCACAAGTGGTGGAGGCGCTACCAGGACGCCGGGATCGCCGGCCTCGAGGACCGCTCCAGTCGACCCCGACGGTGCCCGACCAAGACACCAGACCACGTGGAGCGCCGGATCGTCGATCTACGGCGTCGCCACCAGCTCGGGCCGGCGCGTCTGGCCCCGATAGTTGGCATGCCCGCTTCGACGTTCCACCGGGTACTCCAACGCCATGGCGTCAGTCGGCTCTCTGACCTCGACCGCAAGGGTCGAGTCATCCGCCGGATCGAGACCACCCGCCCAGGCGAGCTCGTCCACGTCGACGTGAAGAAACAGGCCAAGATCCCCAAGGGCGGTGGCTGGCGTGTGAATGGGCACCAGGGCCGCCCAAGGAACGGCAAGGCCGGTCGACCGCGCCTCGGCTACGCCTACGTCCACTCGGCCATCGATGCCTACAGCCGACTGGCCTACTCCGAGATCCACACCGACGAACGGGCCACCACGGCTATCGGGTTCTGGCGTCGAGCCCGGGACTTCTTTGCCAGTTACGGCATCACCGTCGAGCGGGTGCTCAGTGACAATGGTCCCTGCTACCGGGCAAGGGACTTCACCACTGAGCTCGTCTCTGCTGGCATCAAACAAAGGTTCACCAGGCCCTACCGGCCCCAGACCAATGGAAAAGTCGAGCGCTTCAACCGGACCCTTCAAAACGAGTGGGCCTACGCCCGCCCCTATCGATCAGAGGCCGCCAGAGCCCGGGCCCTGGACACCTGGCTCCACATGTACAACCATCATCGGCACCACACGGCCGTCGGAGGACCACCCGTCAGTCGCGTCAACAACCTGGTTGGGCAGAACACCTAGGGGCTCGGTGGGTTGGCGAACAGACTGAGGTGGTGCTTCTGGGCTATTCGCGCCTGTTGTCGCACGAAGGCCTCTGGATAGAAGGGGTCCAGGGGAAACTCGACGGTTGAATCGGTCGTATGGTCGATGTTCCTCAGTACATGGGCAGCTACTTCGCTACTGGCGTGAAGCTCTCGTGCCCTCGGCAGCCCAAAATGGAGGCCGAGGGCGATCTGCACCACAATCACGGCTGCGAGCACCCAGCGGGCCACCGGGATCGCTATCTGGTCGACCCATCCGGGGCCACGCTGTCCTTGTCGGATCATTTGGCTTGCAACGTCATCGGCATCGGACGGCTGCGGCCGGGACTCGGTCACCAGGGTTGGTCGTATCAATAGGGCCAGGAAGATGCCGATCGGAACCAACAGATCGAAGGTCGTATAGCGGGATTGGCTGGCCGCAGGGAGACCGAAGATGACCCGCCCCTCGGTGATCATGGCAGCAAAGAGCAGACCGACGCAGATAAGAGCCACCCCGATCGGAGCTGCTCCACTTCGGTCTCGGCGCACGCCGTACAGGACCAAGGTGAACAACGCCAAGATGAGTAGGGCCACGCCAAAGATCAGCACCCCTGGGTTTCCTGGCTTGGCATTCTGTTGGGCGTACCCGAGCACATCGCCAACTGCGAACACGAAGAACTTCATCGCTGCAAGGGGATGCTGGAACGCGTAGGCGTGACTGGGTGAGCCCTCGCTGGTGTTGAAGTTATGGAAGTAGACGACGATCGACACCACCGCAGAAACGATCCAGACGATCACGAAAGGAGCCCTTCGCTGTCGGTGGTAGAGGAGAACCAAACCGGCGACCCAGATGAGCAGCCCCTGCAGCGACGAGAAGCTGCCGACCACCCCGGCGATGATGGCTCCGGCAAAGGCAATCCAGGTCAAGGAGGCGCGGTCAATGAGCACAATGACAACGGCCAGTGACAGGTACACGAGACACCACGCCATTTGGAAACCCTCAAGCATGTTCTCGTACTGCACGATCGACAAGGCCAAGATGGCGACGGGGCAGTAGTAGAGCCACGGCGTTGTGGGGGCGCGTCGTCGGTGGGCCCAGATGAGGAGGCCGGTGGCCACGATCAACATGAGGGTGCTCAGGTACTCCTCGATCTGGGTGTTGAACGACGTGACGCGAGCCAGCACCAGAACGATCAAGTTGGGAAAGAAAATGCGGTTCTCGTTGTGCTGGGCCCACAGAGAGCTCCAGTCGAAGAGATGGGTATAGGAGTGGGCGATCACCGCCACGTCGTCCCACTGGTCGCCGAAGATGACGTTGACGCTGTATTGACGGAGAAGCCAAACGCAACTGATCAGCGGAAGACCGAAGCCCAGGACTGTCAGGAGGTTGACCAGTGCGGGGTTCAACCGGTCGACGATCCTCCGCTGACTGTCGGGCCCGTCGACACCGTAAATCGGCCCCTTGGTCAGTGTGTCAGAGATCGCTGGCGTCACCGGTCCCTGTGGGCTTGCCACCTACGCCCTCCTCGCCTTGACCTGGCATCCGCCGCCAGTCGGAACCCACGAGCTGACGGAGAGCGCTCGCACGCCGTCTACCTCGACCCTCCTGGTGACGCGCTGGTCGGCACGGCCAGGTGAGATCCCCTCCATGGCCGCCGACACTACCGGAACGCGGTCGCCGCGACGCCCTCAAGAAAGAATCCAACCGAGTTCGATCCAACAACCCTCTGGCGGGCAACATGGCCTGGGCTCCAAACGCCTCGTCCGACCGGTACAGTATTCTCTCTCCGCAGACGAGGCCGGCTCGTCATTTGTCACGCCGACTCAGGATGACCCGAAGTTCCCACGTGTTGGTCAAAAGGTCGGGGATGGGGAGCGGTGGGAGCTGTGCGCCGTCAGGGTCGGACAACGATTCGACGTGGTTCCTGGACTGAATGATGATGTGAAACTGAAGGACGTGACGACATCGAGGGAATCCAGGGTTGAGGTGACTGCAGGGAAAACCAGGCATGTCCCTCGGCTAACGACCCGCCTGTCGATCGCCATCCTGGTGGTGGCTTATCTCGCTCTGGCACTCACCTTCACCCTGTTGACCCGTGCTTATGAAGCCGACGACGAGTCCGCGCACACCGACTATGTCGAGTACATCGTGCAGCACCACTCGATCCCACATATCGGCGTGGCCAATGGGGGAGAATCCCATCAACCCCCCCTCTACTATCTGCTGGAAGCAGGTTGGCAGCAGCTTTTGGGGATTCCGCCATTCACACCTCAGGTCACCTTGGCCAAGGAACCGATTGGGCCGAACCGCCTGGTGCTGTCCCATAACTACACCCCCACTCAACACGAAGATGCAGTGCGACTCCACGAGTTACGCCTGCTTTCGGTCCTATTCGGCCTGGGAACCGTCATCCTGACCTATGCAGGGGCCAGGGTAATCGGCCTACGTCAAGCGATGGCGCTCTGCTGTGGGCTCTTTGTGGCGCTGTTACCGAGGGAACTGGTCCTCTCGACCGACGTGACCAATGATGCACTGATTATCCCCCTCTGCGCTCTGGCGTTGGTTTTATTCTTGCTTGCTGAACGCGCCCGGTCAGAGGGGCGTCTCGGGCACCGGCGCCTCCATCTGCTGGGCATGGGTGTCGCTCTTGGCCTCGGCGCGATCACAAAGTTCAGTGGCCTCCCTGTTGCCGGGATTTTGTTCGCACTGGCATTCGTGCCGTCGATCACATTGTCCCGACCAGAGGTTCACGTACAGGGGAACCCAGCGATGAGCTGCTCGGACAACATTCGACGTGTCGGCATCGCACCGAGCGTTCTGGTGGACGGCGTCATCGCTGTCGTCGGATTCTTCGCGGTGTCCGGATGGTGGTTCGTTAGGAACAAGATCCTGTACGGACAGTTTCTGGCCAGCAGAAAGAGCGAAGGATACCTTAAAGCATTTGTGGGAGGTGCCCATCCTGTCGCGTGGACTACGCACCTGCTCTTTAACCAGGTGCCTGAGGTGTTCTTACAGACCACCTGGTATGGGCAGCCCAATCTGTCCTTGCCAGCGGCGGTAAACGACATCTTGGCTGTTGTGGGTCTGTTGTGCCTCGTCGTTGGGGCCTGGGTCCTCGTCGCTCGTCGGCAACCGAAGTGGCTCACCGTGCCACCGCTGTCCGCCGTCGCGCTGCTTGGATGCATCGTGGGTGGGCTGATCGCCGTGATCATCAACATCAAGACCACATCCATCGGCGATGCTCGGGTGGCCTTCGTCGGCATCGCTGCCTTCGCAATGGTCCTGGCGCTCGGTAGCACACGCCTAGTCGAGCGGATCAACCCCCGCTGGGCACCGATGGGTATGTGGGCATGGCCAACGGTGTTGCTCGCGCTGGACGCCTACGTTGTAGTGCGCTTTCTCGTCCCACTCGGAGGTCTCTGACCTCAAACGCCTAAAGGCATTAGTGTCCGGCCGGGATGGATGAGCAACTCTCTGGCGACTCGCGGCCGCATCGAGGTGCCTGATCTGCCGAGCACATCTGTTTCGTGGAGCGCCCGCCATAACACGGTGTTCACCACGGCGGCTGCGACTTGTCTGACTCCGATTGCCTATCTCATTTTCGTTGCCTGCTACGCCAAGAACATTCTCGACGCAGATGACTGGAGCGTTGTCCCCTTGGTGGATGATGCTCTCCATGGTCATCTCACGCTGAGCGCACTGTGGGCACAGCACACCGACAACCGGATGCTCTTTCCTAATCTTGTCTTCGTCGGGCTCGGCAACCTGACACGCGACAACACAATCGTCGTTATAGCGTTCAGCGCTGCCGTATTCATCGCCAGCTATGCCGTGTTCCTGCTCCTGTATCGCTCTTACCAACCTCTGAGGCCTCTGCCAGTGCTGACGATTGGAATCGTGTGGTTCAGCATTGCCGACTACCAGAACGCAATCTGGGCTTTTCAGTTTGCCTGGTACTTGGTCCTGTTCTGTCTCGTCGGGATGCTGTATTTCCTGCAGCGGGGATGGCTGGTGGCTGCACTTGCTCTGACCGTGATCGCCTCGTTCTCCTCCCTGCAGGGTCTCCTTCTCTGGCCCGTCGGGATCATATGGCTGATATGGCCTGGGTGGAATACGCGAGTGGCAAGGCGAGTGGTCGTATGGCTCGGATGTGCATTGGTCACGACGGTGGTCTACTTCTGGAACTTCAACCAGCAAAGCATCGGGCTGACATGGCGCCACTCGGTGACGTTAGCGGAGTTCGTTCTTGTCGAATTGGGCGAGGTCATCCCGGGATCGAGCGCCCTGTGGTTGCATGAACTGGGCGGCTTGGTCCTGCTCGTGGCGGCAGGGTACGTCGTCGTGCAGTCCGTCCGACACCACCTCGAGTGTCTTCCTGTGGCGCTTATCGCCTTCGGATTGCTGTTCGACGGGATAATCGCGTTAGGGAGAGTGGAATACGCTCTATTCGCAAGTCTGAGGGTGACGGCGACTCCGTCCCGCTACACGATGCCGAACCTTCTCATCCTGCTGGCCGTTGTCGCCTACGCCTGGGCACATACGAAGTGGAAGTGGGTAGTGGCAGCGCTGGTAGCCTGTCAGCTAGGAGCGTGGGTCAGAACCTGCAATTGACGGGGTAGTCGTCTGACTCGCGATCCGGTGGTGGATCGGCAAGAATTCTGGACATGGCCACCGACCCCGGCGAGGACGTGCTGTTCGAGATC
>Ga0182018_10003459_pt1 | contig 14179 bp, 11 predicted proteins | sample 812P2MmetaG_FD_120490 | JGI IMG/M metagenome (GOLD analysis project Ga0182018, IMG submission 120490) | Permafrost microbial communities from Stordalen Mire, Sweden - 812P2M metaG | ecosystem: Environmental > Terrestrial > Soil > Wetlands > Permafrost | place: Sweden: Stordalen | collected...
GCAGCTTGTGAACAACCGCGTCGGCAGCATTTCCTCCGAGGTCGTCGACCTCTGCCAGTAGGAGCCGCTCGAACCATTTGGTTTGCGGCACGTATTGGCGCAGCCAACAAATCCCTGGCCTGGTCACTATCCCCTCGATGCGATCGAACCGAGGTGGTGCGACCTTCGATTCGCGTAGTAAAGCTACTAGTAAGGAGGAAGCCAACGCTATCGGCCAAGGCTGGACTTGCCCATATATGCCTCGATCACGGCGCTTTCTTTGATCACCTCGGACGGAATGCCCGAAGCCACGAGGCCGCCGGTGTTCATAACGGTCAGCTGCTCCGACAAGGAAGTCACCAAATCTAGGTGGTGTTCGACAAGGATGATTGTCATGTTGGTACTTTGAAGAGCTCGGATGAGGTCTGCGAGTCGGTCGATTTCATCGTGCGAAATTCCGGCGGCTGGTTCATCGAGGAGGAGCAGACGCGGTTCGCTCATCATCGCTCGCCCTACCTCAATTAGCCGCTTGTCTCCATGCGACAAGTCTCCTGCTCGGCGCTTCTGAAGGTGGGTTACTCCCATGAAATCAAGCCAACTCAGTGCGCGATCTACTTGCATCATCTCGTCTCGACGCGCCTGAGCGGTACGCACAATCCACTGTGCCGTAGATCCATGCCGGAGTCGGTGCGCCCCGACTACGAGGTTCGTGATCACGTCCTCCCGATCCAAGAGTCTCGGAAGCTGGAACGTTCGGGCAATCCCGGCTCGGGCCCGCGCCGCAGCCGAGTGTTGGGTAATCGGCTCGCCATCGACTAAGACCGCGCCCGACGTTGGTCGGTAAATGCCTGACACAACGTTAAGAAGAGTTGTCTTCCCCGAGCCGTTCGGCCCGATCAAACCGTGCGTGCTACCTGCCCGGACGTCCAAGGTGACATTCGATACAGCGCGGAGCCCACCGAAGACCATTGTCACCCCATTGAGGGACAGCGCCGCTGGGTTGCTATTGCTGAGCGTAGGCAGCGTGGTTAAGCGCTTCTGGGCTACTACGTCTGATCCCACGCGAACTCTCGAGGAGGAATCCGCGGTATCCCGCCGAGGCCGTGTCCCACGAGCCCGTTCCCAAACGCCTCGAACAGCAGGCACCAAGGTGTCCGTCCATAATCCGGCCAGCCCACTCGGTGAGAAAAGCGCGATTACGAGTAACAGTGCCCCGTAGACCAATTCTCGGTAGGTGGAAAGAACGGTTAGCGACTCTGGCATCACCTGCAAAACGATGACGCCTAATATCGGTGCGAAAAGGCGGCCGTCACCACCAATTAGAACGATCAGTAGGAAGAGAATCGACAGATTTGTGTTGAACTGATCTGGCGTGATTGCTCCGTTGAGTACGGCCCATAGCACGCCGCCCAGCCCTGCTAGGGCTGCGCTTAAAACGAACGCCAGGAACTTGGTTCGTACGACAGAGACTCCAACAGATTCAGCGGCAATCTCGCTTTCGCGTATCGCAACCATCGCAAGTCCCTTAGGAGACCGTCGCAGATTTCGAGTTAGGAGGAGAGCAATCGCAACAAGAGCGGCGAATAACAAATAAATCTCGACGGCCGTGAAGTCGTGACCAAATGCCGATACCGGCGGGATCCCGATTAGGCCAGAACCGCCGCCAGTCACCGACTGGTCACTTGCAATTAGGTCGTCGATGACAACCGCCATCGCAAGAGTGATCATGCCGAGATACCAGCGGGACAGCCGCAATGCGGGAAGACACATCACTGCTCCGAGGCCTGCGGTGATTAACACCGCTGGAACCACCGTGGCGATGGCCGGCCAGCCATGATCAACCGTCAAAATGCCCGTGACATAGGCGCCTATCGCGAAAAATGCACCATGCCCTATCGAGATCTGCCCGGCATAGCCGTGCAATACATTCATCCCGACGCCGGCCAGAGCGTAGATCGCTGCAACAGTGGCTACATACAGGAGGTAACCGTTCAGGAAAACGGGACTAATGCAAAGGACAATTATGCAAACAAGGCCGGTGTACGGAACCAACCGCGCAGGAGAGTTTGGACGGCGAATCACCGGTCAGACCTCCCGAACTCGGGCTTCGCCAAGCACGCCGCGGGGTCGAAGACCAAGGAGGACGAGAAAAACGACGAAACTCGCGAGGTCCTGGTAGAGGGGTCCGAAGACCACCGCTCCAAAAGACTGCGCGAGGCCAACAACGAGCCCACCTACGAGAGCACCCCGGTTGTCACCGATACCGCCGATCGCAGCGGCTATGAAGCCGTCGATCAGCAGCTCGAATCCCAGGCCGGAACTGACCTGCGTAATCGGGGCCGCGAGAACGCCCACTAACGCGGCTAGCGCACCACCTGCCATCCATGAAACTAGGTTGAGGCGCCCAGCCGGCACCCCACGAAGGAGGGCGGCTTCGCGATCTTCAGACAATGCCATGATCGCCAAGCCGTGTCGGGTTCGGTAAGCGAACCATAGACCTATAACTATTAGGACGGTTAGGACCAATAACGCTATCTGATAAGACGACACTTGCGCCGAGCCGATGTTCATGGGCGTGGTCGTTAGCAATGGCGGAACTGGTACGACGGCCGTAGCCCCAGTGAACCGGGCACCGATCTCGTCATCGAGAATCAGCGACAACGCCAGGGTGGTAATAACCCACGCAGATGATGTCGCCGACCGGGAAATCACCGGACGAATAGCAATCAGATCTGTAAGACCGCCAAGCGCAGCGCCGATAAGCATCAGCACGGGCACCGCAGCCAACCAAGGCCAGTGCCAGCTATTGAGAAACAGTAGGCTGAGAACTCCCCCTAGAAGGACGAACTCACCTTGGCCAAAGTTGAAGGCCCTGCTCGGCCGATACATGATATTTATTGACACTGCAACGAGCGCGAAAATACAGCCGGTAGATAGGCCTTCGATGAGCGTATCGAAAAATATGGGGAGGCTCACGTCCGGAACCACCTTGCAACGGACACTGACTGACCCTCCGGTTCAGATGTACGCGGCTTGAAGCATCGCGTCAGTACAACTGGCTGATGGAATTCCATCTACCACAATCTTCCCGTTCCGCATCACATAGATTCGGTCAGCAAGGCTCAGGGTCAAAGGTATGTGCTGCTCGACAATCAGAATCGTCAGTCCGCCTCGTCGTAACTCACGCAAACCCTCAGCCAGTTGTTCGATCACGACTGGTGCCAAGCCAGCACTCGGTTCATCTAGCAAAAGAAGCTTTGGCGCCGCCATCAGGGCTTGTCCGATGGCAAGCATCTGCTGTTGCCCCCCACTTAGCGATGCGGCGCTGGATTTCGGACGCTCTGCCAGTTGGGGGAACAGCTCCCAAATGAGGCCCACGCTGTGAGCAAGTTCCGTCGTGGTCAGCCGCCTGGTGTACGCACCCAGTCGGAGGTTCTGTTCAACAGTGAGCTTGCCGAAGATTCGGTGGCCCTCGGCGACCTGAGCTATTCCGGCTTGGACAACCGCCTGAGGCTTGGCACGCGCAATATCTTGCCCGTCCAGCAATATTTCTCCGGAGCGGGGCTGCACAATTCCTGAGATTGCCCTGAGTAGGGTCGATTTTCCCGCACCGTTCGCACCGAGAAGACCGACAAACTCGTGGGATCGAACCGTCATGTCGATGCCGTGAAGGACCATGGCGGAGCCATAGCCAGCATGGAGTGCGTTCAAATCGAGCAGAATTCTTTGCTCATCGACCATGGTTTCACTCTCCCCAATGGCACCCACCGCGGCCGTCATGGATGAACCTTCCAGCAAAATCGTCGGCCAGTGATCATCTTGGCTCCCAATCCCATTTCCTGGCCTGCAACTAGCGCTGGCAGAAACTCATGAACCCACTGCCCATCCACCTACTGGCGCCCATCACCGCAAAATGCGAGGTCACTGTGCTCTGCCCGCGCCAAAACGTCTAGCGCATATCCGAGGTATGGCCCATCCATCGGTTCACCATCCACAACCGCAGAACCCAGCCCGATACGCTCCGCTTCCTCTAATGCTTCAATCACACGTCGTGCCCAGGTCACTTCGTCCGCAGTTGGCAAATAGGCATCGTGGACTATCGCGATATGGGCCGGTGTCACTATTAGCTTCCCGTCGAAGCCCATCTCAAAGGCCCGTGCGGCACTTGCTCTAACGTCTTCGGCATCAAGACGGCCCATCGCCGAATCGATCGCCGTCAGCCCCAGGGCGCGCGCTGCGGTGACCACCCTGCTCCGCGCATAAAGGAGAATGTCGGATGCAGCTGGTGGACCAGCCCTCCCCCGGCTGGTGGCGCCGAACGCGCGAACTCGTAGGTCGAGCGATAGGTCACCCGCGCCCAGAAATAACCCGCTTACGTGTGGAGCCATGGCAATTGAATCCAAATGCAAGAGCGAAGCGGCCGTTTCGATCATGCACCAAATGGTTGTCGGGGTGCCCACATTGTCGATGATGGCGGCCGCACAATCGACATCGGCCGAATCGCGAACCTTGGTGAGCAGCACAACTTCCGCACCGGCAGCGGCCATCGCTTCGACATCGCCTGGCCCAAACTCGTCGCCCATGTTGTTGACACGAACGACACGCTCCTTATCACCCCAGGTGAGGCGTCGTAGCGCGTCCGCAGCGCACTCTCGGGCCAACAACTTTTTTCTATTCGGCACCGAGTCCTCAAGATCGAGGCAGGCTACATCTGCTGCACTTGCAGCCTGCTTCTTAAGTAAGTCCACTTGGTGAGCCGGCGTCATCAACACGCTGCGCCGGAGCCTTACACCAGCGCCGTCGTCCGCCCGGCCGGGCGCCATCAGTGGGCCCCGTTTAACCGGTATGCAACCACCGCCGTACGGCCAAGAATGTCAGCTTGTTGATCCACCGTTAGGTCCTGCACGGCAGAACGAATGAGCTTTACCGGTTCAGCAACAGCGTCTCCGTGCGGATAGTCGCTCGCCCACATGATTCGGTCGGCCCCAACCCGTTCAGTGAGCATGGGAATCGAGCTCTCGTCGGGGTCGACCGAAACAAACAGATTGGTCCCAAAATAGGTGCTTGGCGTATTTTTGAGTTTCGTCGACCAGCGCCCGTTAGGGAACTTGGAGTCCATCCTGTCGAGCCAGGCAGGTATCCATCCACCGCCGGCTTCGAGAATCAGTACGGTTAGCCCCGGGAAGCGATCCCAGACAGCTCCTTGGAAAAATGCGGTGAGCGACCAACGCAGTTCATCACTGAATGAAACGAGCCACCAGAAGTAACCCGTCTTGGGCGTGTAGAAGGACGACGAACCTGCTGGGTGTTCCGCGCCTGAAACGTGAAGGCCAATAGAGACCCCAGTTGATTCGGCAACCTCCCAGAGCGGATCGAACTGTGGCTGCCCGAAGTCCGGGAGATCGGCAAGATAAGCCGGCAAGATTGCGGCACGCGCTCCCTTTGCAGCGCATCGCTCGACTTCCGCCACGGTTTGGCTGAGATCCCATAGCGGTAGTTGGATCGCTGGTACAAGCCGTGCGGAATCGTGGTGGCAATACTCGTCAATCACCCAGTCGTTGTAAATCCGACAGATCTCGTGCGCTAGCGCCGGGTCCCTCACCAGGTGTTGCCACATTAGGCCTAGCGTCGGATACACGACTGCGAGGTCAATGCCATCAACGTCCATTTGCCTCAGTCGGGCTGCCGGATCCCAACCACCTGGTTCAGTTTGAAGGAGGAAGCGACGATCCTCCCGTTTCCTTGGGATCGGACGGCCGTAGTTCGCGGCCAGCGAGACTGCACCGGGCGGCATGATCGGATCGGGCAATCCCTCGACCACCAAGCGCTCGAGACCGTCGTCTCCCAGATCAATCCGAGGGACGCGGTCTGCGAAACGCTTGGCCGCTCGATCCGTCCACAAATTTGGTGGCTCAACAACGTGACCATCAGCGTCAATAACGTTCGCCGATGAGGGCCCTATCGGATCCACTCGATCACTCAAATCCGAACCGATTGGGCGGCCGGGATCAGTAGCGCTCTGCCAATAACCCGCCGTGGCTAAGCGGATTCGACAGTCCCGTGACCTTCGCAAGCACGAACGTGGACGGGTCTATGCCGATGTGGTTGGTTTTGGTGAATTTCACGTCCGCTGCCGCGCCATGGTACAGCGGCATCGTGTTCAGCTCGTTGAGGACCGCCCTGTACTCGGTTGATCCCGCTGCTTTGACGGCATTCGCCAGAATGTAAACGAAGTCGTAGAAGCCACCCTGAGCGATAGGGTACTGAAGCTCAGCAGGGGCTGGGAAAGCCTTAAACAACTTCTCGCAGTACGCAAGCGTCGCCTTGGGCGCTGGTTTACCGGGAGCGAAGGTGAACACCGAATTCACGACGGTGCTGACATTGTTAAGAATCGTCGGGCTAAACCCCGCAGGCATCAGGCCCTGGAGATAGACGGCAAAGGTCGAACTTGTGCCGATTGGGATGTTGAGTCCCGTGTTCTCGACCGACGTGAAGATATTGATCAGGTCGGGCGGGATAGTCGCCCACAAGAGCAGCGCATCCGCACCAGATTCCTTTATGCGCTGAACATTGGCAAGTGTCGTGGTTGACCCTTGATCGTAACTCTCCATGTCAACGATCGTTGCCCCAGTTCCCTTCAGATATTGCTGCACAAACGCCAGGCCACTTTGGCCGTAAGCCGTGTTCTCGGCCATCCAACCGATCTTCTTGGCGCCACCCGTCTTGACGAGGTGGTCGACTAGGCCAGAAGCAATGTAGTCATCCTGCAGTTCATTTTGGAATCCGCCGGGATAGAGCTTGGTGTTCGCTTGGCCGGGCGACTGCGAAGATGGACTCTGGATGATGTGGTTCTTCTGCGTCACCGCGTACGACGTCGCAACGTTCGAACTTCCGATCGGTCCCATGGCGAACGTGTACCCGGCCGAAATGAGCTCGCGGGCCACCGCACCTTCGTTGGCGGGCAGACCCTGGTCGTCGAACGCCTGTTGCGTGATCGGGGCCCCTAAGACCCCGCCCTTGGCATTAATCTCTTCGATCGCAAGAGTAATCGCCGTATAGAGCGGTGCGTACCCTGCGGCGAGACTACCGGTTACCGGCTTTATGGTCGCGATTTTTAAACCCTTCTTGGTAGCCGCACCCGCGGCTTCCCCAACACTTCCGCCAAGCAGATCTCCGATGCCAGCAGTCCCTCCGAGCAGCGGAGCCGCAACAACCCCGGCGATACCGCCACCCAAAAGTCCAAGCACCTGACGGCGACTGATCTGAGACTTCGCTCCGGACTCGCTCACAATTTCCCCCCTTGATTACGATCTTTACGATTTGACGCTGGATACCAAACGGACAGTACCACCACGAGCCAATGGGCGCAAGGCGTACTTTTCGAGACCCACACACGTAGAGCACGCAGGTCGACTGGAAGTCCTCCGAGGTAACGGGTTCGCCAGCGGGCCAGCGGCCGGGTCAGCCAGCCGTCCAGGATTAGAGAATGCCTGGCGCCTACCCTGACCTGGGCAGCCTCCTCGAAGGGAGGCCCTGGAGGCGAATCCCACTTCGATCAATGGTGATCGACCGAGATTCGGTGAGCCCGCTTACTTTCGGTCAATGGAGTACTGGGCGACGGGTCTGAAACGAAGCCCACACTTGCAGAATGGGCTGGTGCATCCGATTGCACCGCCACTCCTCGCTTGGAGAGTTGGGCGAAACCCCGTTCCGGTAACGAAGGCGGGTTTGTGTGGCGAGATCGCTCGGGAGGCTTCCGGGCTTCGCTGCCATGAGATTGGCGCCTTTTGACGTGCAGCCAAACGCTCGCGATCTGTACTCACCGAGAGACTGTGATTCCAGATACATGGCGGTCCCACGCCGGAACGCCTGGCTCTTCTCTTAGGAGCTCCTTGCGCACCTTGCCAGTTTCGGTCCTCGGCAAGGTGGTTCGGACGTCGACAAAACGAGGGACCATGAAATAGGGGGCACGAGCGGCAACGAAACGAATTAGGGACGTGGGATCAATCGCAGATCCTGGACGAGCCACAACGAACACACGTACTTCGTCTTCCCCCTCCTCGGACGGGTATGGGACCGCTGCACACTCAAGGACGTCAGGGTGTGCGCCAACCTCGGCTTCGACCTCGGCTGACGAAATGTTCTCGCCCCGCCTTCGAATGCTGTCGGTGGTCCGATCGACGAAGAAATAATCCCCGGAAGCATTCCGCCGGAATAGGTCTCCGGTGTGCAACCACTGATTCCGATACGCGTCAATCGTCACTGTGGGTTGCTTGTAGTAACCGAGCATGAGGTTCCAGGGTGTCTTCGCCCGAGCCACAAGCTCCCCGGTCTGGCCATCTGGTACCGGCTGGTCCTGCTCATCAACGATGCTGAGCTCAAATTCGTCCGATCGGGCGCGGCCACACATAGTGTGATCTTTCGGGCCAAAACTCGATATCAGCGTGCCGCCCTCGGTCAATCCGTACGACACCACGGTCTTCACGTCAAACCGCTTTTCGAATTCGCGGAATTCTTTAATTGCAGGCGAGCACTCGACGAATCGGAGTGGGTTATCGGCGTCATCCTCGCGGAGTGGTTGTCGATAAATGAAGTTGGCCATCGACGCCACCAAGCACGTTGAATGCGCTTGGAATCGCCGGACTTCGTCAAGAAACTGGCTCGCGTGGAATTGACCACCGAGAGCGAACGTTCCCCCGGCGATGACACTCCCGATGAATCCATGCCACTGCGCTCCAATGTGAAACATTGGAAGGTGCATCAGTATTGTCTCGCCCTGGCCGAGCAGCCCGAGCGCCGGCAGGTCGGAGTTTGTGTAGATCTGGCCGTATGGTGCGATGACACCTTTAGACCTACCCGTGGTGCCCGACGTATACATGATGGCCGCGACGTCGGAGACACGGATTTCTTGATCGACAAATGTGGCACCGCCTTCGGAAAGCACACCGAAGCTGAGCAAGGCAAACTTGCGCAGCCTGGCATCCGGCTCGCCAAGAGCTTCGTCTCCAGGTGGGCGCCGTACCAGTACGATTTTCAGTTTCGTCAGGCCATCAGCGATTTCGACCAGCCGGTCGAGAAAGCGCTCTTCAGTTACGAGAACACGGGCATCGGAATCTTCGATCACGTACCGAAGCATCTCTCCACGAAACGCGGTGTTGACTGGGACTTCAACGGCACCCAGCTTCGCGAGACCCCACCACGCTGGTATCCACGCTGTGCCATTGTCGAGCATCAGCAAGCAGTGATCACCGCGCCCCACCCCGATCTCTCGGTAGGTGTTGGCAGCCCGATTCGCGAGCTCAGTGGCCGCGCGGTATGACACGTGCTCTGTCTCAGTCCGGAGCAGATCTTGTTCCGGAAACTCTGAAGCGTGCTTCTCAAGCACATCAAGGAAGACCTTTGGCCCAGGTTGCCCCACCCCCAATGCCTTCACTCCCCATCCTGGCTCGTGGTGGGCCTCGGCGGAAGCCTGGGCCCCATGCGAGCACCGCCGTCTAATCGTAGCGTCGCGGCATTCAGGAACGCGTTTTCAGCGATCGCGCATACCAACGATGCAAACTCAGAAGGGCGGCCCAGGCGGGCGGGGAACGAGTGGTCCTGCACCAGTTCTGCTCGCGCCGCGTCGTCGATGTCGCCGATCATGGGAGTTTCCATCGCACCCGGAGCAATGCACACTACGCGTACGCCATACGGCCCAAGTTCTCGAGCGACTGGCAGCGTCATCGCCATCACAGCCCCCTTGGATCCACTGTACGAGACGGAGCCAATAGGTCCTTCCATGGCGGCAATCGAACCGACGTTGACAATTACCCCGCGCTCACCGTCGTCATTTGGCTGGTTTTGCAACATCAGATGTGCGCTCCTGCGCATGACATCCACAACTCCGATGACGTTAACATCGAGCGTACGTCGCAACGCCGCAAGGTCAAGCATCTCTCCCGCCCGGTTGACAAGACGCGCCGGAAGATGGACCCCTGCACAGTTCACGCAGAGATCAAGATGCTCGAATCTGTCACGAATCGCAACGAAAGCTCCAGCGAGCTCGTCGGTGTTCGAGATGTCCGCTCTGCAGAACAGAACCCCGTTCTCGGACAAATCCAAAACATCGTCGCGAGGTTCAACCAAATCGATAAGCGCGACCTGGGTTCCACGAGCAACCAACTCCTGAACGGTTGCTCTCCCCAAACCTGATGCTCCACCCGCTACTACCGCGACGCTTCCGTCCAGTTTCATCGCTCAACCAACTCACTTCCGCTGCCGAGATTCACCCCAAGCGACAACATCCCAACCCAGTCTTGTTGCCTGCACTCCCAGAATGATCGGGAGGCCGAAATCTTGGAACCAAGCCCCCGAATGCCGGGAGCGACCCTTGACTCAGATGCTTGGTGGGCCGACAAAGGTTACGGCTGGACGGCTGATGACCTAATCGAGGACGGTGTGATCAACCCTGAGCTCATGGCGAACCATCGCCTCCCACAGGCCTGGAAATGACTGAAGATCGTAGTTGCCACCGACCTGCTGGTGGACTTTCGGATCCAAAGCCACTCCCGAACCGAGAGCTTCGACATGCCACGCCTGGCGCGAGCGCCACTCCAGGATCACAGCCCGATGATGCGCCTGGCGAATGTCGCTCGCCACCACGAGAACACCGTGGTTAGCCAGCAACGCGATGCGAGCCTTGCCTAACGCGGCAACTGCCTTGCGGGCGTTCACCTCATCAGCCACATTTCCTCGGTACTCGCCAAACATGGCAATTTCGCCCGCGACCATGGCGCTTGTCTGATCGTAGACGGGTGGTATCCGCTGGAGGTCGGCCCAGATCGTGCCCCAACGGGGATGGTTGTGAACAGCAACCCCTATGTCAGGTCGAGCCTTGTGTAACTCGACGTGCAGAACGATTGCCGGATTCACAGTCCACGGGCCATCAATTACATGGCCCTCAGGATCGATCCGCATGATGTCAGAAGCTTTGACCTCTTCCCAGGTCAGTCCGAAAGGGTTCACGAGGAGTGAGCCGTCTGGCTGTCGCGACGTTATGTGACCTGCCAGATGGTCGTCGTAACCCTCCCGGTAAAGCATGCGGGCCAACAGAGCGACTTCGGCCTCAGGACTTAGATGTTGCAGTGGCGGCGCTATCGGGTTGCGGGCTCGATGGATTTCCGTTGTGCTCATAGTGTCCTCCGCGCCAAAACATGAAGCAGTGCTGACACCGAACTTTATGTTGCACTCAGCCAGTTGTAAACTGCAAATTCAGTATACGTGTCGAACAGAGGTAGTCAACCTTGAAGCTGGTCGCCAATAAGGACATCTCGCGCCCTTTGGCACGAGCGCGTGTTGAAGCGTGGATCCGGATCTCGGTGAGCCGTCGTCGCACACGGAGCAATGGATTCTCGGTTGGTCTCCGACCTCCGCCTCGAACCTTAGCGCCCTCGCGCGTAGCGGGTTCGAAATGCTAAGCAAGCCGACCGGTGACGGGTGACGGGTGACGGGTGACGGGTGAAACGTAAACATGCAGTTCACGGCGGCCGAGGACTCGCGTGAACGTCGGTTTGTTGGTTGACTTTCGTAACCCGCCGGGCTGGCGCAGGCCCTGGGTAGACCATTATGCCCGGACGCTGGAGTTCATTGAGGAAGCCGACCGGCTGGGCTGCGGCGCGATCTTCCTCACCGAACACCACCTGACCGAGGATGGTTACCTCCCGCAGCCTATGACAATCGCCGGAGCGATCGCGGCCCGGACACGGAGTTCCCGCATAGGTACCGCGGTGATGCTCGCTACGCTTCGACATCCGCTGCACATGGCGGAGGAAGTCGCGATCGTGGATCTCATCTCCGGTGGTCGGGCTGAACTCGGCCTAGGCACAGGTTATCGACGAGTCGAGTTCGCAGCGTTCGGTGTGGATGCAGGCGACAAACACTCGATGCTCCACTCCCACGTCGTCGAGCTGCGCCGATTGCTGACTCCTGGAAGTGAGTTGTCCCCTCCTCCGGTCCAAGCGCGACTTCCGATGTGGGTGGGTTACAACGGACCGGCCGGAGCTCGCCGTGCCGGCCGGCTCGGTGAGGGACTGCTCTCCCTCCGACGCGGATTGCTGGAACCATATCGGCAGGGTTTAGTGGAAGGCGGCCACGATCCCGACACAGCACGAATGTGCGGACACGTGAACTTGGTTGTTGCCGACGATCCGGAAGCCACTTGGGCTGCTATCGAATCCAACGTCGCGTACCAGATGAACAGCTACATCGGCTACCGCGCTGAAGGTTCAGCGGAATCTCCTCCAACGCCGGTGACCGGCGTCGCCGTTCGGCAAGGAACAGACCGGATCGGCGAATACGTCGTGCTTACGCCCGAGGCCGCGGTCGATTACCTCCGGGATAAGACCGTCGGACTTCCTGTGGCTCACGCATTCACTTGGCTGAGCATCGCCAACATGTCAGACGACATCACCGGTCGACATCTAGAACTACTTTTGACCAAGGTCGCTCCTGCTTTGACAACTGCGACCAAACATGACGAGGGGATTCCTACCTAATCGGCTTCTCGGGTAACCCGTTGCTCGCCACTCGAGCACGGCGTACGTTCAAACAGCAACGTTCTCCGCACTGTGGCGACAGTCTGGCCTTGCTGGTTGAATATCCTGTCAGCGAAAATGAGTAGACCCTGTCCAGGGCGGTCGCCCGATGGTGTGGCACTTTCCAGAACCACTTCTACATAGAGCGTGTCGCCCGGATACACCGGCCCCTTATGCAAGGCCTCGATCGCGACCGACCCCACTGTCCGCACTCGATGAACCTGGGTAAACCGGTCCCATAGAGACTGGGACACGAGGCCAGACGCAACTGCCAATGTGACGGTCGCTCCCAATACCCGCTCTTTGGAGCCAGGACGTGCGGCCGCAGATTCTCGATTTGTATGGACTTCGCCAGTTGTCCAAGTAACGCTAGTGAGCATCGCGAACTCACCTTCGCCGATCGTGCGGCCTCGCGTTTGCTCAACAATGCCAATGGGTAGACCGTCGAGGAGTTCTAAGTCATCCAATGTTTTCATGCTAACTCCCTTCACAAGTCGTTTTCATGCTAACTCCCTTCACAAATCAACGGCCATTGACACGCGCTCGAATCATTTGAACCTTCGGGTCCAACCAGCTTGTAAGGATGTTCAGACTGCACCCGCTCCGTGCAATTTGCTGATTTCAATAGAGTCGTACCCGAGTTCGCGGAGGATGTCGTCGGTGTGTTCTCCGAGCAATGGGGGTCGACGTGCCATTACCGCAGGCGTTTCATCCAAGAGTGCGGGGAAACGAATCTGGGGCAGCGCTCCGAGAACAGGATGGTCCATCTCTTGGATCAGATCTCGAGCTACCGCGTGGGGATCCACCGCCGCCTGACCCAAATCGTTTGATGGCGCACACGGAACTCCCGCCTGCGACAAGAGCGCAAGCCAATCGTCGCGGTTTCGCTGAAGAAACGCGGCTTCGAGGCCCTTTCTGATCTCTTGTCCTCGCTTGCGCCGAGCCCTGTTGGAGGCCAACTCTACGTCGACTGCCCATTCGTTTCGACCAACCACCATGCAGAGGCTTCGCCAGAAGTCATCCTCGAGAGCACCGATTGTAAGGTATCTACCGTCCTTCGTCTCAAACAGACCGATCCCGGGTCGGCTCATTAGCTCGGCCTTATCTAGTTGGTCGTTGAGCAAGAATTCGACCATCCTTGACTGCATCAATGAATACGATGTATCCGTAAGTGACACATCGATAAACTGACCTATAGCGAACCGGTCGCGCGCACGTAATGCTGTAAGGATAGCGATGACCGCGAACCACGATCCTGAGAGATCCGCCATAGAAGCGCCAACAATTCCCTCTGGAGGACCCCAAGGATCGCCAGCCAGACTAAGCACTCCTGCGATTCCTAGGTAGTTCGGGTCGTGGCCCGGCCAGTCTCGATAAGGGCCGAACTGTCCGTAACCTGATATCGAGCAATAAATCAGAAGCGGCTGGATTTCTTTGAGAGTTTCAAAGTCGATCCGAAGCCGTTTGACAACGCCGGGCCGAAATCCTTCAACTACAACGTCGGCTCGAGCTGTTAACTGATGCAGCACCCCCTGGGCTGCTTCCTGTTTGAGATCGAGAGTAATCCCCTCCTTGTTGCGATTTACTGACTCGAAGGACCCCGGCAGGCCGTTCCGTGAGTGGTCCCC
>Ga0182018_10003460_pt1 | contig 14177 bp, 16 predicted proteins | sample 812P2MmetaG_FD_120490 | JGI IMG/M metagenome (GOLD analysis project Ga0182018, IMG submission 120490) | Permafrost microbial communities from Stordalen Mire, Sweden - 812P2M metaG | ecosystem: Environmental > Terrestrial > Soil > Wetlands > Permafrost | place: Sweden: Stordalen | collected...
AAATCAACCATGGTCGCGGGTTGCCGGGTACTCCACTGCTCGGCCACAGGCTCAGCGCAGCCGCAAAGGCTTCGTGCATCGCCTCCTCGGCGAGATCAAAATCACCGAGCAAGCGGATCAGAGTTGCCAGGATTCGTCCCGAATCCACGCGATAAAGGGAGTCGAGCAATTCGCGTATCTGCTCGGTGGAACGCTCGGACATGACGACGACCTTAGCAAACCAGCTACCCCGAATCAATTTGGCAAACGGCGGATCGATGCAAAGTGCTCAGGTCGTGACTCTGAAATCTGGACAACCGAACGCTTCCTCGGTTGACTCAAAATCGCCAACGCACTCATTTGAGCTTCGTACAAGCTCAACACTACCGCGTTGCTCTCGAGTCACGAGCAATCCGGAAGTTGAACCACAAAAGCGAGACGGTCAGAATTAGGCTTCGGGGGCTCGATGCATTTATGAGATGGGTTGTAATCGAACTCGCCCATACGTCGTGCAGTGTTCTTGGCGAGTGGTCGGCCAACCGGAGGTTGTCCAGAAGCTGGCTTCGTCGAGATTGCTCCGACGGGTTCCGTTTTCGCCTGGCCCGTTTCCAGCGTTCCTAGTTTGGGACCACTCAGAGCTATTTGTTGGCAGCTGGCTTGAGGCGGGCTGGCTCTTCGAGGATGTCCAGGAGAGCTGTCGCGCAATAGACTCGGTCACGCTTCGCATCGCCTACCCGTTTTACGATATTCGCACGTTCCAGTCGTTCGATGGCGCGCTGCGCGGTCGTAAACGCGATCGCCAATTTGTCCGCCACGCCTTTTATAGTGATGAAGGGATTTGCCCCCAAGAGCTCGACTACACGCAACGGGTTGAAGCTTGACTCTCCCGAGACTTTCTTCTGCCACTCGGCCAGTAGTCCGTCGATGCGCATGGCTCGACTCAAAGCATCCTCAGACATGCGAGCGACTCCCAGCAGGAAATACTCCAACCAATCGTTCCATGCCCCGCGTTCGCTAATCCCGCGCAGACCGTCGTAGTAGTCTCGCCTTGATGCTTCAAAGAACGCGGACAAATAGAGCAGCGGTGTCGGGAGGATCTGGCGCTCAATCAGGAACAAGGTTATAAGCAGGCGTCCGACTCGGCCATTGCCATCAAGGAACGGGTGAACGGCTTCGAACTGATAGTGAGCCAGCGCAATGGTCACGAGAGGCGGAAGGGTCGATTCATGCAGGAACTTTTCCCAGGCTGCGAGACACGGCTCGACCTCTCCTGGAGGGGGTGGGATGTAGGAAGCAGTTGCGATCGTGCTGCCAGGCTTGCCAATCCAATTCTGAATCTTGCGAAAGCGTCCCGGCGCTGCTTTGTGCCCCTGAACGCCCGTCATGAGTTTTTCGTGCAACTCGCGGGTAAGCCTGACGCAAAGGGGAAGTTTCTTGAGGCGCGAGATTCCGTGCTCAAGAGCTACGACGTAATTGCCAACTTCCCGAAGATCTTCGGGACTTCGATCCACGATCGCTCCCGCCTCGGCGGCAAGCAACTCACCCAGCGTGGCCTGTGTGCCTTCAATCTTGCTCGATAGAACAGCTTCGCGCTGTACGAAAGGCCGGATCAAAATATGAGGATTGGGCAACCGACCACCTTCGCCCGCTAATCTTCCGACGAGTCGGTCTGCATCCGAAAGTGCCCCAATCAGCCGCGGTGTCCACTCCAGTTCAGGAGGCAGGGGCGCTGGCACAAAGGCTGAATAGCTGCCCTGCGATACTTTCTGGCCGGGAATGTTGGTAGCGTGGGCCACATCCGCCTTATCTAGGGTCGAAAATAGCGTTCCTCGCTATTTTCACAATCTATGATAATCGAAAATAGAGAGATTCGCTATTTGCACAGGCGAAAGCACCCTCAGTGGTTTCGTAACGCTTGGCAGCAGCGAGGAAAGATCTGGGTGCACGGCGTGAAATTGCGAATTGACAAGAATGCATAGGCGGACGGGAAAGGGCCCCCGGCTCTTTGCGCCGCTCGGAGCAGTCAGATAAAAAACGCCGGAAAGAGCGCGTCCTCGCGAGGTTCTTCTTCAGACCTGACCAGTGGAAAACCTTCAAAACTTTCACATTTACTTACACACTTTCACGCATTGTGCGCTATAAGTGCTTTAGTATCAGGGCGAAACTGGCAGACGCAGCGGACATGAAATCCGCTAGTTACTCCGGCGGGCTGGACACGCCGGTACACAATTCATACTAGGCGAATTTTGAGCGGAGTAAGGATCAGAAGATTGTCGCGAAAGTGATGGTCACCTGTGAGCTGACCATCTTCGGTTTGGGTTCGCATTCGGCCACGGGAGAAGAGTGGGCCGACGATGATAACGCTGCCACGGCTGCGGAAGCACAATCTTTCAAAAGGGCCTGTTCCGGTTTTGGACTCGGGCGGTATCTGTATTACTTCACTGGGACGTGGGTTGACCTGGATGACCGAAAGCGACCGAAGACAATTCCGAAACTGGCGGACTGGGCAACGTCTGAAGGATGGTGCCGGGGTCTTCGGCCCTACGCGGAGGGGGATTCGAAGCCGGCCGAGCGAACAACTGCTGGAACCGACGGACATGGCGCTGGCCATCGCAACGGCAACGGCGCGAGCGACCAAGGCGGCAGCCTCGTTCGCGAGATCGAGCAAATGGAACAAGCGCTGGGGAAACGCATGTATCGCGGGTTGTTGAAGACCCTAGCGAGAGTGTGGAATCCGAAGGATATTCAGGACCCAGCGATCCAACAGAAGGTGCTGGCGCACATGCAAGCCGCTGAACGGGGCTTCCGCCGACTGGATGCGGCGCTAGAACGTGTCAAGCCGGAAGCGCTGACACAGATACTCGGCTCTCTGAAGTTGCAGTCAATCGACCGAGTGGACAACCTTCAAACCTTGCGTGAGATCGTGCTTGCGCTCGAAGCAGCCGCGCAAGGAACTACGATAAAACAATAGATGATCGTCCGGAAACGACTCCCAGAGAATTTATAGTCGTATTCAGCTATGAGTCTCAGTGTTCATCCCGTTTCCCTCCAGACCCTCCGCAAGGAGTTCCGGCCAACACTGCGCCTTGCCTTGCCACTGATCTTCGCCGAGATTGGCTGGATGAGTATGGGTGTTGTGGACACCATCATGGTTGGGCGGCTTCCCAACAGCGCGGTGGCCATTGGAGCTACGGGCCTCGGCCAGAGTCTCTACAACAGCGTGGCGATTTTCGGTGGCGGGCTACTTCTTGGCATGGACACCTTCGTCGCGCAAGCGCATGGACGCGACGACATTCGAGATGCCAGGCACTCGCTCGCGAATGGATTTTTTCTAGCTCTCGCCCTTACTCCGATTCTTATGCTTCTCGTATCGTTCTGGCCGATGCTGATGCGGACGGTCGGAGTCAGCTCGGAACTGATCCAACCGATGCAGCCGTTCTTGCAGGCGCTGGACTGGGGGACTCTGCCGTTATTGTGTTATTTTGCGCTTCGACGTTATCTGCAGGCAGTGCATGTGGTCAATCCCATCATGTTTGCGCTTGTCTCCGCCAATGTTGTGAATCTCGTGGGAGACTGGGCGCTGATCTACGGGCATCTCGGCTTTCCAGCGATGGGCATCACTGGCTCGGGCTGGTCGACGTGCATGGCTCGCATCTACATGGCGCTCGTGCTGCTAATCACTCTTGCATATGTCGAGTCCAAGCGCAGCCTACCTGATGGGATGCTTGCGGTCGGGATCGATTTGCAACGGGTGTGGGCCCTGCTGACGCTGGGCGCACCGGCAGCCACGCAGATATTGCTCGAGATCGGAGCGTTTTCGGCAGCTACCGCGCTCATTGCGAAACTCGGACCGGTTCCACTCTCGGGTCATGAAATTGCTCTTAACTGTGCCGCTCTTACGTTCATGGTTCCGTTGGGAATAAGCTCGGCGGCAGCGGTGCGCGTGGGCCACCAATTGGGAAGAGGAGATCCAACGAGGGCACACCTTGCTGGGTGGTCTGCCATTTTGCTCGGCGCCGGATTTATGACCTGTACTGGTCTGGTATTCGTCACGGCTTCGAAGCAGATCGCACGCCTGTTTAGCCCCGATCCAGCGGTGATTCGGGTGGGCGCAACTCTCCTATTGGTGGCCGCAGCTTTTCAGCTATTCGACGGCTTGCAGACGGTCGCCACCGGCGCTCTTCGTGGTAGCGGCGATACCCGCACACCGATGCTCGCAAACCTCGTCGCTTATTGGTTTATTGGACTTCCTTTCGGGTATGTGCTGTGTTTCCGGTTCGGCTTGGGCGCGCTGGGAATCTGGATTGGGTTGTGCATCGGCTTAATGATCATCGGGAGCGCTCTCCTCTTCGCTTGGCACAAGCAACTGCAGTCCAAAGTTTCGCTTCGTTGACCTACACTAAAACGTGAAATCCCTATCCTGCGACTGCGGTTCTCGGCTGCAACACAGTTCTCGAAGCTGAAAGGAAAATCCCATGGAAAACGAACCATCAAACATGCAGCAAGCACTTCCACCCGAGCAAGCCGCAGCTAAGGTGGCTATCCTCGCCGAATGTGGGCGATTGGCCGAAGCGGGAATCACGTTTGAAGCCGTCCACTTCGACGGCTCAGGCGATGAAGGCGTGAGCGAAGACATCAAGTGCTACATCACTGAGGACTACGCTTACGAAGAAAGCGAAGTTCATGACGCCAACTTCTCGCATCTGCAGGAGCATTTTGAGGCTCTTGTTCCCTATGGTTACGAGAATGATTGCGGCGGCTTCAGCGACGTGATCTTGAACGTGAAAACCCGGAAGATCGCAGTTGAACGCAACGACCGTTTCGAAGACTACACGACCTCGAGCTACGAGGTTTAACCATGGCCCACCCAATGAAGCACGCTGAAAGCAGTGCCAGAAGATTCGGGGGCAGGGCCAAGGATTACCTTCAGATCCACAACTGGTTTGATGAGTCGAAGGCTTTCATGGCTGATTTCCGGCATCGTGCTCTTCGCCCCCATGCTGAAGGAATTTTCTTGTGTGAGCGCCTCTTCGGTGTCGCTATCGCCAACAGCGAAGGCAAGCAAGTTCTTGTGCGTTACATCGGGGAACAACATGTAAAGGAAGACCTGGGACGAACACCCACCGTACAAGATTGGCTATCACAAATCAAACCCACCCCCTGGATGTATGGCCAGCGTTTTGAGCAGGATGCTCCAGGCCCGCATGTCGCGTCGTGACGAATCTATTCTGCGCGAGCTCAGGCAGTGACTCTTGCCTCGAGGGTTTTCATGACATCCAAGATCATGTGCACGACCGCCCCATCGCCGATCGCAGTATTGATCATCGTGTGATAAATGGCGCGGTCAGGCCATTCAACGTGGAAATACTTCTGGATGAAATCAGCGCGTTCCCGATCAACGGTGTCCACTAGCTGCTCGGCTTCCTTCCCAGTCTTGCCGCGAGTTAACAGACGCCGCACCTTATCTTCTCTCGGGGCGTAAAGAAACACACGCAAGGTATCTCGGCGGTTCCTGAGAAACTGCTGCGACCCTCTTCCGACGATCACAGAGTTTCCAGTTTTCGTTGCCTCCTGAACGACAAGTTCCGTAAACTGCAAAATGCATTCGCTGTCGACCAGCTTGAGCTTGTGCGCATTGAGGCTTCCTTCAAAACTCCCGCGCAAGAACGATTTGAAGAGCCGGTAGTACAGCGGATCAGTTCGTTCCTCTCGAACCTCGACAACCGATTTGGGACAGTCAGCCCGTCGCGCGATCTCCTCCGTCAGCAACTGATCCCAAAGCTTCCAGCCAAGCTGCTTGGCCAGCAGTTGAGCGATTTCGCCGCCGCCGCTTCCGTACTCGCGTTCAATGGTGATGATTTTTATCATCTGCGTCGCAATACCCATGGGCCGACGAGTCAAACGTGGACGGCGAGGACGGGGCACGCTCCCAACTGCATCACTCGATAGGTAGTCGAACCAAACACCGCTCGATCCAATGCGCCCCGGCCACTCACTCCCCTCGCCACCATATCGATTTGCGCGTCCACGACAAATTGAATGATTTCCATGTATGGTTTTCCGATGCGCAGCCGCGTTTTAATCTTGAGGGTCTTCCGTCCCTCCTGTGGAATCAGTTTATCGAGTTGCTGCGTGGCTGTCGCTATGGCGTCTTCCGTCTTGGCCGGACTGGGTACTTCCTCCAACACGTGCAGCAGGGTGAGCTCGGCGTCGTACTCCGCCGTCGCGGAGAGCGCATAGTTCAAAGCCCGCTCTGAAGCCTCGGAAAAATCCGTGCAGAAAAGAATTCGGTTCAAGTGGTGGACGCGGCGCCGCTCTTCACCTGCGGCCATAACCTCGTTCGGCAACCTGGATATTGCCAGCACTGGGCAGGGAGCCATGCGCATCACCCGGTCGGTCACCGACCCCAGCACCACACGGTCGAACCCTCGCCGGCCGTGAGTTCCCATAACGATCAGGTCCGCTTTCCGTGCCTGCGCAAACGACAGAATAGAGTCTGCGGCTACGCCCTCGTGCACCACGAGCTCTGGCTGACTTTCATCGTGCGTGTGGTTCTTCACGAATTCCAGCAGTCTCTCCTTGCCACCCTCGCGAAACGCCCGGTGGAACTCGGCATAGTCCCCCTGGGAGGCAACATAGTCGGAGAAAGGATATCGCCATAGCTCTACGATATGCTGCGCCACCAACTCAGCTCGATAATGTTGGGCCAGCGACAGCGCATAGTGATAGGCCCTTATCGAGAACTCTGAGAACTCTGAGAAATCAATGGGACAAAGGATGAGTTTAATTTCCAGCATGACAACGTCTCTGAGTCCGGTTACCTGACTACTTACTCCGCTACCCTCACTCCACCGGCACCAGGATCATTCTTCTTTAGAACAAAGGCCAGACAGAACATGATCGCCGCTCCCACGCAAAGAACCATAAAGGTGTCAATGTATGCCAGGCTAGCCGCCTGCGCTTGCAGGGATCGGTAAATCCTGGCGTAAGCTGTTACTTGTGCCTCGTGCTTGCCCACGCCGGAGATAGCCAGGCTCTGAGTCAGGCCCTTAGCCGCATTCACAAAATTGGGATTGTCGACTCTGGCGTTTTGCACCAGCCGTTCCTGATGGAATTGCGAGCGCCGCGCAATCAATGTCGTGACTAAGGATGTGCCCACACTGCTTCCCATATTGCGCATGAAATTGACGATTCCGGCGACCGCATTGTTCTTCTCCGGCGCAATTCCAATGTACGCCACCAGCGTAATCGGCACGAACAGGAACCCCAGACCAATTACCTGTGCGATGCGCAGCCACGTGGCGGCGCTGAAACTGATCTGCAAGTCAATTCGCTTCGTGGAATAGAACATGGCGATCGATAGGGCAAGCCACCCGAAGGCAATCAGATAGCGGGCCTGGATTTTCGTTGTCAGCTGGCCCATGATGGGCATCTCAAGCAGCAGAACAAAGCCTCCAGCCGAGAGAGCAAGCCCCGCCAGTTCGGAGGTGTACCCAACGAGCGTCTGCAGGAATTGCGGCATCAGCACCAGGCTGCTGAACAGCAAGATTCCCAGGGTGAACATCATCAGGCTGGAACTTGCGAAGTTAAAGCTCTTGAACATGCGAACATCGATGATGGGGGCCTTGTGATACCACTCCCAGATCACCAGCGAGATCAGACAGACGGTTGCGATGACGACTAGAGTCGCGATGAAGTGCGACCCGAACCAATCATCTTCCTGGCCCTTGTCGAGCAATACCTGCAACGCCCCGATACCGAGCGTCAGCAGAGCGATGCCAATGTAGTCCAACTTAACCCCCGCTGCCTTGAGCCGGGCTAAATAGGGAGGATCCTCGACAAAGCGCCGCACAAGAAACCATGTAGCCAGGCCGACTGGGAGATTGATGAAAAAGATCCACCTCCAGGAATAGTTGAAGGTAATCCACCCGCCCAAGGTCGGTCCGATCGTAGGCGCCATGATCGCCGTAATGCCGTACAGTGCAAACGCCAAACCTCGCTGTTGGGGTGGAAACGTGTCTGCGAGAATGGCCTGAGCCATCGGCTGCAGCCCGCCGCCGCCCGCCCCTTGCAACACCCGAAAGAGAAGAAGAAACCCCAGACTTGGCGCAATACCGCAGAGCAAAGAACTCACAGTAAAGACGCTCAAACAGGCCATGAAAAAGCGCTTCCGTCCCAAGGCGCCTGCGAGCCAGCCGCTGATCGGCAGAATGATGGCATTCGACACCAGATAAGAAGTCAGCACCCACGTACTTTGATCGTTGCTCGCGCCCAGATTCCCGGCCATGTAGGGCAGGGCCACGTTTGCAATACTAGTGTCGAGAACCTCCATGAAGGCGGCCAGGGCCACGACAACAGCAATCAGCCATGGATTGTACTTGGGGCGCCAAACGTCCTGGTCGAGTGTGAGGGCCGTGGAACTCATATAACGGAACTCTAAGCGAAACTCAGTGGAGGTATACATCCGGCACCACGTTCATGCCTGGTCGAAGCCGCCGATCCTTGTTCTCTCCCGGATCGAGAACGATCTTTACCGGAATTCTCTGGACAATTTTCACGTAGTTTCCGGTGGCATTCTCCGGCGGAAGCAAACTGAATAGCGGGCCGGTTGCGCCCGCGATGCTGTTCACGTGGCCTTTTAAAGTGCGTCCGCTCGAGTCCACGTGGATTTCCGTTCTCTGGCCGACTTGCATGTGTTTGAGCTGGGTCTCTTTAAAATTGGCGGTAATCCAGACTTCATCGAGAGGCACCACGGTGAGTAGTTGCTGCCCGTCCTGAACATTCATCCCGACCACCACCGTCTTATTCACTTCACCGCTGACCGGAGCAACGATTTTCGTGTATCCGAGATTGAGTTGCGCCTGTTCGAGCAGCGCGCGCTTTTGCTCGACATCCGCAATCAAAGCCCGCACGCGGGCTTTGGTCGATGACACTTGTTGCGGCCCGGTTTCCGCATATTGGTGGTTGGCATCGGCCTGAGTCAGACGGCTGCGCGCCTGTTGGACGAATTGCTCGGCTGCGGACTCACTGGCGCGAGCTGCCGATACTGTCGCCGTGCTGGATTTGGCGGTGGCCAAGGCTTGATCGTAGATCTGCGGCGATACTTCCCGCTTGTCGACCAGTAACTTGTAGCGGCGGAGATCGTCTTGCGCCCTCACATCATTCGCCTCGGCAGCCTCCAGCTGGGCATGGGCGGCGGTGAGTTGCTTCTCGGCAGCGGCGACTCCGGCGTTGGCGTCTTCGATACCCGACGCGGTGAAGCGGAGTTGGCTGGAAGTGTTCACCGAAGTGATCGGAACCGTGATCTTCAACGATTGGGCTGTCGCTTCGGCATTGGCGAGATTGGCTTGCGCTTGCGCCACCGCAACCTCATAGTCTTTCGGGTCGATCTCTACCAGTACCGTGCCTTTCTCTACCCACTGGTTGTCGTCCACGTTGATTCGCACCACATAGCCGGAAACACGGGCACTGACGGGATAGAGATGAACATCCGCCTGGGCGTCGTCAGTCGATTCGTAGCTGTTCAAGTAGCGCCACAGGAACACGCCGGCGACAAGCAGCGCTATGATCGCGACCAGAATCAGGATATTTCTGCGGCGCTTGGAAGTGCGGCGTACCGGCGCGGTACGGTCCCTGTCCGCCAAGGGCGAAGAATCGACCGAAGATTCCTCGCCTGTCTCAGGTACTGAACGGGGTAGGTTTTCCTCCGCCATGTTCACTTTCCTCTGAAAAATTCCTTGACGCCCTGCTCAGCGATGCCCAGAGCGCGAACCAGCGAAATTTTTGCATAATTGTAACTGTAGAGGCTGGAGATGTACTGTTCGTGCGCGCTCGAGACTGCCTCTTGCGATTGCACCACCTCCACGGTATCGGTGACACCCGCGCTGAAACGATCACGCGACTGAGTCAGCGTCTCTTCCGCCAAATCAATGTTGCTGCGCGCCACGTTCACCTGATCCTCCGACGACTGTAGATTCAACAATGCCGCACGCACATCGGAGTCGATTTGCGCTCGCAGACTGTCGAGGCGCTCGTGGCTCTGCTCGAGTCTCGCATCAGCCTGCATAACATCGCCGTGAACGCTCCCGCCCTGAAAGATCGGAATCGAAAGTGTTCCGCGTACGTCAGCAACTGACGTTGCCGTGGAGGGATGCGACCCGGCCAGCCCATAGTCTGCGTTAAACGAAAGCGACGGGAGATAGCCGGCCACCGCTGCCTTTCGGGAGAATTCCGCTGCGCGCACGTCGGTCATGGCCGCCTGATAGTCGGAGCGCAAAGCGTAGGCGCGTTTCAGAGCTTCATCGACGGTCATGTTCTCTAACGGCTGGTACGGCGACTTGTCGGTGAATTCGAATTCCTGGCCGGGAGCCAAGCCGATCACGCGAACCACGGTCAGCTTCTGGATGGCGAAGTTGTTCTTCGCTTGGATCAACTGTTGTTGCCGAGTCTGGAGCTCGACCTTGGTGCGCAGGCCGTCGATATCCGGCGAAGTACCGGCATTTATCTGGTCCGATGCCTGATCATAGAGCGCCTGTGCTGTCTTCACCTGCGCTTCGGCCGTGTCGATGCGGGCCTCGTCGGCGATGGCCTGCAAATAGACATAGCCCACGGCGAGCACAACGAGGTCCCGGGCGTCCTTGAAAGTATAAGCGGCGGATTTCAGACTCTGACCGGCCGCGCGGGTGGCATTGATTGACTTCCAATCGAACAGAGTTTGGGCCACAGCGGCGCGCGCGTCAAAATAAGAAAAGGGGCCTACGGACCGCGGGAGGGTAATTCCACCAAAACTCGTAAGGCCTAGCTCGGAGAGATTAATCTTGGAAGCCTCCACATCAGGCGCTGCGGTCACGTGTGGTAAGAGAGCGCTCAACTGCTCCCAGCGCTGTCCACGGGCCGAGCGGATATCCGCACGCGAAAGGAGCAGTCCGAGATTTTGCTTCAATCCGCGGATGATAGCGTCCTGCAACGAGAGCGGCATAACACCCGGAATAAGCTTGGCAGGCACGCTGCCCGCGAACGGGCTCACTCCACTCGTGCCGGGAATGGCTTGGCCTGGATTGCTCGAACCGGGCGTTGACTCAGTTTGCGCAAGAGATATTGCTGCTCCACAAATCAATACTCCGGAGAGCAGGAAAACGCGGCGGCGCTCGTGAATTCTCAAGGGAGCCTCCTTAGCCTCGAGTCTTTGCGGCGGTGGTGCCGAGGGGCAATATCCTAGTCTTGCCGGTTATTTCTAGCAAATGACTTCAATCTCGATGACCCGAAGCAGTCGATCGAGGCGCTCTATCGTCACTGCCCGGTATCCGCGACCTGACTGCACTAACACTTTGTCAATATGGGAGATAGGTGGTCATCGTTTAATAGCGAACCGCCTTAATTAAAGGATAGGCCTCCGCGCCATGAGAGAGTGAGAGCGAATAATATAACAACGTGTGTTATACTAACTAAGAATCCTTTGCGGAGAAGAAGAATCGATATGGACGGGAACATGTTGAAAGCGGCGCGCTTGGAGAAGAACTGGACCCAAGAGAGAGCAGCCCTTGCGCTTGATGTCACCCAAGCCTATTTGTCGATGCTGGAGAAAGGGCATCGCCCTGTGTCGGAACGATTGGCACGTAAGGCTCTCAAAGTGCTGAGTCTGCCGCCTACGGCGCTGCCGCTGCGATCTGAGGAAGTAGAAATGCGAGTTTCTTCGCAGAAGCGCGATTTCAGCGCGGAGCTGAGCGCGCTCGGGTATCCGGGGTTCGCCTATCTTCGGGCGAGAAGGCGGCGGAACCCTGCGGAAGTGTTGCTTGATGCGCTGAATGAGCCAAACCTTGATGCCCGAGTTACTGAGGGATTGCCGTGGCTGGCTATGACTTACGTTGACATGGACTGGGCCTGGCTGGTGCGCAATGCCAAGGTACGTGATCGGCAAAACCGATTGGGATTTGCCGTCTTTCTGGCGAGCGAAGTGGCAGAGGGCAAGAACGACAAGGAGCGGGCGAGAGAGCTTCGACAATACTTGGAACTCTTGGAGAGTGCGCGGCTTGCGCGTGAAGATACGTTCTGCCACGACTCTATGACCCAAGCTGAGAGAGCATGGCTGCGAGAACATCGTACGCCAGCCGCGGCACACTGGAATCTCCTGACCGACATGAAGGGGGAACACCTTGCCTATGAGTCCGAATAGAAGCATTCCGGAACCATGGCTTTCATTCTTGCGCGAATTGGATTCGGCGGTACACGAGGAAATTAGGCTGGACTGTATGGGAGGATTTGTCGTCACCATGGTGTATGGTTTCTCGCGGCAAACCGGAGACTTGGACGTATTGCAAATCGCACCGTGGGATGCTGGCCGACCTATGCTGGAACTCGGTATGCAGGGCGGTGCGCTAGACAAGAAGCACAAGTTCTATCTTGACCACGTTGGCGTGGCGCATGTGCGGAAAACTACGAGGACCGACTCACCGAAATCTTTCCCAAAGTGTTCAAGCATCTCCGCCTCCTGGCCCTGGATCCTTACGACCTTGCCTTGTCAAAGCTGGAACGCAACATTCAACGTGACCGAGACGATGTGAAGCACTTGGCGCGAACTGTCCCGCTCGATCTGGAAGTGCTGAAAGAGCGATATCAGAAGGAACTGCGCTGGCAACTTGGCAATCCCGAGCGCGAAGACCTTACTCTCCGTCTGTGGATTGAGGCCATCCAAGAAGAACAATCAGAATAGTTGACTTCAGAGGAACTGACGAGTTAGGCAGTTACCTAGAGCCTGCCTTGCTTTTCCCCTAAAACAAAATCCAGGAGGTGCTTGTGCACACTGGCATCTCCGCAGTCCAACACTTGCGTCCACTTCGGGGCGGAGCGCACTCTCACCTGCTGAGGGCGTCTGACGGGGCGTGCTACGTCACCAAGTTCCAGAACAATCCTCAACACGTCCGAGTGCTTGCGAACGAGATGCTCGCCACCAACTTGGGACTGGCGCTCGGCCTGTCGGGTTGCGAACGGAGCTTGGTAGGGCGCCCCTTTATCCACGTAGAGGTAAATGCATCACAATTCCTCGCTCTGGCAGGCGAGCGGACCAGTCCAATGCCAGCCGCAGAAATACTCCGGCTCCTTGAGGCTCAATTCGTCGGCTACCGGCGACGGGCGGTGATTTGCGGGTAAAGGATAGGCGCGCGCCCCGTATCTCATGTTAACTTAACGTTCATAATAATGTACGTTAAACCTGTTAGCGACCATTATTCTGGACATTAAGTATGAGGACCAGCCGATCATCCGTCGTAATGCCACTCCCGGCAAGGCATGCCCTGCGCAAGCTCGGCCGCGACATCCGAGACGCCCGGCGGCGGCGGCGCATCCCCGCGGCCATCGCGGCGCAGCGCGCCTCGATCAGCCGCACAACCCTCGTCAAGATTGAAAAGGGCGATCCCGGCGTCGCGATCGGGATATACGCCACCCTCCTTTTTGTGCTGGGGATGGCGGACCGGCTGGGCGATCTCGCCGCGTCGAAGAACGATCCCGTGGGCCTGCAGCTCGAAGAAGAAAATCTCCCGCAGCGCATTCGCGTGGCGCGCAGCCCGAAACGTATGAAAGACAAGTGATGGACAAAGAGGCTCTTGTATACGTGGATCTCGACGGCGTCCCGCACCTGATGGGGCGTCTGTGGGCCCGTACGCGCAAGAACAAGGAAAGCGCCACTTTCGAATACGACAAGACATGGCTGGAAAATCCCGCGCGATTCTGGCTGCGGGGGCGCTGGTCGCGAAACAACTTCCAGTCATCCAACGATGATCCCGCTCTTCGATTTACGGCTAGTATATTAGGCATAATGTGGACAAAATCACAATATGCCTAGTATATTAGGCTTGCTATGCTGAAATTGCACTCCATTGGCGCTCAGATAGCGTCTAGACGGAAGGCTCTCGGGTTTAGCCAATCCGCGTTGGCTGACAAGGGCGGTGTGAGTCGGGCAACGCTCGAAGCACTGGAGAATGGCCGATCAGGTGAACTTGGTTTTTCCAAGGTCGCCAACATTTTGTCGACGCTCGGCCTAGAGTTGAAACTACAAGAGGCAAACCTGCAACGGCCCACTTTGGACGAACTCTTAGAAGAGGATCGTGATGATAAAGGTCTGGACAGACGCCGCTGAGGCAGGACTGTTGGACAGGCAGCGGGATCGCGGAAGTGCTTTTGCGTACTTGCCAGAGACAGTCCCA
>Ga0182018_10003461_pt1 | contig 14175 bp, 9 predicted proteins | sample 812P2MmetaG_FD_120490 | JGI IMG/M metagenome (GOLD analysis project Ga0182018, IMG submission 120490) | Permafrost microbial communities from Stordalen Mire, Sweden - 812P2M metaG | ecosystem: Environmental > Terrestrial > Soil > Wetlands > Permafrost | place: Sweden: Stordalen | collected...
AAAAACAACATCGCGGTCTTCTTCGGAATCGCGACCTTTTCTGCCAGGTGTGCAACAATCTTGGACTTGCTCAGCGGATTTGCCATCGTGTTCCAGTTTCCTCCTCAGAAGTAGGTTCTTTTGGTATCCCGGTCCTGCCGAGATTCGCAAAGGACTATAGCTGCTGGCGTACCCTTTGCGCAAGCCAAAATGCAAAAAAGGCCCGGAAAACATGGATTTTCCGAGCAGCGGCCCAAATCGATAGGCGGGGTTACGCGCGCGCCAGTTGGTCGTAGAAGAGCGCGACGGACTTGATGCCGTCGAAATAATTTTCGAGCGAGAGGTGCTCATCCGGCGCGTGCGCATTTTCATCGGGCAGCCCGAAGCCGAGCAGTACGCACGGCACTTTGAACATATCGTGAATTTGTGTAACCAGCGGTATGGAGCCGCCCTCGCGGATGAACACGGCCTTCTTGCCGAAGCCTTGCTCGAGGGCTTGAATCGCCGTTCGGAAAATGGGGTGCTGATACGGGGCGACCCACGGTTTGCCCATGCTCAAAACCTGAAAATTGCATTTCACGGTTTTCGGCAGCAGTTTCCGCACGTGCCGCTCGACGAGCTTGGCAATTTTCTGTGTATCCTGATTCGGCACGAGCCGCGTGGAGAATTTCGCGTGAGCCGCGGACGGGATGACCGTTTTTGAGCCTTCGCCCATGTACCCGCCCCATATGCCGTTCAACTCAAGCGTGGGCCGCGTCCAGGTTTGCTCGGTGATCGAGTAACCCTTCTCGCCGCACAGGTCGGGCGAGCCCACGGTCTTGCGAAATTCTTTTTCTTTCCACGGCAATGAATTGAGAGCTTTGCGTTCCACGCGCGATATTTCGGCTACATCGTCGTAGAAACCGGGAACCGTAACGTGAAAATTCTTGTCATGCAACTTCGCGATCATCTCGGCGAGAATCGTAATCGGATTCGGAACGGCTCCGCCAAACGCGCCAGAATGCAAGTCCTGCATCGGACCGATGATTTCCACCTCGTAATAATTCAATCCGCGCAAGCCGTAGGTGATGGACGGTACGCCTTTTGCCAGCATGCTCGTGTCAGAGACCACAAGCGCGTCGGCCTTCAGCCGCTGGCGATTTTTCGCGACGAAGTCCCAAAGACTGACGCTGCCGACTTCTTCTTCACCTTCGATCATCACTTTCACATTCAGTGGGAGCTTGTGCTCAGTTTTGAAAATCGCTTCGAGCGCCTTCAAGTGAATGTGCACCTGACCCTTGTCGTCGGCAGTTCCCCGGCCATAGAGATTGCCATTGCGCACGGTCGGCTCGAATGCCGGCGATGTCCAAAGATTGAGCGGTTCGGCGGGCTGAACGTCGTAATGCCCGTAGAGCAAAATCGTAGGCTTCCCGAGTTGATGCTCCGATTCGGCGTAAACGATCGGGTGCAATTTGGTGGGATGAATTTCGACCTTCTGCATACCGGCACCGCGCAAGTTATCCGCAACCCATTGCGCCGCGCGTTCGATATCTTTCTTATGTTCCGATTTGGTGCTGACGCTGGGGATTCGAAGGAATTCCTTCAGTTCTTCGAGGTTCTGGTTGCGATTCTGTTCAATGTACTCAATCAGTGTCATCAAGCGGCTCCGGGAATTGGGGACTCATTGGTAGTGTGCCGGTATGACAGCCTTAGACCATCAAACAGAGTGACTAGGCGCAAGTCCTTCATTCTATGGAAGCAGCCCCTTTGCAGCAAGCACAATACGCAGACAGAATACGCGACGTTTTGAGCACGCGCACAGAAACGACAGTTGACCCGGTTTCGGTCGAAGGGCAACATTGGTTCGTGAGCACTGAAGCTACAAACATGACGAACCGCCGGAGCACCCGGGTCTTTACGCGCATCCCCGTGCGCGCGGCAGGTAAGGGTACCGATGGGAAAAAGTTTCGCGAGAACAGCCAGACAATCGTCGTCAATGCCCACGGCGGCCTGATTTATTTGCAGGAGACGCTCGAACTCGGTGCCGATATCGTTCTCATCAATCCCGTTACGGAAGAAGAGCAGGAATGCCGTGTCGTCTATATCGGTGACATGTCAGACCGCGGACACCGAATCGGCCTCGAATTCAATTCTCCGGCGCCTCATTTCTGGGGAGTGGATTTCGCGCCCGGCGACTGGCCTGGCCGCACATCTAACGCACCTATCCGCTAATATTCGAAGTAATCCTGCACATTTTTCTGATTAACTTTGATGGCCATATAAACAACCGAATGTTGTGTCAGGAACTAGTCTGCTCTACGGTTAGATCAGTCAATCGCCAAATTCAGGAAAGATTCAATTCGGCTTAACGCGAGACCGCCGAAACCGGCCGTTCCCAACCCGATGCGGTGTAACCGAGGTTGACGACTCGCTTTCCAATCTCTCGATAAATCTCCGGGTCCTGCGGCGCCCAGGTAGCCAAGCCGTCAACGTAGCGGTTGTACATGCAAAACGCCGCAGCGATGAGCACTGTATCTTGAATTTCCTTGTCGGATGCGCCCTGATTCTTCGCGCGTCCCACGTCTTCCGTCGTGACATGCTTTCCGCCCTTTTGGACCTTGCCGGCGATGGCCAGGAGGGCCTTCATTTTGTCCGAAATGGGCGCGGCCTGGAAATTCTGCTTAATCTGATCGATCAGTTTGTAGTCTCCGCCGAGATGCTCGGCGGCCGCAGCACCGTGAGAATGCTGGCAGTAATAGCAGTCATTTTCAGAAGAAACGTAGGTTGCAATCACCTCGCGCTCGGCCGGCGTGAGAGTATTCGGCGAACGCAGCAGTACTTCGACAAGCTCGCGTAGCGGCTTGGTCGTTTCGGGGCTAAGCAGCATGGGACCTCGAATTCCCGGTACACCATCGGCTAGATCAATGTGAGCCATAATTACCTTTTCTTTCGACTTTGCGGCCGCAATTTGCGCTTGCAGCATTTGCCCAGCGATGTCGCGATCGTGATTATGCTTTAGAACATGAACTTTGCGGCCAATTGAAACGCGCGCGGCCCGCCTGAGCCAAATACTCCGCCCGCCGTTGAGACTGGCGTCCCGAACTGCGACGAAAAGGCCGGATTGTTGCTATCTGGGACGAGAACGTTGAAGAACCCGGAATAATTAGAGTTGTCCACGCCGAGAATATTCGTCTTGTTGAATATATTAAACGCCTCGCCGATCAGTTGAATGGTATATCGGTCGCCGATATGAAAATCGCGCGATAGCCGGAAATCAAACGAATTGAACGTATCGTTAAATCGGGCGCCAGGCGAGACGAGCGGAAGAAGTTCGCCACTCTCGCCGCCCGCCGCATTGATGGCGGAAAGGGCCGCATTCAGCTCGGCACCCGTGTGAAATTCGCGCCCGCCCGCGTTGCGGCTGAATTGCGGCACTCGCGTGGTATTTCCGTTCACGTCGTCATAAAGGATGTCCATCGGAACACCCGACGCATAAGTCCAAAGGGCGGAGAAACGGAAAGCGTACGGCAAATCGACGACGCCCTGAAGGACAAGACGGTGCCGCTGGTCGTTCGGTGCAGGACCGTATTCCCGCCGCAAATCGGTGGGATCGACCGGCGCATAGCCAAATGGAACCTGATCGTAGTTGGCGTAATCAAACGTCTTCGAGAGCGTGTAGGCCGCGTGGAATTGATAGCGGCGCTCGAAGCGTTTGTCCACGCTCAGCCAGAGCGCGTCGTAATGCGTGTTGGCGCTGGATTGAAGATCCGTGATCGTTTCCGGGCCGCCTGAGACCGGATTGAACACCGAGCCGATCGGAACACCAATGATGAAACCCGTCCCGAGATCGTGGATGCCGTCCGCGCGCACAATCCAATTGCGCGCGAACGAATACTGCACACCAAGGTTGAACTGCTGCACCATCGGATTCCGCATTCGATTGTCGATGATGTTGATGCCTTCGGCCGCGCCGCCGGCGCCAGGAATGATCGCACCGGTAAACGGATTCGAAAGCGTTGGCGCGCCTGGAAGAAACTGCCCCGTGGGGCCAAGGTAATCGATATTGCCTTCGCGCACATCGATTGGAAGCGCTTCGCCATTCAATCCTCGCTCGAGCGAATCGATCTCGAGGGTAATCCGGTCGTAGTAAATTCCGTAGCCGCCGTGAAAACTGAACTTCGCATCCTTTGACGCCCAATTAAAGCCTACGCGCGGGCCAAAATTCTTGCTAGGCCTGTGCCTGGTTCCTTGCAGAAACGGGAGCAAGATTGGGTTGATTTGGCTGTAATACCCGACATCGTTCGCGCCGGTATCGATTTCGTATCGAAGGCCGAGATTCAGCGTGAACTGCGGGTGCACATGCCAATCGTCCTGAATATATGCAGCGAAGTGATTATTGTCAGTGTCAGGAATGATCAGCGGCGTCGTGGGAATGGCGCTGCGGATTGTCGCAGCAAACAGAAGATCTTCATCATTGATGACGCCATCTCCGTTGCGATCGGCGCTTGGGAAATTCTCAACGAACTCGATGGCCCCTGATTGAAACACGCCCAGCACGAAATCGGCGCCGATGCGCTGATACTCGCCGCCGAACCCAATGTTGTGATTGCCGTGCACCCAGTCCCAGCTATCGTCGAACTGCTCGCGCTTCTGCCGCGTCTGTTGAGGAACGCGATACGACGATCCGTCCGCGATACTGGGGAAATCGAGCTCCGGCCCAGTCGTAATGGGATTCGTGATGTTGATGAAATTGTTGAAGGCGAAGCTATTGCGATTCAGAAGTGTGGAGCTCACGACGTGTGTCCAGGAGGCGACGAAGTCCTGAAAATTATTGCGGAGGTCTTGCCGTTCTGAAGCCGAGCCGATTGGCGCGCTCGTCAAAAAGCTGGCTGCACCGGTGGCAGCAAGGCGTTCGATGTAATAGTGCAGCGACAAGAAGTCCTTTGACGAAATCTGCCAGTCCCCCCGGACTGTTCCGATCGGATCGGTCAGTGGTTCGGGGGCGAAAGAGTTCGTAATCGTTTGCGTGGCATCGTCGCGGGTTCCCACCAGCACGCCGCCCAATTCATCGCGGTATTCAAACGCTCCAAACCACCACACCTTGTCCTTTACGATCGGGCCGCCGAGGGTTCCAGAATATTGTTCGCGGCGGAAGGGCGGCAACTCGCCAGAAGTGGAAGTAGGATTGAAAGTGGCTGGCAGCGCTTGCAAGTCTTTGTCGCGTTCGTAAATGGACGCCGAACCGTGGAGTGTGTTCGTGCCCGATTTTGTCACGACGTTTACGACCGAAGAACCAGAGCGGCCCGTCTCTGCAGAGAATCGATTCGTGGCGATTTGAAATTCCTGCACCGCGTCTTCCGGTACGTTCACCAGCATGCCGCCCACGACGTCGTCGTTGTTGTCCATCCCATCCACGCTAACGTTCCCGCCGCGGCCCAGTTGCCCCGCGGAAGAAATCACGATCGTCTCCGCTTTAGTGGGATCGAAATTCGGGGCAATCGTATTGCCGGGCATCAGGAGTGACAATTCCAGAAAATTACGGCCATTGACCGGCAGATTGTCGATCTGCCGCGCGTTCACGACTCCGTCCACGACCGATGACACGGTGTTCACCTGCGATCCCAAGTCCGAGTCAGTTATTTGAATCGTAGTTTTTGCCGACGCCAAGCTTAGTTGGACTTTGAGATCGGCCTGTTGCCCGACTTCCAGCCGGACTTGCGCCGTAAATACGCCGAACCCCTTGGTGGTGACGCGGACTTCGTACTCACCCGGGACGAGATCGTTAAACACAAAAAGCCCCGAGCCGTTTGTCACGGTCGTGCGCTCAACGCCGGTGGCCTTCCGCAGCGCAACCACTTCAGCGCCGTTGACGATGGCGCCTTGCGGATCGGTGACGTCGCCGTTCAGAACTGCGGTTCCCAATTCCTGCGCGCGCGCAGAAACAGCCAGGAAACAAATCATCCCAAGAACAAGCAGTATCATTTGTACATGGCCGGAACACCGCGGAAATCGCATGCGCACACCCCTCCCAAGGAACTGTGAAATGAAAATTTTCAGAATCTCTTTCGGCGCCGCACACACCCAGTACACCGAGAGTGTGCAGCAATTTGAATGGCTCGTTGAAGAAACGCAATAGCAATAAAATACTAGTCAGCGATGAGGGTGTTTCGAAGTTCCTACACCGTCCATAATTTCTGAGTAAGTAGCGCAGTAGACGGCGGCGCTGGTCGCGATTATGCTGTTGCCGTAAGAAGGCGCGTGCTCGATTGGAGCCACATACGAATCTTCAAAAAACCATTTTGATTAGAGCCGGCATTGGAGCGGCGATTTTCGCTGCTTGCGTCGCCGCGATTCCGCACGCGGTTGCGCTCGATCAGAATCCTAAGAACGTTCGCAGCAGAATTTCAATTTTTGAACTTGCGACCAAGAAGACTACGGTGCTGTATTCGGCGAATAGGCTGTGGGAAGCGCCGAACTGGTCGCCTGACGGCAAATATTTGTTGGCGAACTCCGGAGGAAGGCTTTACAGCTTCGCGCTCGATGGTGGCGCGGAAGTGCAACCTGAAACGTTGGCGCTCGACGACGCCTACCAATGCAATAACGATCACGGCATTTCACCCAGCGGCAAGCTGCTGGCATTTTCGGCGACGTACGGTGACGCGAAAGGATCGCAAGTGTTCGTGGCGGCTTCGAGCGGCGCGAACCCGCGACTGCTCACCGAAAATGTCCCGAGCTATTTCCATTCCTGGTCGCCGGATGGAAATTGGCTGGCGTTTGTGGGCCAGCGCAACGGCAATTTCAGTCTCTTCCGCGTCCGAGCGACCGGCGGACCAGAGGAACGGCTGACATCCGCTTCTGCTTATGACGACGGTCCCGACTATTCTCCAGATGGACAATGGATTTATTTCAATTCGAACCGTTCCGGCAGTTGGGACATCTGGCGGATGCCGGCGGAGGGTGCCGGCCCAAGCGATGCCAGAGCGGAACGCGTGACGAGCGACCCGATGGAAGATTGGTTTCCGCATCCGTCGCCGGATGGAAAATGGCTGGTGCTCTTGTCATTTCCGAAGGGCACACCTGGGCACGACGTCAAAACAAACGTCAAGCTTCGGATGATTCGCTTGCGTCCGGAGGCAGCGCGAGACGCGAAACCGGCGAAAAATAAATCGATCCAAGTTCTAGCTTCGTTCTTTGGCGGACAAGGGACCATCAACGTGAATTCTTGGTCTCCCGATTCGAAGAGGTTCGCTTTTGTGAGTTACGAGGTCCTGCCGTAGCCGGCGGATGTCGTTGAGTCGAGCAATCCGATGGATTGTCTCAGCTTTCTGAAATGCACTCGCGACGGAGGATGCAAGTGTTGATCGGAAGACGCAAATTCATGGTTTCAACGATCGCGGCACTGGGCTCGGCCGCCGCTGGCAATCTTCAGTGGACGCGCCCGCCTCTTGGAGTGCAGCTCTACACGTTGCGGAATCTGGCCGTGAATCACCTCCCCCTTGTTCTCACCGCGATACGCCTGATTGGCTATGAGGAGGTCGAAACATATTGGGATATTTATTCGCATCCAGCACCTGAATTGAAGCGAATCATCCAGGATCATGGCTTGCGCGTACCCAGCGGTCATTTCGACTACAAAGGACTAGAGGCCAAGATCGATTACGCGGTCGCCCTGGGCGTCGAATGGATGATCTGTCCGATGCTGCCCAAGGCGATGTGGAATTCGCTCGATGGATTCAAGCAAGCCGCCGACCAATTCAACCAGTGGGGAGAGAAGGTAAAGAGCGCGGGCATGCGTTTCGGATTTCACAATCACAACTACGAATTTCGCCGATTCGGAGACACGACCGGGTACGACACGCTGCTCTCGCGGACAGATCCAAGTCTCGTCTGCTTTGAGATGGATTGCTATTGGATCGCGCAGGCTGGTCAGGATCCGGTGCAAATGCTGAAGAAGCTGGGAAGCCGCATCCAGTTATTGCATTTGAAGGATCGCAAGCCGGGATTCCCGACATCGCAGGTTAAGGACCGAAAAGCTGAGCACTTCGCTCCGGTCGGCACTGGCGCTCTCGATTGGAAAACCATTCTGCGCGCCGCGGAAGAAAACGTCATTCGGCACATGTATGTCGAGCAGGATTCAGGAGAGCCGCCGCCGACCGAAAGCCTCAGAATCAGCTATCAAAATCTCCAGGGGCTGATGTGATCGAAGTTTTTTAATTTACTAGAATCGCCTCGATACGCCCATCGCCGATGAATTGATGTTGTGTTCCAGGAGGCGAGAGCCTCGGGCTCTGGCGGAAATTGTTTGGGCGCGTCGATGCACGACGCATATGAGTAGAGAGGCAATTTCGGATATGTGAATTGAGCCTGTCGAATTAGTCTTCGATTACTTTCCCGATGTTACCGTTATTGTCCGAGATGCCAGATTCCAGCCCCGGATCGCCACTTGCGCTGGGCCTTTTCCGGCTGATGAAGGATATTCAATTTCGATTTCGCGCGACTCGCCCGGCAACAACGATACGTAGTTGTCGCTCAAATACGCGGGAAGAATGCGACGCGTGCCGTCGTCGGCATCGAGAAGCGTCAGCTTATTTTCAAGCGCCACGGCGTTCCCGCGATTCTGAAGTTGCACGCGAACGTAAATCGTGTCTCCGCTTCGCGTGGAATACGCACTCGCGGAAACATCGGCAGGCGGTAGCCGGCCGAGCTCGCGGTACGACAAACTTTTCGCGCCCAGCCAGTACAAGTTCTGCGACAAAAGTTCCCCAGTTGCACTGCGCAATTCCAACTTAACCAGGACAACCCCGGACGACAACAACGGAGCGATATCCAGTTTGAAGCCTTCGGCTAATGAGTCGGCTTCAACATCTTTGCGCTCCTCGCGATGGAGCAGCGATTTGTTGCCGAGTGAGAATACGGTGGCGTCGAGCGACAATCCGGCTATGGCGGCGGTCGTAGTATTCACCACCGCAACTTCGTAGCTCGTCGGATCAAGTTGAATATGCACGGGCTCACACGCTTTTTTCACGCCATAGTAGGACGCCTGTGTATCGTAATCGTGACTGAAAATCTGCCACATCGTGCTCGGCCACGCGGGTTGCGTCATCCACAGCATGCGGCCGCTGTTTGGTGCCCAGAGATGCGCATTCATTCCCTCAAAGATTGCACGATGATCCACATAATTCAACATTTGCGCTTTGCGCTCGAAATCTTCGAGACTCGTCGGCGCGCCGAACTCGGCTTGCATCTCCGCCATGAATGGTGCGACGTCTCCGTTCCCGCTGTGATGCCAGTCGTGGTAGGCCCAGACGTCGTCCACAGGCCATTGATCCGCTTTTGCTGTCGAATTCTGGAATGATTCGAGCGTGGACATTGACGGCGTCCCGGTTTCGACCGAGAAACCGTGATTCAACACTGTAAAATACAACTTCGGGTCCATGTATTTGTAGGGTCCGCTCTGCTGCAGGTTGATCTGGTTTGAACTGGGCGAATAGTAGCGCGTCCCGTCAAGCGAATTCACCAGATTGTTTAATCCTCGGTTTATGATCGGCTGAGGAACTCCTTCGTTGCGGCCGCACCAAACTGCGATGGAGGGGTGATTGCGGTCGCGCAGGATTACGTCGCGCGCATTGGCGAGGAACAGCGCCGGGTCCTCAGGTTCGATATTGTAGTTCTGCGTGGTCGCCCAAAAATCGTTCCACACGAGAAGTCCGTATTCATCGGCGAGATCGAAGAATACTTCCTCGGTGTTTTGGCCCACCCAATTTCGGATGATGTTGAGGTTGGCATCGTGATGCAGCCGGAAGTAAGGCTCAAGGGGCTCGCGAGAAACTCGCTTCAGCAAATCGTCCATCCCCCAATTGCCGCCTCGGCACGCGATTTTCACGCCGTTGACCTTGATGGCGAGATAGGGAGCGATCTTGCTGTCATCAACCATGCGTACGGCGGGAGATGATTCCGCGCCCGGGCTCAATGAACTCACCCACGAATGCCAAAATGCTTTCCACGCTTCGGGCAAATTGGGCGGCATGGGATCGGCGGCCGGAATTTCCCGCATACCTTCGTGCGTCACATCAACGACGCCTTCGTTTCCATTTTTGCCGAGAGTCGGATCGTCCTCGACGCGACGCAAATGGCCAGCGCTATCGAGCAGGCTTAGTTCGTAAGTGATCTCGCGAATTCCGAATCTCAATTGCTTGGTGTCCGAGTCGTGGTTGTCTGCGGTGAATGTGAGTTTCAGGTGGTACAGCTCTTGCTTGCCGTAGCCATTCGGCCACCACAGACGCGGTTGCTGCACTGTGAGCTGCTTGAATTCCGAAGGCGTCAACTGCTGAGTCGTTTCGCCCGGTGGGAGGGTGATGTCCTTCGATACATCGACAGACTCGAACGATGCCTTCAGCGTGCCGTGAACGGGCTTGTCAGAGGAATTCTCGAGCGGCGCGGTGATCTCGATATCCGCGTGGCTAGTATCTGGAAGCGGCAATTTGGTGACGACTTGCGGATCGCCGATTTTCACTGGGCCCGAAGCTCTCAACTCGACGCCCTGCCAGATTCCGGTCTCGCGATCGCGAATGCCGGGAATCCAATCCCATCCTTCTGAAGCAACAAACGTCGGTCCATCGAGACACATGATCCCGCCATTTTCTCCGGGGCCGCCTTTAATGGATTGTTCCTGCGGAATGCCTGGATGCGGCGGGGGTGAAACTTCGACGGCGATAACATTTTCCTCACCGGAGGCCATTTTCCAAATTCCAGTCACGTCAAAGACGCCGCGGATGAAAGCGCCTTTTATGCTTCCGAGGCGGCGGCCGTTCAGCCAGATCACTGCTTTGTAGTTGATGCCGGCGAAGGTAAGAGTCAGATGCTCTCCGTCTCCGTGAATGGCTTCGGGTGATTTGATTTCGATGCGATACCAATAATCCTGCTTGTTGAGCGTCTCTGGAATCGCGAGATTATTTAGGCCGTATTCGGGATCTGGATATACGCCTCTATTAATTAACGTCGTGAGAACCGTTCCTGGGACCGTGGCCGGATACCAGCTCGTCGCGTCGAATCCGAGTTGTGCGATTGCTGCGACATCGGCCTTGACTGATGGGGCGGCTATGAGGTGCCAGCCGTCGTTGAGCGTCCACGTATTCGGGCCACTCGCTCGCATCGCTGGTTTTTGTGGGGGCTCATTGTGCACAACCGGAGCGGAGAACGGCGCTTTGCTCCGCGGCATTTCGGAAGGATCCTGCGGAGCCCGGTAGCCTGCTTGGCCTTTCGTCTGCACTGGCCAACTCTTTGATCCATCTTCGAATTCGACTAAAGAAAAATCTTCAGGCTTTTGAGAGAGATGCTTAATTGCGTCTGCCCCCAGCGCTTGCCGCAATAGCACGAGGGACGCTATCTTGCCGCCGAAATGCTGCCCATTGGTCCCCGGAACGACGGGCGGTGCAATCTCAATCACAGGGCTCACGCTGCCTAGCACCAGAGTGCCGTTCGCGACTTGCTCACCGTCGCTGTAGAGGCGAAAAGTTCCTCCATCAAATGTCGCAGCCAGTAGGTGCCATTTCCCAGGGGTTATTGCCGCTGCTCCGCTGAGTGTATTTTCTTCGCCCATCCACAAGGAAAGTTTGCCTTCGTCGAGCGCTAAATATCGCGGAAATTCCTCAGTCGGATCTCCGATCCCCGCGATGAGCGTTGGTGCCTTCCGCGGTTCGTCGAAGCGAATCCAGCAATATAGAGACCACGCCGATTCGGCGCGCAGTACGCTATCGTGCTCAAGTATAGATTTCTTCAGGCCGTCGCCCCCTCGAAGAAACACGCCGTTATACGGCCCATATTGAGGCGGATCGTTTGTTATGACGGTCTGTGCAGGAAGCGATCTAGCCGTGACGCACAGCACGAAAATCGCGAGAAATCCTTGGATCCACATCCGCGATAAGCTCTTCATTCGCTTCATGAATTTCCTCACGATTAGGCTGGCTCCATTTGGTAGGGTCCAAATTCCCGATCAAGCGAGAATCAAACGCCCGCTCTGACGAAAGGATCGGGGCGAGCTTTTTGACCATTGCCCGGTGCGAACGGCCGAGTCTACAACACAACAATGGACTGCGAGGGCGGATTCGGTGGAATCATCTCGGCACGGACGGAACAACACGCTCTACTAGCGTACGTTCACCACGTTCACCGCGTGCAATCGAGTGCTTACCGCGATTCAGTCACCCAAGGCATCGCTGTAATGCGGCGTGGTCGTAAGCTACAATAAGAAATCCGCATTTCGGAGGGGTTGGTGAGTGGTTGAAACCGGCGGTCTTGAAAACCTTGCGAGCGTACTGTAACCACAGACAACACAGGCACTTATCCGACACAATCGGACCTGGATCGGCATCATTCGGGCTATATCGGCACTTTTTGTACACCCGTTCGTACACCTTTCAAGAATTCTGTACACCCGCCCCTGTTCTCTCGAGATCGTTGCTGGCGAGCCTGTAAAACCGTTAGGCGAAAAGCGGGCCGTAGCTAAACACTCTTGCCGGATGCGGTCTCGGCCGGGTAGTTGAAGAAGAGCTGATTGCCGTCGGGATCATCGACCACCAGGAGACGGTAGCCCCACGAACCTTCCTTGACCGGGGCGCCCTTGGCCTCGAGTTCCGCGCGCAGCGCGTCCAAAGCGGCAATCTGCGTCTCCGCCTCGGCGTTCAGGGAAATGAACATCAGACCCTTGCCAATCTTCTCCGGCCACGTGTCGGCAAGGATGAGCGCGCAGCCCTGTCGGTCTACCTGCGCAACGTGCGCTCTGCCATCCTCCTCGTAGCGCCAGGGGCTCGTGAAGCCGAGCCGGTTAATGTAAAAGTTGAGCGAAGTCTCAACGTCGGTCACGTGCAGGACGGGACGTGCGAACCAGTCTGTCATAGGCTGTATGTCCTCGAATGAAGAGAACTTCGTCTGAACTTAACCCTTCTTTGCCGCCCTTACCTTCGCCCATCTTGCCCGTTGAGCGGCTGCGATCGCGCGACGTCCTGCCGCCGACATCTTCTTGCGGCGCTTCTTTGGGCCGGCTGATGCTCCGCCGAGGGCGCGAAGAATCTTCCCAAACCTCTTGAGCTTTTTCTCTATGTCATTTCGAACGCCTGTTAGTCTTGCTTCTTCTTTCCGAATATTGTTGATGGTCGAACTGAGGTTAAAGGTCATGCGGCGAAGGCTATATCAGAGTTAAACGAAGCGGCAAGCGCTTTCTCCTTAGCGCGAGTATTTCACTTTGCCGCGATAGGCGATCTCCGTAGTTCTGTACTCTTCGCTATTTTTTCCCGTACACTAAAACGACAAACGATCCCGGCACCGCTTGCGCTTTGGGGTGCGGATTCTCCTCCGTTGCGGCAGACGGCGGTCCGAAATCGGCTGTAACGAGAAATACATGATGCTTTTCGCGGTCGATAGCCATCGTTCTGGCTCCGCGTTTCGTCTGGATGTTCTCGACCTCGCTGAATTTGTCCGGCGAATCTTCGTGCACGACGGTTAGCGTGCCGCTCTGCCCGTTCGATGCGAACGCGTAGCCCGCACCTTGATCGAAGGCGCACGCGTCCACCCCTTCCCCGATCGCGGGGGTCGCGATCACCTTTCCGGTATCCCCATCCACGACGGCCATCATTTTGTTGTCGCAGCCTACGAACAGCCGGCCGTTCACGCGGTCCATCGCCAGGCCTGATGGTGATTCACATGGCGCGAGTGGCCACGTGGCCGTCACTTCCAGTCTATCGGCGTCGATCTTCACGATCTCGCTCTTATCCTGGATGTTCACAAAAATATGTTCTCGGCCGCCCGTCACGGCGAATTCCGGCCTGCCTGGCAATTCGATTGTTGCCAAAACCTTGCCCGATCTGGCATCAATTACGGTCGCACTGTTACTACCCGCGTTCATCGCGAAAACACGGCGCGTCGCTGGATCGAAGACGATCGCGTCCGGATTCATTCCTGTCGCCGCTGTTCCAATAGTCTTGAACGTTTTCATGTCAAAGATCGTGACCTCGTTGCTGCGACCGTCGGAAATAAATCCGCGCCCAAGTGAAATCGCTAGTGCAATTCCGTGAACGCCCAGCGTGTTCGGGATTTCGGCGACAACTTGCTCCGTGTCCACGTTCAACACGACGACTTTCGTCGAGCGCGAGATGTAAAGCAGGCGCGTATCCGGATCGGACGTGATGTTGTCCCAGCTGCCCTCGCCGCCAAGTTTGATCG
>Ga0182018_10003462_pt1 | contig 14175 bp, 13 predicted proteins | sample 812P2MmetaG_FD_120490 | JGI IMG/M metagenome (GOLD analysis project Ga0182018, IMG submission 120490) | Permafrost microbial communities from Stordalen Mire, Sweden - 812P2M metaG | ecosystem: Environmental > Terrestrial > Soil > Wetlands > Permafrost | place: Sweden: Stordalen | collected...
ATTGTGGACGACCGCTCCGATCTTGGGTCTCGTCGACGGCCCGACCGAGGTGCACCGGACGACGGTGGCCCGCCAGGTCCTCCGGAATTGCCGACCCGTGGAAGGGCTCTGGCCCAGCCAGCACCTGCCCACTCGAAGAGCGCAGGCGAGGGCGAAGTACAAGGATCATCCCGGCGCGCTCCGGTCAGCCCTGGCGGGGCTGCCCGACGATGCTGCCGCGCTCGAGCTCGAACTGGGGAACCTTTGAGCAGGCCGAAAGATGTCGCCGGCGACGGCGCCGGTGAAAGCGCCGGCTCGGGGCAACCGCATTCACGAATCGACCCGGTGGTGCTGGGCCGCTGGATGGACGAGCGCGGACTCCCGGGGGCGGGCGTTCGCGTCGCCACCCGCTTCGTCACCGGCGGAGCCTCCAACGAGCTTTTCGAGATCACCCGTGGCGACGACAGGTTCGCCCTTCGGCGGCCGCCGGACCCCGTGCCGCCCGGTCGGGATGCCACGATGGTCCGCGAGTGCCGCCTCCTGGCGGCACTCGCCGGCACGGACGTCCCCCACGCTCGGCTCCTGGCGGGGTGTGACGACCCCGCGGTGCTCGGGGGATGTTTCTTCATGACGGAGTTCGTCGACGGTTGGTCACCCATCCAGGAAGGGGGCGTCTGGCCAGAGCCGTTCAACAGCGATCTCGAGGTTCGGCGCGGCCTCGCCTTCCAGCTGGTCGACGCCATCGCCCGCTTGTCGCGCGTCGACTGGGAAGCTCGTGGCCTCGAAGGCTTCGGACGACCCGAGGGCTTCCACGAGCGGCAGGTCGACCGGTGGCTCAACCACCTGCAAGCCGTACAGTTCCGCCCGTTGCCCGGGATCGACGAGGCCGCTCTCTGGCTCCGTGCGCACAAGCCCCGCACTTACCGGCCGGGCATCATGCACGGGGACTACCAGTTCGCCAACGTCATGTTCCGCCACGGCGGGCCGGCTCGACTGGCGGCCATCGTGGACTGGGAGATGGCCACCGTCGGCGATCCGCTGCTCGATCTCGGCTGGGTGATCAACGGCTGGCCCGAGGACACTTCGGCGACAGAAGGCACGCTCGGCTACGTCGACTACACCGGGATGCCGTCGGCTCGTGAGTTGCTCGAATATTACGAGGAGGCAAGCGACCGGCCCGTCGACGAGATCGATTACTACGTGATCCTCGCCCGGTTCAAGCTGGCCATCGTCCTCGAGGGCGGATACGCCCGTTATGTCAAGGGTGAGGCGGACAATCCCAAGATGGCGCAATTCGGCGAGGTCGTGCTGGAGATGGCCCGGCGGGCGGCCGAGCTCGCTTCCACAACACGGCTGGGGTGAGATCTCCCCGAGTCAGGGCGAGGACAACCAGCCCTCCGGTACGACCTGGTCGGTGATCGAGCGTGGGTCCACCGGGAGTCGCGTGTTGCCCGCCTGGTAGACGGCGAAGCACAGCTGGAGCGCCTTGATGGCATCCGTGGCGGTCATCTCGGCAGGCGTGCCGTCGACGAGGGCATCGACGAAGTGCTCGGAGGACCGCCGGAAACCCGCCGCCCAGTCATCCTCGACATGGGGGAACGACGTCGTCGTCTGCGCACCTTTGGCACCGTCGTAGAGCACGACGCTGGGGAGGTCCAGCAGCTTGCCGGTGCACCGCGTCACCCAGACGAAGCCCTTGTCCCCTTGCACCTCGAAGAACTCGTCGGCTCCGTAGTAGTCGCTCCGCAGCCACATGTCGGGAGCGTAGGAGACGTCCATGGTCCCGAGGACGTTCGGCTCCTCGTACTCGAAGATGACAGCGCACGGTTCGAAGTAGAAGTCCCGCCGCCGTACCGCAGCCTGCACCGACACGATGTCCATGTCCAGGAGCCACAGAGCCATCGCGTACTTGTGGATCATGTCGTCGAACAAGTGGCCGCCAGGGCTGGCCTCGGTCAACCTCCAGACGTAACCGTCGGCGTCCAGGCCGGCCTGGAAGGAGGACTCCGTCTGACCTACCACCGTCCGTGAGCGCAGATAGGTCGGCTTCCCGATGGCTCCCTCGGCGATGAGCCGCTTGGCGAGCTCGAGAGGCGGGTAGTGGCGGAAGCACTCGCTCACCCGGAGGATGAGGTGGGCCGCGTCGGCGGCCGCGGCCATGGCCCGCCCTTCGGTGACGGAGTTCGCGAGGGGCTTCTGGCACGAGACGTGCTTGCCGGCAGTCAATGCGGCCAGCACGTGATCGTGGTGAAGGTGGGTGGGTGTGAGGATCTCGACGGCGTCGATGTCCGCATCGGCCAACATGGCATCGAGGTCCGTGTAGGCGGTGGCTGCGCCCCATGCGGCCGCTGCGGCTGCCGCCCGGCCCTCCCTCGGGTCGCACACCGCCACGACCTCGCAGCGAGGGTCCTTCAGGTAGCCCGCTACGTTCATCGAGGCGATGTTGCCCGCGCCGACGATCCCTATCCGCGGGCTGCGGTTGATCGGCGGCGGCCCCGTCGAACGGCGGTCGTCATGCCCTTTGCCCACGGTCACTTCCCCGCCTCGGTGGCCGCCGCTACGGCGTCCTCCTCCAACCGTGCCCGCAGCTGGTCCTTGACCACCTTGCCGGTGGCATTGCGTGGCAGTGCGTCGACGAACCTCCATTGGCGAGGCACCTTGTACCGGGCGAGGAGCTGCAACGTGTGTTCACGCAGCTCGTCGGCGGAAGCCTCCATCTGCGGCTTGAGGACGACGAAGGCGAGCACGTCCTCGCCGAGCACGGGATGCTCGACGCCGATGACGGCTGCCTCATGCACCGCCGGATGGGACGCGATCGCGTGCTCGACGTCTGTCGGGTAGATGTTGTTCCCGCCCCGGATGACGACGTCCTTGATCCGGCCGACGATGTAGAGGTAGCCGTCGGTATCCAATCGGCCCAGGTCACCGGTCATGAGCCATCCGTCCACCCAGGTCCGAGCCGTGGCTTCGGCGTCGTCGTAGTACTCGCGCTGCCGCCCGGCGATCCGCATGCGAACTTCACCCACGTCGCCCGTCTGCACCGGGCGCCCATCGGCGTCGACGCACACGATCTCGGCCGGCGGCAAGGGTTTCCCCACCGCTCCCGGCCGCCGAACGGCCTCGCCGGGGGGCATCAGGCAGTAGACGGATCCCGCCTCCGTCATCCCGTAGTTGTTCGAGACGAGAGCGGTCGGCATCCGCTCCTGCAGCCGTTCCAGCACCTGTGGTGCGAGGGGAGCGCTGCCCACCGTGCACAGCTGGATGGACCCGAGGTCGGCGCTCTCGAAACCCGGGTGCTCGAGGAGGAGCGTCGCCATGGCCGGCACCAGGAACGCCGCGCTCGGACGGTCGGCCTCGACGATGTCGAGCCACGTCCCGGCATCGAAGGACGGCATGTAGATCCCCTGCAGGCCGAGCTTCATCGGCGTGTAGACGAAGGACAGGCCGGCGAAGGTGTACGGAGGGCTGGCATGCAGCCATCCTCCGCCGGTCCATTGGGGCTGGCGGAACGGGACGAGGGAGGCGTTCTCGTGGCGCACTGCCACCGCCTTCGGATGCCCGGTAGTGCCCGAGGTGTAGAGAATGTCGGCCAGATCACCGCCCTCCCGGGGTACCTGGAAGTAGGTGGGCTCGGCGCTCATGATCCTCGACCAGCCCGCCGTGTCCTCGGAGAACGCTCGGTCCCCCCCGGCGGACGCGTCGGGGTGTCCGCTCACCGAAGCGGCCGGAACGGCCAGCAGTACGGCCGGTCGTTTGCCGCTGTACCGGTCGAGGAGCGACTCCTCCACGAACCCAGCCCGTGCGCCGCAGTGTGCCAGCATGCGCTCAACTTCGGGCCGGGTGAGCTGCGGATTGAGCGGCACGGCGACGGCGCCGGCCCGATGGATGGCGGCGTAGGCCATCATCCACTTGAGAGCGTTGGTGGTCTCGAGGTGGATGACCACCCGGTCGCCCGGATTGGCGCCGCTGTCGATCAGCCCGCGTGCGAGACGGCTCGCGCCGCTGTCCCACTCGGCGAAGGTGTGCGAGCCGCCCCCCACCACCTCGTAGGCGGTCTTGTCGCCGAACGACTCGGCCATGGCGTGCAGTTGCTCTGAGGACAGGAGCGTTTCGTAGACAACTGCGGGCGCGGGATCAGGGGCGACGTCCCCTCTGCCCGGTGGTGAACCGCGGCCGGGTGGTGAACCCTCGTCGTCCCTGCTGCGCTCGACCATCCCCCAACTCTCTCTCCCCAAACCGGTTGCCGGCGGTGCCGAGCATGGCCGAAGCGGGCTGTCGGGTCAATCGGTTCGCCGGCCCGCCTCCCCGTCGCATGACTGCGGCTCCGCGGTAACATCCCGGCGATTCCGCCGGCTCCCCGGCTCGGCGCAGGAGGTCCGGTAGATGCCCCGTTACGTCGAAGATGCCCCGGCCGCGGTCTTGGCGACCGCGAAGGAGATGGCGGCCAAGGGTCTCGTGGAGGGCACGGCCGGCAACATCTCCGCCCGTCAGGCCGACGGAAACGTGTGCATCACTCCGTCGTCCATCGACTACCGCGAGATGGAGCTCGAGGACCTCGTCGTCGTCGACATGGAGTCGAAGGTGGTTGCGGGCGAGCGCTCGCCCTCCTCGGAGCTTCTCTTGCACCTGGCGGTGTACAACGCGTTCGACGACGTGGGTTCGGTCATCCACTCCCATCCGGTCTACGCCACCATGTTTGCGGTGGCCCGCCAGCCGATCCCGTCCTGCATCGACGAGTTCACCATCTACGTCGGGGGCGACGTCCGGGTCACTGACTACGCCATGAGTGGCAGGGCCGACGTCGGGCTCAACGCCGTCAAGGCGCTCGAGGGTCGCGGTGCGGCTCTGCTCGCCAACCACGGCATGGTCGCCGTCGCCCAATCCCCGGCCAAGGCGCTGCACATCACGGCTCTGGTGGAGCGAAGCGCTTACATCGTCTGGGGGGCACGCCAGCTCGGTGATATCCACTCGCTGCCCGAAGGCGTCGACCGCAAATTTGCCGGGGTCTACGAGTTCATGCGTCAGGCGTGACAGATAGCCCTGAGCGGGACGCCGCTCCAGCGGGAAACCCTGACCCACGAGGAAGCCCTGAGGCGGGCGTTGGTCGTGTGCGTGCCAAGCTGGCCGATCTCGGCCTCCGCCTCCATGGCCCTCACCTGCCGCACGAGCCGCTCGATGCTGTGGTCGTTCACGGGAGCGTGGCGCGGACATCTGGACAGCTCCCGCGCGTCGACGGCGTACTGACCTGCTGTGGCACGCTCGGCTCCACGGTGAGCGTCGAGGAGGGTGCCGAAGCGGCAACCATCTGCGCGCTCAACGCCCTGGCGGTACTGGAGTCCGCACTCGGCACGCTCGACCGGGTGGAGCGCGTCCTGACGGTGACGGGGTACGTGACGTCGGCTCCGGACTTCCACCGTCAGCCCGACGTCGTCGACGGTGCAAGCTCGGTACTCCACCGCGTCTTCGGCGACGCGGGTCGCCACACGCGTTCGGCCATCGGGGTGGCCGCCCTTCCGCGAGGAGCCGCAGTCGAGATCGAGGTCACCGTCGCCGTGCGCGAGTTATGAGCGGCGAGGTGGAACGTGACGTGACTGATGAGCTCGGACGGCTCGGCGCGGCAACGCTCGGCGAGTGCGGGGCCCTGCGTCTTCCCCCGAAGATGCGACCCGCGTGGCCAGGGGCGGCTCTCGCCGCGCCGGCGTATCCGGTGGGGTGCACGCCAGGGGACAATCTCGCCATACACGTGGCGGTGACGCTGGCGCCTACGGGCTCGGTCCTCATGGTCGACGTCGGGGACGTCCCGGATCGCGGCTACTGGGGCGAGGTTCTCACCACTGCTGCACTGGCGCGGGGCATCTCGGGCCTCGTTATCGACGGGGGGGTACGCGACGTCGCCGCCCTCGAGCGGCTCGGTTTCCCGGTGTTCTCGAACAGGGTGGCCCTGCGCGGAGCGACCAAGTCCGCCCGTGGTACGGCAGGAGCGGCTGTGACGGTGGCCGGCGTGCCGGTCGAGTCTGGCGACTGGGTCGTCGGGGACGTGGACGGAGTGGTCGTGGTACCCGGGACCGATCTGGAACAGGTCTTGACGGCCGGCCGTGCTCGGACGGCTGTCGAAGCCCGCTACTTCGATGCGCTGCGCGAAGGCTCGACCACCGTCGAGCTGCTCGGCCTCGATGCCTCGCTGATAGAGATCATCGAACACCCGAGTTAGTGCCGGGCCACGTCATCAGTGGGTGGTGTAGTTGATAGGTCCGGCGCCCTTGACGCCGATGGCGAAGCAGAAGCAGTGGATCGACGCATGATCGGTGACCGGCCGCAGGCTGTGAACCACATCGGGCGGGATGTGGACGAGGTCGCCTTGTGCGATCACGCGGTCCTCATCGCCGACGGTCATGATGCCCCGTCCGCGCAGCACGTAATAGAACTCGTGGGTCGGGTGAGCGTGGGGGTCGACGTAGCCGCCGCCCGCCACCTCGAACTCGTTGACGAGCTCGAGGAAACCCCCCTCGGTAGCGTCCTTCATCTCCTGGGAGCTCACCATCCACCACACGGGCACCGTGCCGTTGTGCTCGACGACCGGGGAGACGTTCTCGATGTTGCGCACATCCATCGTCAAGTGGTCTCCTGTGCTGATGAGGCCCGAGGCGCGCGTCCAGCGCGTCGGCGGTCCGCCTCACAAGGGTGGGTCATGGACGCGGCATTCCGGGAGATAGTAGCCAAACCCGTCAACCGGGAGGCCTGGACACCGTTCGGGTGGCTCCCGGTGGCTGACACCGACCCCCTCGACACCTCGGAGGTGCTCGAGTTCGCCTGGGACGACGTTCATGTCAACCGCATCAGTCACCGGCGCGACGAGGTAGCACGGACCGGCACGGGCTTGGTTTGCGAGCTGATGTTCCGGCACCTGTCCCACACCCAGGTGCTGATGCCCCTCGATGTCCGAGCGGTGGTCGTCGTGGCGCCCCCGTGGCTCGCGATGACATCGCCTGGCGAGGCCTCCGAGGCTCGAGCGTTCCTTCTCGAGCCGCTGCAGTGCATCGTGCTCCACCGGGGCACGTGGCACTGGGGCCCGTTCCCTGTCGAGGCGGACTCGGTCGAGCTCTTCAACATCCAGGGCAGGCGCTATCTCGAGGACAACGACTGCGCCGATCTCGCCGCACTCGGCGCTTCGCTGGAGGTGCATCTCGGGGAGTGAGCTGCCGCTCCGCCGCCGCACTCCGTACGCTCCAGGAACCAGATCGGCGCCTGGCAGGAGAAATTCTCTGCGCCTCACTAATGTCTCTGCAAGGGCCGTTAGGTCGCGGTTCGGGGGAGTCGCCTCGGCGGCCGTGACTGGATCCGAAACGGGGGATGAGTTGACATGAGCAACGACCGGGTGAGCTGGGTCTCGCGAGCAGCGGTGGTCCTCGGAGCGGCCCTCGTCGCTGCCGGATGCACGACGGCCGCGGGCGGGGGAGCGACGACGACGACAGGCGGGGGAGCGACGACGACGAGCGGTGCCCCGCCCGTCTCGGCTCCGGGCGTCACGGCCACCCAAATCGACATCGGGGCAATCTCTTCGCGGACCGGGGGACTGGCGGGGTACTTCGACGGTTTGGCTCCAGGCATGATCGCCTACTTCAAAATGATCGACGGCGCCGGTGGCGTCAACGGGCGCAAGCTGGTTCTCACCAACAACCTGGACGACGGTAGTCAGCCCACGCAGTTCACCCAGGACGTGCACACGCTCATCGACCAGGACCATGTCTTCGCAGTCGGGGTCGCCTCGGCCTGGTTCTCGCCGAACTACTTCGTCTCCACCAAGACCCCCACGTACGGGTACAACGTCAGCGCCAACTGGCAGAACGCCCGCAACCTGTTCGCCGTGGGCGGCTCGACCCAGATCTACTCCTCCGGTGTCCCGACGATCGCATATTTCATCAAGAAGACCGACTCCAAGGCGGTGGCTGTCATCAGCTATGGCCAGACGATCGCATCCTCGTATGACGCCTGCAATGCCTATGCACACCTTCTCACGGCCGCCGGGTACGACGTCGACCTCGTCGACGTGAGCGCGCAACTCAACGGCAGCTATACCTCTGACGTGCAACGCATGCAGCACGCCGGCTCGGACCTCGTCATCAGCTGCATGCAGGCGTCGGACGACATCACACTTTCCCGCGAAATCCAGCAGTACGGGCTGCACATCAAGCAACTGTGGCTGAACGGGTACGACCAGAAGCTGCTCAACCAGTACACGAGCGTGATGCAAGGGGTGTACCTGATCAACACCGGGAGCGTCCCGTTCGAAGCGGCCGACGCTGCCAAATACGGCAACACCTACGCCGGCCTGCAGGAGTACATCGCCGCCATGAACAAATACGAGCCGGCCTTCACCTACAACGGCGTGGCCTTCCAAGGGTGGCAGTCGGCCGCCCTCCTCGTCGCCGGCATCCGAGCCGCAGGCAAGGACCTGACCCAGGCCAACGTGATCGCCCTCACCAACAAGATCACGGACTTCAACGGGGGCGGGTTGTCGGCGCCCGTCAACTGGGTGGTGTCGCACACCTCGACGACACTGCCGAACTGCACGTCGTGGCTGCTGGTGCAAGGTGACAAGTTCGTGCCCGTGTTCGCGCCCGGAAAGCAGGTATTCGTGTGCCTGGGTGCGAGCACGAAGGACCCGGTGCCCGTCGCACCGCCGCCCGGCACGCCGGGTGGATGAAGCTCGCCATACACGGTAGAGGAGGCGGTCCGGATTGGAGCAATTCCTGGGTTTTGCCATACCCGGGATTCCTTTCGGCTGCACGTACGCGATCGTGGCCGTGGGCATCGTGCTCACGTATCAGGCGACGGGGGTGTTCAACTTCGCCTATGGAGCCCAGGCGTACCTGTGCGCCTATGTCTTCGCCCGTCTGGTGCAGAGCTCACACCTCAGCGTCTGGCTCGCATTCGTACTGTCGGTCGTCATACTCGGCCCAGGTGTCGGCCTGGCCTTCGACCGATTCCTGTTCCGTAAGATCGCCCCGACCAACACGACAGCCAAGCTCGTAACCGGGATCAGCCTGTTCGTCGGCATCCCCGCTTTGCTGCCGGTCGTGTTCGGCAACGCCAACCTGTACAACGTCCCGAGCATCTTGTTCAACCCTGACGTCGTCTACTTCCATGTCGTCGGCACGCCGGTCAACGGCCTCTATGTCACGGCGGTGGTTGCCACGGCGGGCGTGCTTGCGGCCTTGGCGTTCCTCATGCGATTCACCAACCTCGGGCTGCAGATGCGTGCGACCGTCGAGAGCCGGCGGCTCGCCGAGCTGAACGCCATCAACGCCCGCCGGGTAGCGGCGGGGGCCTGGGCTATCTCCGGCCTGCTGGCGGGACTGGCCGGTGTGTTGCTTGCCCCCAACTACCCCCAGCTGCAGTCGAGCGACTATGCCTCCCTCATGGTGGCCGCCTTCGCGGCGGCCGCCTGGGCCGTGCTTCGTTCCCTCCCGATCGCCGCCCTCGTGGGCGTCCTCATGGGCGTCGTGACGACGACGCTGCAGGGGTATCTCCCCGTCAACAGCGTCTGGACGTCGGCAGTGTTCACCTCGCTGCCGTTCATCGTGCTCGTGGCCGCTCTCCTGATCGTTCCCGGGCTGCGCCGCCTCGACGACGTGAAGGACCCGCTCTCGTCGGTCGACCCCCCGACGCCACCGATCGCCGCCAGCATGCGGATGCCTCAGCTCGACCGGGTGGTCCGAGTGCTCTGGTACGCCCTCTTAGGGGCCTTCGTCGTCTCGATGCTGACCTGGCTTCCCACCACTTGGGAGAACGTGTTCAACTCCGGCCTCGTCTTCTCGACGATCTTCCTGTCCATCACCCTCATCACGGGCATGGGAGGTCAGCTCTCGCTCGCACAAGGGACGCTGGCGGGGGTGGCGGCGTTCACGGCGGCGCAAATGGCGACGCACCTCGGCCTCAACTTCCTCGTGGGCGGCCTCGTGGCCGCCCTGCTGGCGTCCGCCGTGGCCGTCGTGCTCGCCGTCGCCTCCGTGCGGCTCCGGGGACTCGGGCTTGCCCTCCTCACCATCGCAGCGGCGCTGTTCTTCGACAACGCCGTCTTCCCCGAGATGCTCTCCAGCGCGTCCGGGCAGTCCATCAGCGTGCCGCCGGGCTGGGTGGGCCTCGGTCTCATGAACCCCGACGGCCACGCATTCTTCGTGCTCGCCATGGGTGTACTGCTCGCCTGCATCGCCGTGGTCACGTTGGTGCGCCGAGGCACCACGGGGCGGTTTCTCGAGGCAATGAGAGGGAGCGAGACGGGTGCGGCCGGGCTCGGCATCAACCTGACCGGCCAGCACGTCGTCATCTTCGCCCTCTCCGGCCTCGTGGCGGGCATCGGAGGAGTGCTCATGGCCGTACAGCAGGAACAAGTCAGCCCTCCCCTCTTCAACTATCAGATCTCGCTCGCGTTCGTCGTCATCGTCGTGACGACGGGCGCCGTCACGATCGAAGGCGCCCTCCAGGCGGGTATCGGGTTCGTGGTCCTCGAGCAGCTCCTGACGTACGTGCCTGCGCGTTTCGGAGGCAACAGCTTGGTCATCGTGCTGTTCGCCTTCGGGGCCCTTACCTACACATCGCACCCGGAGGGAATCCTCGAGTTCCAGAAACGCCGCTGGAACGAACGGATCGAGCGGCTCCTCTTCCGCCAGGAGACGCTGGCGGCGCGGGCCGTCTCCGGACACGGCCCCGTCGCCGGGTACAGCGACGACGTCGTCCCGAGTCGGTCGCGCCGGTGATGAGACATGGCTGAGAGCAAGGGCCGTCCACTGCTGAATGTCAGCGACGTCGTCAAGACCTTCGGCGGCCTCGTCGCCGTGGGAGGCGTGTCGCTCGCCGTCGGGCGGGGGGAGAGTGTCGGCTTGGTGGGGCCGAACGGTGCCGGCAAGACGACGTTGTTCAACTGCGTCTGCGGTCAGCTCCGGCCCGACCGAGGCAGCGTGGAGCTGGACGGCGTCAATCTCCTCGGCCTTCCTACCTACAAGCGGGCGCGCCTCGGTGTCAGCCGTACCTACCAGCGGATCGAGGTCTTCCCTGACATGACGGTGTCGGATCACCTCGTCGTGGCGACGCGTGCCCGCTGGCACACCGGCGGTCTCTGGCGCGATCTGAGCAATCGGAGCGCGAGGACGCCGGAGGAGCTGGCGCGCGTCACCGAGGTCCTCGAGCTGGTGGGGATCGCCGATTGGGCCGACGTCCCGGTGTCGGCCCTCGGGCTCGGCTCGTGCCGCCTCGTCGAACTGGCCCGAGCCCTCGTATCCGATCCCGTCCTGTTGCTCGCAGACGAACCTTCCTCCGGCTTGGACGTCCACGAGACCCAGGAGCTCACGCAGGTGCTGCGGACGATCCAGCGAGAGCGCGGCATGGCCCTGCTGCTCGTGGAGCACGACCTCGACATGGTGGGAGAGGTGGTCGACCGCACGATCGTGATGGACCTCGGCACGGTCATCGCCGAAGGCACGTTCGACTCGATGATGGCCGACCCTGCCGTCCGCCTCGCCTATCTGGGGTTGGGGGCATGAACGGTCCGGGTCGAGCGAGCAGCGCCTCCGCCACAGGGGAGGCGCCCGACGGTCTGGCGGCACCCGCCCTCCAGGTCGACCACGTCTGCGCCAGCTACGGCCCGTACAGGGCCTTGTTCGACGTGACGTTCTCCGTGCCTGCCGGCGGTGCCACCGCCCTTATCGGTCCGAATGGGGCGGGCAAGTCGACGGTGGCCCGGGTTGTCACCGGACTCATTCCGAGCTCGGCGGGCAGCATCTGTTTGTGCGGCCTGGACGTCACCGGACAGCCGGCGTTCAAGATCGCCCGGGCGGGGTGCGCCCACGTGCCCGAAGTGAGAGGCGTCTTCGCGAGGCTCACCGTCGAGGAGAACCTCAGGCTGCTGTTCCGGCAGAAGCTCGGGCGACGGGGGGTGCCGGACGCGCTGCATCGGGCCTACGAGGACTTTCCGATACTCGGCGAGCGGCGCAGGCAGCACGCCGGCACGCTCTCGGGTGGTGAGCAGCGCATACTTTCGTTGGCCAAGGTGCTCGTCTGCCCGCCACGCCTGCTCGTCGCCGACGAGCTGTCGCTCGGGCTGGCTCCGGTCGTGATCGACGCCATCTACGACGGCCTCCGCAAGATCAACCGAACCGGCGTCGCGCTGCTCATCGTGGAGCAGCAGGTGCACCGTGTGCTCGACATGGTCGAGACTGCGGTCGTGCTCGAACACGGTGCGACGGCGTATGTGGGTCCCGTCGGCGGCGCGCTTGTCGCCGCCGAGCGCGTGCTGGCATCGCGGAAGGAGCGGGCCGTGGCCGGAGGGACGGCGCCCGGCATCGCGTCGGACACCGAGGGGATGGAATGACCTACGACGGGCGCGACGCAGTCGTCGTCGACGTCGTGCGCACGACGCTCGGCAAGCGAGGTGGGGCGCTTCGCCATTGGCATCCCGCCGACCTGCTCGGGTTCGTGCTCGCGGCGATGGTCGAGCGCACCGGTGTCGACCCGGCATCGGTCGACGACGTCATCGGCGGCTGCGTGACCCAGGTGGGCGAGCAGAGCACCAACGTCACGCGCAACGCCTGGGTCGCCGCCGGTCTGCCCCAACAGGTTCCTGCCACTACGGTCGATCGTCAGTGCGGATCGTCGCAGCAGGCGATGCACTTTGCCGCCGCCGGCGTGCTGGCCGGACACTACGACCTCGTGATCGCCTGTGGAGTGGAGACGATGAGCCGGGTGTCGCTCGCCTCCAACGCACGCGGCGGCACGGGGCCCTTCCCTCCGTCGTTTCTCGCCGAGGTCGACGGCCGGCTGTGGAGCCAGTTCCGTGTGGCGCAGGTGCTGGCGGATCGTTGGGGCGTGAGCCGGCAGGACATGGACGAGTACGCACTCGAGAGCCACCGCCGCGCCGCGGAGGCGTGGCGCTCGGGCCACTTCGCCCGGGAGGTGCTTCCGGTTCCGCTGAAGAGCGAGGACGGCAGCCTCAGCGGCGGGCGCCTCGAGTCCGACGAGGGCATACGTCCCGGGAGCTCGATGGAGGTTCTCCTGGGCCTTCCGCCCGCCCAGTCCTGGGACCCGGAGACCGCACCGGACATCACCGCCGGGAACTCGTCGCAGATGACCGATGGTGCTGCGGCGATGCTCATCGCCGAACGCTCGGTGGCGGAACGGCTCGGGTTGCCGGTGCGGGCCCGTTTCGCTCACGCCACGGTCGCGGCCGATGACGCCGCCATCGTGCTGTCCGCTCCGGTGCCCGCGACCCGGCGACTCCTCGACCGGTCAGGCATGACTGTCGAGCAGTTCGACGCCGTCGAGTGCAACGAGGCGTTCGCGGCCATCGCCCTCATGTGGCACAGGGCTTTTCCCATCGAGCGCGAGAAGCTCAACCCACGCGGTGGCGCCGTCGCCATCGGTCACCCACTTGGCGCAAGCGGCGTGCGCCTGGCGGCGACGTTGCTCAACCACCTCGACGCAATCGGCGGCCGCTACGGCTTCCAGACCATGTGCGAGGGGGGCGGCCAGGCCAACGCCACTGTCTTCGAGCGGCTCGCTTAAGCGCCGGCAGTCTCGTCGCCCCGGTCGCCGGCCTGCATGCGCACGTAGGCTGCCATCCCGGCCACGAACCCGTCGAGATTGTTCGCCTTGTCTTTGGCGAACGCCGCGAAGTACTCCGGCACGTAGACGGCGAGAGACCCGCCGGCGATCCCATCGAGGATGATCCGGACGGCCTCGTCGACCGAGATCGCCTCGACCCCGCCGGCGAACGGGTCATTGTCCGGCAAACTGAATAGCTCGGTGTCGACGACACCGGGATAGATGACGGTGACCTTGATCCCTGTCTCCCACAGATCGACGGCCATGGCTTCGGAGAACACCGACAGAGCCGCTTTGGAGGCGTCGTAGGCCGCCTCGCCGGGGGAGCTCAACGGTGCGGCCACGGACGACACGTTCACGATGCGCCCGGAACCTTTGGCCACCATGTGCGGGAGCAGCGCGAGCGTGAGGCGCACCGGTGCGAGGTAGTTGATGGCCATGACCGAAGTCACGGTGGCAGCGTCGAGGCGCGTCACGTGGCGACGCTTCGGGATGCCGGCGTTGTTGACGAGGATGTCGACCCCACCGAGTTGCTCGAGCGATTCCAACGCCAGTCTGTCCACGGCTGCGTCGTCGGTGAGGTCGAGGGCCCACATCCGC
>Ga0182018_10003463_pt1 | contig 14174 bp, 11 predicted proteins | sample 812P2MmetaG_FD_120490 | JGI IMG/M metagenome (GOLD analysis project Ga0182018, IMG submission 120490) | Permafrost microbial communities from Stordalen Mire, Sweden - 812P2M metaG | ecosystem: Environmental > Terrestrial > Soil > Wetlands > Permafrost | place: Sweden: Stordalen | collected...
TCACTCACTCTTGACGGCTCGGACGCGGCTTCTTCCATCGGAACCATCACGGTTGCGTCGTCCATACCGGCCAGCGCCACACACGGATCTCCATCGGGGAAATTCGGCGGGAAGGGAACGCTAATCGTTCTGGCTTTCGTGACAATCGCAGGCTTGGCGACGACGCGCCGTTGCTCGTTGCGCCTCGGTTTCGGCGCCGCCGCGCTCGCGTGCCTGCTTTTTGCCGGTTGCAGCGGCCCTCCGGGAACTCCGGCCGGCGCATACAACTTGCAAATCACAGGCACGGCCACGCCCGGCGGCCAGACACACTTCGTCGTCATCGTTCTGACAGTCGACTAGCCTCATTTGCAGTCGATCACGATACGTGTTGAGCGCGATGTCAAATGCGCGCGCGAAATGTAACGTAGGGCTGGTCGGCAGACCGGCCGATTTCCTTGACCGCAGCTACTCCATTCCTGAGAATTCAATCGCAATTTCTCGCAACCGCCGCAGATCGAGCTTGCCCGTGCCTAGATGCGGCAATTCTTCCACGTGAAAAAATTGATTTGCCCGCGGCATCCAAAGATTCGGCAAGTCCGCTTGCGGTAGTTTTTCAATCACCGTTCTCAATTCTTCCTCAGCGAGCGTGTGCAGCACCACGAGCCGCTCGCCCTTCTTTCCGTCCGGCACGCCCGTCACGACAAACGACATCTCGGTCAGCCCGGCGATCTCGTGCAGTTTTTCCTCGACTTTAATGTGCGGCACCATTTCGCCGCCAATTTTGCTGAAGCGGCTCAACCGGTCCGTAATCGTCAGAAACCCATCTTCATCAAGCGTCGCGATGTCGCCGGTTGAGTACCATCCGTTTTGCAGCACTTCAGCCGTCTTTTCCGGCTTGCCGAGATATCCCTTCATGACGTTCGGCCCACGAACGAGCAACAAGCCGGCAGCATCAAGCGGCACCCCCCCGCGCGTTTCGGGGTCAACTATCCGCACCGTAATCCCCGGCAGCGGATGCCCGATGCGCCCGCGCTTTGCGCCCACCTGCCGAAATCCCGGCGCGCGATAATCTTTCGTATTTACCGCAACCACTGGCGAGCATTCCGTGCAGCCGTACCCTTCAAGCGGCCGGACGCCGAATCGATCTTCGAAAGCCAGTGACACTCGCTCGGGCAGTTTCTCTGCGCCGACCAGTACGAATTGCAAGCTCCCAAAATCTTCCGGCGAAATTTTGCGGATGTAATGCTGGAGAAACGTTGGCGTTGACACGAGAAATGTCACGCGGTACTCCCGCACCAGCGTGCCGACGGGGCCTACATCAATCGGACTCGGGTGGTACGCCACGCCCACGCCCAGCACTGCTGGAAGCCAAATCGTCACCGTGAACCCGAACGAATGAAAGAACGGTAAAACGCCAAGCAGCGTGTCATGCCGGTTCAGCATGAACGTCTGATCCATCTGCGCGATGTTCGACGCGATGTTGAAATGCGTGAGCATCGCGCCCTTCGGATCGCCCGTACTTCCGCTCGAAAAAATAATCGTCGCGAGATCATCGAGCCTGGCCGGCCGTTTTCCGCTCAGCAGGCGCTCGAGCAGCGACGGCGGAAGCGCCCAAAATAGAAGCGCGACGAGCCGCTCGCCAAAACCAGGCTTCGCCGCAACGTCCTCGATGAGAATGGTGCGTCCTGGCGGCTTAACCGGCAGTCGATCGAGAAGCAACTGCGTCGTAATCACCGTTTCGAGCGTGCATTGCGCGCCGCACGAAGCCAGCGTCTCGTTCGACGCCGTGTAATTCAAATTTACGGGAATCTTGCCGCAAAGAACTGCTGCGAAGTTCACATACGCACCCGGCACCGACGGCGGCAGCAAGATCCCCACCATTTCCTGCCCCGCCCACAATTTCTTCAATCGCCGCGCCAAAAATATCGAACTCAGCAGCACCGCGCCCCATTTAACGCGCGCCCTGCGCATGTCCGCCATGGCAAATCGCAGCGGATGCCGGTGCGCCGTCCGAACGAGCGATTTCCCAAGAGGCCGCAGCCACCGCCGCCGAAATTGAAACGCGTCACTCTGCAAATCCTGCACAGCCTGGCGCACTTCGAATGCCGTTGTCGTGGACGCGAGCGGCTTGCCAAAGCTCACCGACACCGGATACGGAAATCGCCGTGGCAGCTTCCAAAGAAATCGCCCCATCTCGAAACTGAAAATGCTGCCCCAAACTCCATCTAGGCAAACCGGCACAATCGGCGCGTCGACGCCTTTCATCACGCGCTCGAATCCGCGCCGAAACGGCAGCAAATTTCCGATGCGCGTGATTTGCCCCTCGGCAAAAATGCAAACGATCTCGCCATTGCGAATCGCCTCGCTCGCCTGATGCAGCGCGGCCACCAGCTCGCGCGGCCGCTGCTGCGACGAAACCGGAATCGCATGCATCAATTTCGCGAACGGCTTAATCACCGGATGATTGTAAATATCCTCGAAGATCAGAAATCGAATCGCGCGATCGGTGGAAGCAATCAGCAGCAGCGCATCGACAAGCGAAATGTGATTCGCCACGAAAAGCGCCCCGCCGCGCCCCGGCACATTCTCGCGGCCCGTGACGCGAATCCGGTAAATCGTGTGCGTCGCCATCCACATCACCAGCCGTAGCAGCGAATCCGGCAGCATCCAGATCGCGAACACCGTGGCCAGCGCGGTGAGCACCGCGCCATCAAGAAAAACGCCGGCCGGGGTCTGGTGAAATCCGGCAGTAAACAGGGAATACGCAAGCGCCGCCAACAGAATTCCAACGAACGAATACAAATTTGCCGCGGCGATTACGCCCCCTCTTTGTTTCGGCGGCGGCCGATGTTGGATGAGAGCGCCCATCGGGACGATGAAAAATCCGCCAAAAAAGCCCAGCAGCGAGAGATGCACGGCGGAACTCGCCATCGTCTGGCCGGGACGATAGAGGATCGCCGCGAAAACCGTCATACCGACGGCGCCGAGAGGAATCAATCCGTATTCGATCTTTCCGCCAGAAAGATATCCGGCCACAAAGCTGCCAAGCCCGATTCCGATCGCCACCGCGGCTTGCAATCTGCTGACGTGCGCGTCGTCCACGCGCAAAATATCATGGCCGTAAATCACGATCGTAAACTGCAAAAGCGTAGCTAGAAAAAACAGGTAAGCGTTGCCAAGAACGGCCCACGACAGAACGCGGTCCGAAGCAATCACGCGCGTCTGAGCGACAAGATCGCCAAGCGGGTTCCAGCGGAACTTCTTTTCCGGATCGGCGGCAGGCACGCGCGAAATACCAAAACTCGTCGCGAATCCCGCTAGCGTAGCGCACAGCAAAATGAGACCCGCGATTTGCTCCCGCCCGAAGTACCAGCCGACAAGATATCCCGCGGCCACCGTGCCAGCGATCGACGCGAGAAAAGTGCCGAGTTCGATGGTCCCGTTGCCCCAAGAAAGCCGCTTATCAGGGAGCAGTTCCGGCAGCAATCCGTACTTCGACGGCCCAAAAAGAGCCGCTTCCGAGCTGATGAGAAATACGCTGGCGCATTCGAGTGGCAGATTGCGAAGATAAAGCGCGAGCACGGCGAAGAGCATGACGCCGATCTCGAGAGTTTTCGTTCCGATCGTTACGCTCCGCTTGCTGTATCGGTCCGCAAGATTTCCTCCCGCCATCGAAAACAGAATGAAGGGAATCGCAAAAAGTCCGCCAACAACGGGAATCAGGATGTCGCGGCGCGACTGCGGCAAGTTCATCGCGAGGACGATGTAAATAACGAGAAATTTCAGCGCATTATCATTAAACGCAGTCTGAAACTGCGTGACGATGAGGCTCCAAAATCCGAGATTCCCTGCGCGCGCCGGCGCGGCGTCCGAAGCTCGATTGGGGGCGGAACTCATCGACCACCAAGAGAGAGGGGATTGCTGCGTCGGGAGGGCTGGCTGGCGCGCGTTGCGTGCCTTTCGAAGCGCGCCCCTGCGGGCCTCTGGGCGGAAGCCCTCTGCTTCAGCGGGAGGAGCAGGCTGGCGAGCGTTACTTGCCTCTGGGTGGGAGCCCCCTGCTTCAGCAGGGGGAGCTGGACTTCAGTCCAGCGAAAGAAAGCTTCGACCTCAATGGGCTTTAGCCCCGGACGATACTCTCGACTACGCGATGACGCGAAGGGGCGAGGCGGCTGCATGAGGGACGCTCGATTCGGCAATCACTGCCTCAGGATCGCGCTTCGAATATTTCGTCGCCACGTAATCGTCCACCAGCTTTTGAAACGCCGCCGAAAGCTGATCGTAATTGCCCTTCAGCGTCACAAATTTCTGCCCATCAATATAAACCGGGCAGCTCGGCTCTTCGCCCGTGCCCGGCAAACTAATCCCGATATTCGCAGCCTTCGATTCGCCGGGGCCGTTGACGATGCAGCCCATCACCGCCAGCTTCAGCTCCTCGACGCCCGAATAATCCTTTTTCCACTCCGGCATTTTGTCGCGAATGTAATTTTGGATGCTCTCGGCCAATTCCTGGAATGTCGAGCTCGTCGTGCGCCCGCATCCGGGGCACGCCGTCACGCTCGGCGCAAACGATCGCAGCCCCAGCGCTTGCAGCAATTCGCACGCCGCATAAACTTCATCGCGGCGATCTCCGCCCGGCCGCGGCGTCAGCGAAATTCGAATCGTGTCGCCGATTCCTTCGCTGAGCAGCACGCCCATCGATGCCGACGACCACACCAAGCCCTTCGCGCCCATCCCCGCTTCCGTCAATCCCAAATGCAGCGGCTGATCGGTGCGCGCCGCGAGATCGCGATAAATCGCGATCAAATCATTCGGCCGCGAAACTTTGCACGAAATGATAATCTGATCTTTCCGCAATCCATTCTCAATCGCCAGCTCGGTGGATTGCAGCGCGGAAAGCACCATGCACTCGTTGATAATTTCTTCCGACGTTCGCCCCAAATCCTTGTCGGTATTCTCCTGCATCTTTTCCATCACCAACTCTTGATTGAGCGACCCGCCATTCACGCCGATGCGCACCGGCTTCCCATAATCCCGCGCCACTTTGCAAATCGTCGAGAATTGCTCGTCGCGCCGCTGCCCGTGCCCCACGTTCCCCGGATTGATGCGGTATTTATCGAGCGCCTCGGCACACTTAGGATACTTGGTTAGCAGCACGTGCCCGTTGTAATGGAAGTCGCCGATGATCGGCGCGTCGCACCCCGCATCCAGCAATTGCCGCTTGATCTCCGGCACCGCCGCCGCAGCCTCCGGAATATTCACGGTAATGCGCACAAGCTCAGATCCAGCCTGCGCCAGTTCCAGGCACTGCCGCACAGTCGATGCCACATCCACCGTATCGGTGTTCGTCATAGACTGCACAACAATAGGCGCACCCCCGCCCACCATAATCTTGCCGACCTTAACCCCAACAGTCTTGTGCGTCCGCGAAGCCAATTCCGTCACCTCTGCCACTAATTCATTCTATACGAATAGCTCAGATGCTGACCAGCCGACCAACGCTTAGATCGGCAAATCCGCAATCGCGGCACTTGTAGCGCCGGGCTTCAGCCTGGCATCTTCGCCTTTGCCTTTGGTGTTGATTTGGGTTCGTTGGGGCGTCCGCCGCGGCGGACTGCGCTCTCTTCGCCGTTTCCTTCGTCGCGCCGGCATCTTGCCGGCGTTTTTGACTTTGCATTGTTTCTCGTGGTGCGGGCATCCCGCCCGCGATTCTGCTTTTGCTGTTCGGTCGTAGGGGCGGGTCTCAGACCCGCCCGGCTCTTTGCCGTTCGTCTCTATGTTCCTAGGGGCGCTGCTCGCTGCGCCCGCTTTTGCCTGTGAATCGATCTATCTAATCATCGAGAATTCCCGGCCCTCACTTCGCCCGCACAAGATCAATGTGCGCATGGTCCGCCTTATTCTCCGGCGACATATACGTCCAATCCTCAGTGTGATGATCGGCGTCGATGATCGTGAACACCGCATGGTGCATATGCCCGTACTTCGTCCCGCCCGAAACGTCGAGAAAATCGAATTCCACGCTCTTGCCGTCCGGCGACAACGTGCCCACCATCCGCGGCCGGTTCTTCCCGCTATCGCAATAATGCGTAAGCATCAGCCGATCTCCATCGATGTACATCATCGTGAGTGGATCGTCATCACCATTGCTAGGGTCAACCTTTCTTCCTTCCGGCACCATCTCGTGCAAAAGCGCGTCGCCACCGGAAGTAACGCGCATCGACACGCGCACCGGCGCGGACATCGCTCCCGGCCCCGCTCCCATCGCCGCCGTGCCCTTCCAATTTCCCGCCAGCGCCTTCATTCGAGCAAACGCCATCTGAGCGGTCGACTCCTGCGCGTCGGCCTTCTGACCATCCGCCTTGCGCATCTCCGATTGCGCCAAAGCAACGCTCGCAGCGCAAAGCATCACAACACACGACAAAGTTGAAATAGCCTTCATATCTCCTCCAAAGCCAACTCGAGAACTATTCCCGCGTCATTCTATACGAGTGGATCGAATGCATACCATCCGTCTGAGTCGCGCATGTGCCGGATGGTGTCAGTTCATAGGGGCGCAGCTCGCTGCGCCCGCCTTCGACTTGAATCTGCGCTGGCTGCACTTTGCATCGACGGCCGACGCCCTCTAGTATGAATCAGGACATAACGATGTGTCCGGGCCTCGCCAGAATTCTTGGGCAATGCGTGAATTCCCGTTACATTACCCATTCCGTTAAGTGGCTTCGCTAGGCAAGATGGAGGGTGTTTGCTCAGGACGCGTTCGCGTCTCTTGCTATTTCGCTTGCCGTTCCTGATCATCGGATTCGCTGCGTCTTTGAGGTTATCCGCTCAAGACCCGCCACCCGCCGATTATTCCAAAGAGCCGTACGTCATCGAGCAAGCCCTTTACAAGCTCAAAGTTGAAAATGACGGCACTTCTACATTCGACGCGGCCGTGCGCGTGCATGTACAGTCGCAAGCCGGACTGCAAGATTTCGGTGTGCTGCAATTCGGATATGCGTCGGCAACGTCAACGCTCGATGTCCAATCTGTCCGTGTGACCAAGCCGGACCACCGAATCGTACAAACGCCGCCCGAAAATATCCTGGATCAGCCGGCGCAAATCACACGCGAAGCGCCTTTCTATAGCGACCTCAAGGAGAAACAAGTCGCCGTAAAGGGCCTCGAAGTCGGCGACACGCTCGAGTACGCATACCGGGAGCGAGTGACAATGCCGCTTGCTCCCGGCGAATATTGGTTCCAGCACTCCTTCATTCGTGTCGGCGTCGTTCTCCAGGAGGAATTGGAAGTCAGCGTCCCACTTGATCGATACCTTAGCGCGAATAGCTCGACGGTTCACCCGACGGTGACGGAGAAAGGGGCTTACCGGGTTCTCGATTGGAAGACGTCGCATCTCGAACCAACTTCGAACAACAAGAAATCACAAGTCGAGCAGCCCGACGAGCAGAAACCCGCTGACGTTCTCCTGTCGTCGTTCCGCACCTGGGACGAAATCGGTAATTGGGTGAAAAGCCTTGTCGATCCCCAAGTCGTTCCGACGCCGGAAATCAAGGCGAAGGCGGCCGAGCTCACGCGCGATGCGAAGACGGACTCCGAAAAAATCCACATTCTCTACGATTACGTCTCGCTGAAATTTCGCTATATCGGAATTGATCTCGGAATTGGACGCTATCAACCGCACAGCGCCGCGGACGTACTTTCAAACGGTTATGGCGATTGCAAAGACAAGCACACGCTGTTTTCAGCGCTGCTCGCCGCCGTGGGCATCAAAGCGTATCCAGCCCTGATCAGCTCGGGCGCGGACATTGACCGAAACGTCCCTTCGCCCGAGCAATTCAATCACATGATTACAGCGCTGCCGCAGGAGAAAGGAATTCTTTACCTCGACACGACGCCGGAAGTTGCGCCGTTCGGGCTCCTATTGGAACACTTGCGCGACAAGACGGCCGTCGTCGTGCCCGATAGCGGCTCCGTCCAGCTGCTCAAGACGCCCGCGGATCCCCCGATGAAATCGACTTTTGTTTTCGCGGTGGATGGTTCGCTCGATAGCGCGGGAACTTTCAAAGGCAGAATGTCGCTGACGCTCCGAGGCGATCTTGAAGTCGCATATCGATTCATATTTCGCAGGGCGGGACAAACGCAGTGGCAAGACACCGTTCAAAAAATTTCGCAGCTCCTCGGATTCGGCGGGACCGTGAGCGACGTCGACGTCTCATCGCCCGAGGAAACAGAGAAGCCGTTCACCGTTGGATACAACTACGAGCGAAAGGAATACTCGGATTGGGCGGACAAGCAAATCACACCGCCTTTTCCGCCGGTTTTCCTTCCCGCCGCTCCCGAGAAGGATAGCGCTAAATCGAAGCCCATCCCGATAGGCTCTCCGCAAGAGTTCGTATTGACGGCGGCCATGAAACTTCCTGAGGGCGCGCACCCGACTCCGCCGCCCAACCTCGTACTCACCGAAAGCTTCGCGATCTATCACGCGATCTATACCTGGGACGGCGAAAAACTGCACGTCAACAAGGCTTTAAGCACCAAGGCGAGTGAAGTGTCGGTTGATCAAATCGAAGCGTACCGGAAATTTGTGGACGCCGTAATACAGGATTCGTCCACTTTCATCCCCCTATTCGGCAAATCGGCATTGTCGGGCGGCTCGAACGGCAGCATTGAGGCACAATCGCTCGTCGCGCAGGGAAGCGCTGCGTGGGCGCAGGGAAATATGTCGGCGGCTGCGGATGCGTATGAACGCGCCATCAAAACCGACCCGAATTACGCGTTCGCCTGGATCTCGCTAGGATCCCTGCATATCGCGAATGGTAAAATCGATCAGGGTATTGCCGAAACGAAGAAGGGAATCGCGCTCGATCCCACTCAGGCGTCTTTCCACGAACGCTTCGCGCAAGACCTGACCCGTGTTCGTAGAAACGAGGAAGCTCTGGACGCGTGGCGGGGCTTCGAGAAAATGGACCCGGGAAACGACGAAGCGCTGAGTAATATTGCGTATCTCCTCTTCACTCTTAAGCAATATGCGGACGCTGTGCCAGCGCTACAAGCCGCGGTTAAGAAACATCCGGATAATCCCGGCCTTTCTTTCGAGCTCGGTCAGGCGTATCTAGAGACTGGCGACAAAGAGAAAGGTATCGCGGAACTGCACCGGTGCGTCGACACAGACGCGAGCGGAGTGATGCTAAATGAAGTCGGCTACGTGTTAGCCGAACAGAATCTCGACCTTCAGGACGCGCTCGAATATGCCAAAAAGGCCGTTGCGCGAGTGGAGCGCGATACGGCCTACATAAAGCTGAGCGCGCTCAGCACTCAGGACGTCGGGAAAATGCCAAGTCTCGCGGCGTATTGGGACACGTTGGGCTGGGTGCACTTCCGATTGGGCCACTACGAGCAAGCGGAAAAATATTTAAACGCCGCTTGGTCCCTCGGGCAAGAATCCCTGGTCGGAGAGCATCTTGGCGAAACGTACGAGAAAGAAGGCAAGAAGCACGACGCCATCGTGGCGTACACGCGCGCGATGTCTGCACGCGATGCGCCGGCCGAAATCAATACCCGTTTGAACGAACTGCGCGCGGAAAGAAAATCTCAGACCGGAGAAGAATTTGATAAATTCGCATTACAAAAGCTCCGGACCATCAAGCTAGGGCGCCTCGCCAAGAAACACGCGAGTGCTGAATTTTTCGTGTTGATTGCGTCTGGGCCCAAAATTGTCGACGTGAAATTCGTCAGTGGCTCGGAAGACTTACAAGACGCCGGAAAGGCGCTCCAGTCTGCGAAATTTGACGTGCCGTTTCCCGACGGTAGTGAGGCTCAGATCGTTCGCCGCGGGATATTGGATTGCGAGCCGGAATTAGCCGGATGCGAATTCGTTGTGATCCCCCCGAACTCAGTTCACGCATTAAAATAATCAGGTTCGAAGAATTCCCGCCGGGTCTAGTGCCGGTAGTGCATCACAAATCCGACCACTGCCATCGCGGCTCCCGCGGGCATCAAGATCAGCCCGCCGCCTTCACTTCATTGCAGCCTGTCCTCGAACTCGGATCTTTCCTGACGCACACAAATCTTCAAATGCAAACTGCGCCGGTGATATCATCCGCGTCGCGGTCATCTAGGCCGAGGTCTCGCATGAAAAAACCCTGGGTCGCTTTTCTCTGCAATTTCCTTCTAGCCGGCGCCGGATTCGCCTATCTCGGCAAATGGATGTGGGCTGTCGCGGATCTATTCGTCACGCTTCTCATTGGCCTTATCCTTTACCGCCTCGTCCCCGATCAATTCACGTGGCTCACCGCCGCCATCCCCGCCTGCAACGGCCTCCTCGCCATGAACATGACGAAGCTCTGGAATTCCCGGCTGCCAAAAACGCAGCCAACCACCTGACGTCACGCATTGGAGATCACCCAATGAAATCAACTCTTATAATCGTCGCCTTGATCGCCATCGCTGCACTTTCAACGTCAGCGCAACAGCCACCACGCCAAGATCCGTTACTCGATCACATGACTGGCAATTGGCTCCTTCAAGGCACGATTGCCGGACATGCCGATACCATGCACGATGTCGATGCCGATTGGGTGCTGGGTCACGAGTACGTGCGAATCCACGAAACCTCCCGCGAGAAGAATGCCCAAGGCCAGCCACAATATGAAGCGATCGTCTTTATCGGCTGGGACGCAGCGTCGAGCCAGTACACGTGCCTGTGGCTCGACACCACTAACGGCAGCGGCTTGTCAGGCGATGGCATTGGCCATGGAAAACGCAACGGCGATGAAATCGCGTTCTTCTTCGAGAGCAAAGACGGCAACTTTCACACAACCTTCGCGCACAACAAGAGCACCGACACGTGGCAATGGATTATGGACAACGAGAATGCCGGCAAACTTGTGCCCTTTGCGCGCCTGAAACTCACCAGAAAATAGAAATCAAATCTTCCAAACGCGTCCTGAAAAAAAAGTCTTACATACGGGTCATTTGATTTGCCGCTCCCCGTCTGCTACGTTAATTGAGGAGATATGAAGAGCGATTTAATTCGCGGCGCGCGAGCTTTTCGAGCGAACCAAGAGCCGGCGGGACGCCGGCGGTACAGAAAGCGGCAGAGGCTGCCACGGCGGGGATGATTTGCAGCTCAGTCACTCGCTCGCCCAGCTCGAAATGGCCCAAAGGAGCCGTTCGAGGGCGTTTCTAATCGATAGTCCAAAACGATTAAAAATCGCCGTAACTCCAACAAAACAAACAACCGAGGCCGTTTCTAATCGTATGAAAAATAGGGTGTATTTCGAACGCGGTTTGAGTCGCGAAATCGAGGAAATCTGACGATGCCAAAAATGAAAGCCGTCCAGGTCCCCAAAGCTGGTGGCGATTTCGAACTCGTCGAGCGCGAAATTCCGCAGCCCGGCGCTGGCCAAGTGCGCATTCGCGTCCAGGCCTGCGGCGTCTGTCACAGCGACGTGCTCGTCAAAGAAGGCGGCTGGCCTGGCCTCACTTATCCGCGCGTCCCGGGACACGAAATCGCAGGCGTGATTGACGAAATCGGCGCCGGCGTCACCGAATGGAAGAAAGGCCAGCGCGTCGGCGTCGGATGGTTCGGCGGCCAGGACGGCACATGCCTGCCGTGCCGCCGCGGCGACTTCGTGAATTGCACCAGCCTGAAAGTCTGCGGCATCAGCTACGACGGCGGATATCAGGAATACATGGTCGCGCCAGCCACGGCGGTCGCGGCGATGCCGGAATCGCTCGACGCCGCGGAAGCCGCGCCGCTATTGTGCGCGGGCATCACGACGTTCAATGCGCTTCGTCATAGTGGCGCGCTCCCAAGCGATTTGGTTGCCGTGCAGGGAATCGGTGGCCTCGGCCACCTGGGAATTCAATTCGCGAATAAATTTGGCTACCGAGTCGCGGCAATCGGACGCGGCCCCGAGAACGCCGCGCTCGCGAAAAAGCTTGGCGCGCACGTTTACATTGACAGCGTCGCGACAAACGCGGCGGCCGAACTGCAGAAACTTGGCGGCGCGCGCGTGATTCTCGCGACGGCACCCAATTCGAAATCGATGTCGGCGCTAATCGACGGCCTCGGGCCGAACGGCACACTCATGGTGGTTGGAGCAACGATGGATCCGATCGAGGTCACGCCGATCCAGTTGATCGTCACGAGCCGCAAAGTGCAGGGCTGGGCATCCGGAATTCCCACGGACTCCGAGGACACGCTGCGCTTCGCAGAAATAACCGGCGTTCGCCCCATGATCGAAAAATATCCGCTCGAAAAAGCCGCAGAAGCCTACGCGCGCATGATGAGCGGCAAAGCCGAGTTCCGCGTAGTGCTAACGATGTAATTCGAGAAGGATATGGAAGAAAACGAGAACGGCCGGCAGAGGTTCCTGCCGGCCGTTCTCTTTCACTTCTACCGCTATGGTATGAACTTACCTGTGCCCGCCGCCGTGGGAAGCGCCACCACCGTGGAACCCGCCTCCGCCATGGAAGCCACCGCCTACTGATCCGCCACGAACCGCGCCGCCGCGGAATCCGCCGTTCACCGCACCGCGCGTCACTGGGCCTCGAACGCCGACCGGTCCACCGTGGAACCCGCCGTTCACGACTCCGCGTCCAGCGAAACCAGGCCGTCCGCCGAAGCCGGGACGTCCGTAGAAGCCGCCGCGACCGTAGAAGCCACCGCGACCGTAGAAGCCGCCGTGGAACCACGGGCCGGCGCCGATGAAGATTCCGCCGTTGAACCAGCTAGGGCCGTAGTAACCGTAAGGCGCACACGCATACGGGTAATACGAGTAGTAGCCGTAAGCGCACGCAGGAGCTTCGCCGACGTAAGCCGGACCGACCCCAACTGCAACCGGGCCGACTCCGACGCCAACCGCTACTCTCTGCGCACTGGCAGCCGGTACGAGCCCCAAGGACAGCCCTGCAAGAGCAAGAATTCCGAAGTATTTCATTATCGATTTCATATGGACCCCTTTCTGAGATCCGAACCACTTGTCTCGAACAACCGCTATGGATTAGGGCAAGAGGAATGCCAAACTGAGCGAGAAAGGGATCGTGAGCGCAAGCTGCTTGGGTTCAATCATTTAGAGGGACATCCTGTTGGAGTGGGCCAGCTCCGAGGGGTATGGTAAATGGTCGTACGCAGGCAGAGCTGGTGGTTTTCAACCAGTGCACTAAGCAACGGATTATTTGCCTTTGGCAGCGCGAGTTCCCGGAGGCAGGAGCCTCCGGGCTCTGATTAAAATTGAGGCTGAAGACGAGGTGTGGCCGTCGAGGCAGGGGCCTCCTGGCTCAGAGGTAAATCGGCGGCAAGCGGACGGGGTGGCTCTGACAAGAATTGAGCCTGAGGCATGACAGGAGTCCGCAGGTGCACTGAGAAGTGGCTGGCTCTCGGTGCGGCGATTACGAGTGGCGCGCGAAATATTGTTGGCGACGCGATAGTTTCTAACGCGTTAGTTTTTGGCGGGAGCGGCGGCCATGCGAGCGTGCATCTCGCGGGTAAAGTGCGGCACGATTCCGATTATCCGTTCGATCAGCATGAGCTGGCCGCGATGGTGCATTTCATGTTCTTTGACGGAGAGGATCATATCGAAGCGGCTTTTATCGGGCGGCGTCATTCCGGCGCGCATCTGCACGCGCTCGGCAAAAAAATCCTCGGTGAGTCCGTCGAGAAAGCTGGCCCATTTTTCGCCCGCCTGCTGAAGCATCGCAATTGTTTCCTCTTTGCTGCGCGGCTTTTTTTCTTCCGCCATTACGCGTTGCATGAGCGCGGGGAAATCGAAGCCTTCGAGGGTGGTGCGGCGTTCTTCGGCTTGAATCTGGTATTGAAAATCGGAGCCTAGCGCGATATGCGCGAGCAACTCGCCGACTGAACGTGTGCCCGCAGCCGGGCGAAAATTATATTTGTCCTCGGGGATTTCCTGCGCGATGGTGATCGTGTTTTTGCGCACGGTGCGAAAACTCGCAGCCATATCTTTGGCGCCATAGTAATTCACTGGATTTCTCCTTTAAGTTTAAGCAAAACGGATTGCAATCATCACGCGGAAGGGCAGAACGAAGTGTAACACGCTTTCGCGCGTGCCGCGCATCGCGCCGGATGCGAGGAGAGAAATATCATTCGCGACTGCGCGATTGAAAAACTGCCGCCAAGCCCATATCATCGGAAGAACGCCGGAGTGGCGGAACTGGCAGACGCGCCGGACTCAAAA
>Ga0182018_10003464_pt1 | contig 14170 bp, 10 predicted proteins | sample 812P2MmetaG_FD_120490 | JGI IMG/M metagenome (GOLD analysis project Ga0182018, IMG submission 120490) | Permafrost microbial communities from Stordalen Mire, Sweden - 812P2M metaG | ecosystem: Environmental > Terrestrial > Soil > Wetlands > Permafrost | place: Sweden: Stordalen | collected...
GGCCGACTGGGTGAGGCTTCGGCCGTTGTGCAGCACACCGGCCACGGCACAAATCCGGAACGCCAGGAAGGGCCGCACGCTCACTCCATCGATTTATCGCCCGACAACCGCTTTGCCCTCGTGGACGATCTCGGCCTGGACGAAACGCTCGTCTACAAATTCGATAGAACCAAGGGCTCGCTCACTCTCAACGACCCGCCATATGCTAAGGCCGATCCGGGAGCGGGTCCCAGGCACCTCGCGCTCCATCCGAACGGCCGGTTCGCCTATGTGATCAAGGAAATGGGGTCGACGGTTTCTGTGTTTGCCTACGAACGTGCAGCCGGTCTCATAAATCCACTGCAGACGATTTCAACTCTCCCCAAAGGCTTTGCGGGACACAATGACGACGCCGAGATTGAGGTTCATCCTTCCGGCAAGTTCCTTTATGCTTCGAACCGTGGACAGGACAGCATTGCGGTATTCTCCATTGACGCGAAAAAAGGGACTTTAACGCCCGTCGAGTTTGCTCCCACCGGCGGCGCGACTCCCCGTAGCTTTGAGATTGATCCTTCAGGCAAGCTGCTATTTGCGGCCAACGAAAAATCAGACAATATCGTCGTCTTTGGCATCAATCGAGAAACCGGACGCCTTACGCCAACCGGCAAGGTTCTGGATGTAGCCGAGCCCGTCTGTGTGAAATTCGTGCCAATCGAGTGACCCGCCGGGATCATTTCTTTTGAATGAATCTTCGCCGCACGAGGTGAGTATTAGCGTCCGGCTTAATCTCATCGTATTTCAGGCAACTGATCGAGCCGTCGACTTCCAGAACAGCTAGAGCCACATCGCTGCACTGCCCTATGCCGTGCTCACGCACCGCACGCTGTAGTTCGTCCATGCTGACGTGCTCTCTCGCCATGTGCGCTTCGATGGGTTTCCCATCGTGAATGAGCAAGCTCGGCTCACCCTCAACCAAACGCCGGAATCCGCGATTGACGCCGGAGATACTCCCTACTAGATAGTTCAGCAACAATAGCGTTGAAGCCGCTACTACGCCGCCGATCAGCGAAGTGTCCGGCCCAGTCATGGCATTCTGCACAGAGTTGGAAAGAAGAAGCAGCAGCGTGAGGTCGAACGGCGTCATCTGTCCGACTTCGCGCTTACCGCTGAGACGCACCCCAATCAGCACTACAAGGTAGATCACTCCGGTGCGCAGCGCGATCTGCAGCGCCACATGCCCACCCGCCGGGAAAAGCACTCCGTTCAATTGGCAGTCACCGGTGTCGGCGCACTCTTCGGCGTGCTTAAGTAGCCCGCAGCTTTGTTCTTGTCCACGCTCCAAACCACCAACTCAAACAGAAGATGATCGCGTCCCGCATAGAACTGAATCGGTTCGGCGACGGTGCGGTCTCTCTTCTCGATGGTCTTGTCATCGGAGGTTACATTCACCGTGAACTTGCCGTGCTTCGAGTCGGTCTTCTTGAGCTGAAGACTCACCGTAGCCACCGCTTGCGGCTTCGCTCCCCTCAGCAGGGTGAACTCGTAATAGTTGCGGTCGCCTCTATGTTTGAGGGTCTCCAGATCGCCGCGAGTAGTCGCGATCAATCCGCTCTGCACGCCCAAGTCGCCCACCGTAGTCTGCAGCCTCGCCTTGGTGGCTTCCAGGTCAGCCTTGGTGGAAGCAACTTCGGTCTTGACGCCACCCACGTCAGTCTTGACCCCGGACACCTCCCCGCTTACCTGCCCAAGCTGCGCTTTCTCTTCGTTCGTTTCTTTCTCCAGGCGGGATTCTGTGGCCTTCTGTTGCGCTTGAAGCTCAGCTGCACGCTGAGCCAACTCCTTCTTCGTAAGACCCACCTGATGAGCCAGCGCATCCTCGGAGGCTTCCGCGGTCTGCATTCTGCTCTTCAGTTCCGCCACTTGCGACTGGCTGTCGCTCAAATCCTTGGTCAATTTATCGACGTGTTGTTGCGTGCTCACATACCCATAGACCGCCCCCGCAACAACGATGATCGCCAGGAAAAGCAGAATCCACTTTCCTGTGTTTGACTGATGTTCAGTATGTTCCATAGGTATCTGTTCGCCTTCTTCCGCCATGGTTCCTCCCAGAATTAACCGCCCTTGATCGTTGGGTTCCCTCAATTGTTTAGCACAAGGCCAGTACTGTCAATTAGTTCATAGGATGCAAGGTAGGTACGGCCTGTGATAATACGCTACTGATTCATTCATTAGCCCGAAATGAAGAGACGAGGAAAAAGACGAGGATCTGCCACCGGCGCTAACGGCGGAGCGTCAGGGCTTCCCGCAGAAGGGCTTCGGGATCGCGATGGATGGCGCCTGCTTCTGCTCCAACCAGTTTTTCTGCTTTCTTGCTGTCATCGGCCAGCAATTGGCGCTGCGACGCGTCCGGCAAGAAATCCTGCATGCTGCTCGATTTCACGAAGCAGGCATAAACCAGCCGTTCAGGAAACCCGGCGGTGTTCAGAAAGCGGCCATAAGCAAACCAATCCTCGGCAGTCGAGGTCCCGTCGGCAATCGATTCATCCAACTGCAAAGCGTGCTGATAGAGCGGTAGCGCCTCCGCCGTTTTACCGGTTTCCCCTTGAATCGCCGCTTCGTTCACGTTGGCCATGCTTTCCAGCTTGGTTTGTTTGGTCTGAGCCGCAATCTTTGCCGCCAACTGGTAAGACTGAATAGCCTGTGCCGTCTGCGACGCTCGTGCCTGGCAATCTGCCATGCGCAGCGCAATCGCAATGACCTTCTCCGGCTCCGGACGTTTTTCCGCCGGCTGCTGGGCGATTCTGCCCAGAAATGCCTTGTAATGCAAAGCTGCATCCCCTGCCTTGCCTTCGCGATCGAGTTCGTTTGCAAGATAAAGCTGCGCGAGCATCTGTCCAGGATCGATGGCAATCGCCCGCTTCCAGCTCTCCACCGCCAGATCCGGATGACCGCGACGCAGTGCCAGCAGCCCGCGATCCATTAGAAGATTCGTGTCCCTCGGAGTGTAGAGGAGCGACGCCTCAGTCAGGTCGAAAGCTTCATCGAAGCGCTTATGTTCAACCAAAAAGCGCAGCAGAGCCTGCCGTGGCGCAGGATCGGCCGGATTCGACTGTATCGCCTTTTTCCACGCGGCTTCGGCTTGTTGGGGATGGCCATCCTCCAGCTCTCGATGCGCTAGGCGCGTCTGCAAGGAACTGTCAAACGAGTCGAGCAACACAGCCCGCTGCAGATCGCTCACATTTTCAGAGTGGAGCGCGAGGTAGTGGCGCGCCTGGTCAACCGTCCCCCAGGCAAGAAGCAGCAACGCGGCCACAACCCGTAGACCATGGGCACGCGCAGTACTTCCTGAAATCCACTCCCATGCCGCTGCGAACCCGCCTCCCGCCTCAGAGACAACACCAGCCAGGCGATCTCGCGAATTAAGCAGCAGTGATGCGATGCGGCCATCCCGGAGCTTCCAAATTGCGCCGTCAAGTATGAAATGGTGAAGGTTCACGAGTGCAGTGAAGATGAGAAAGCTCGCACTGAAATCGTGGTGGAACACCCGACTGGCCAGCCATGGTCCGGGAACGAACAGTGCGATTCCTCCAGCCACCAGCACTCCGAAATAAGCCCAGGGACGCCAGCTTCGACCCACGGCTTCCGATGCCTCCCGTCGCGCATAGTAACTCGTGATCCAAAGGTATTGCGCCGAGTGCATCACCGCCAGCACGCCGGAACTATAGCGGCTTTGCGGGATCTCCATCCCTTTAGGGAAGATCAGCGACATCGCTGTCGGCAGCAGGAACCAGAGAAACTGCGATGAGAATAACGTCAGGCATGGCACCAGTTTTCGCCATCCGATAGCCCGTACCAGCCCTGACAGACTAAAGACCGAGAGTGCCAGAAAAGCTGTGCCCAACCCGACCTGTCCCCATCGGGCCACTAGCAACGGAATTCCGAGAGAAATAAACAAGGGGTCCGGGGAAGGTCCCGAATGGAAGCCTAGGAAAAGCACAAAATAAGACGTGATAAAGGCGCCGTAAAGCGCGCGGCGTTCTGTCTTACTGGGGCTCGCGCCGGCTCGGCGGGCGAACATCATAAACAAACCGTAATTCTGTCCGCTGTAATGCCAGGGACTCCAGGTCAAATAAAGAGTGAAGATAAACGGAAGAATGCCCAGCCAGAAGTGCGAGAGTAATACCGTCAGCAGAATCAACCCCGTCGTATATACGGTGAAGATTCGATACTTCTGAAAATCCTCGGGACGACGATAGGCCCGGTAAATCGTCGCCATGTAGTGCGGATAGTTGAAGAAGAGCGCCAAAGCATAAAAGGCGACCGACCAGGCCCGCGTGCTGGAAGCGATGGAAAAATACGAAAGCAGCAAGAGCGGAGCCGACCACGCGCTGCAACCCACCACCAGATCAAGCCACGGCCCATAGAGCCAGACCGATGCGGCCGCCGCACTGTGCGCTTCTTTCGTACTCGACTTCGATATAGCCTTCGCCACGAACCCCTTCCATCGCCGTAGGAAGGCGACGCTCGCGCTTCCCTGTTTTTCTGCGGGTTTGAACGGATTATAGGTGGCTGGAGGCGTGGATCGTATAACAAGAGGTATGCCGGAAGGGTCACGAAAGTAACACCCTCGATGAATCAACCGGCAAGCCTTGTCTCCCAATTTGCGCCGCCAAGAAATGCTTCCCAGCTCGATGAGTCTTCTACAATGCGGGAATGAAGAATTGGGATGTAATCGTCATCGGTGGCGGCATCATAGGCCTCTCGCTCGCGATTGAACTCCGCAAGAAAGGTGCAAGTGTCCTGGTCGTCGAACGTGGCGAGCCCGGTCGGGAAGCCTCGTCTGCCGCAGGCGGCATGCTGGTGGATTGCCTCTTTGAAACGCCCGGCGCTCTACAACCGCTCGCCACAGTCAGTGCCCGCATGTACCCGGAGTTTGTGCGTGAGTTGGAGGTGGAATCCCACATGAAAGTTGATCTGAGGGATCAGGGTACGATTCTCCTTCTGTCTTCCAAACATATTCGCCATCCGGAGCTGCAGGCCGCAGCCTTGTATCCAGCAGAGCTGAGCGAGTTGGAGCCAGCCATGGTGAAGCTGACTCTTGATCAGAAATTCGATCTCAACGAGAGTAGCCTCGACCCAGAAGAAATCGCGATGGCTCCTGATGCAACGCATCCGACGTTCCACTATATTAAGGAGCGCAGCGTCGATCCACGAGCGCTCACCGCCGCAGCGCTCAAAGCCGCCAAACATCACGACGTTGATTTTTCCTCCGCCGATCCGGTTACCGCCGTGAATCAAGCCGACGGCCGCGTCGTGGGCGTTACCACAACCAAGACGTCGTTCCAAGCGCCGAAAGTCATCAATTGCGCCGGGGCATGGTCCGGACAGATCGCGCCCCACGCCTTCCCCACCCGCCCGGTCAAAGGACAAATGCTGTGCCTGATCGCGCCGTCGCGCACATTGCTGAAACACGTGATTCGCGCGCCCCAGGTTTACCTGATCCCGCGCAGCGACGGACGGATCATTGTCGGGACCACGGTAGAAGAAGCGGGATTCGACAAGCGCACTGACGTCGGCACGATTCAGCGCCTGCACCGCGCTGCCGTTGCATTGGTCCCAGAACTGCGGAACGCGAAGATTCTCGAAGACTGGGCCGGCCTGCGACCCGGAACTCCTGACTGCTTGCCGATTCTCGGCCCCACCGCCACGCCCGGCTACTACGTTGCGACCGGCCATTTTCGTGACGGCATTCTCCTCGCCCCCATCACCGCGCAGGTCATGGCGGAAGTCATCACAGACGCGAGCTGCAAGTACGACCTCAACCCATTTTCCCCAGCCAGGTTCGCCAACTAGCTGCGAGGCCTTGCCCATGTGGGGACAGCCGCCCCTTCGACTTCGCTCAGGGCAGGCCTCGGCTATCCGCCGAGCGCAGCGAGGCCTTTTGGCACGAAACCGGCGAAGTCCTTCTGCTTCCTTCGGGTATACTGGGACGTTTTCTCAACTCCATCATTCCGCAGTGTTGCGCATTAGAAAGGACCAGCTCATGGCTTCCCCCGCAGTCGATTTTGCCCGCAATAATCAGCAGCGCTTCCTCAGCGAACTCAAAGATCTTCTTCGCATTCCCAGCGTCAGCACGCTTGAAGAGCACAAGCCTGACGTTCAAAAAGCCGCCGACTTCGTTGCCAATGAACTACGCCGCATCGGCTTGGAAAACGTCGAGGTCATCCCCACCAAGGGCCATCCCCTCATCTATGCCGACTGGCTGCACGCCTCAGGCAAGCCCACAGTGCTCTGCTACGCGCATTACGACGTGCAACCGCCCGACCCTCTCGATGAATGGAAGACGCCGCCTTTCGAGCCCACCGAGCGCAATAACAACATTTACGCCCGCGGCGCAGTCGACGACAAAGGCCAGCTCTGGATGGAAGTAAAGGCCCTCGAATCGCTGCTGAAATCACGTAACGGCACTCTGCCGATCAACGTCAAAGTCATCTTCGAAGGTGAAGAAGAAGTCGGCGGTGAGTCCATCGCCGAATATGTCCGCAAGCAGAAAGCCAAGCTGAAGGCCGATTTCGCGCTGGTCTGCGACACCGAGCTCTTTGCACCGAACCTGCCCACGCTTTGCGTCGGCCTGCGTGGCCTGGTCTATACCGAAATCGAAGCCGTCGGAGCCAAGGTCGACTTGCACTCCGGCGTCTACGGCGGCGCTGCTCCCAATCCTTTCTTCGCTCTCATCGAAATCATCAGCAAGCTGAAAGATGCGAAAGGCCACGTCTTGATCCCCGGCTTCTACAAGGACGTGAAGGCCCCCAGCAAAGACGAACTCAAAGCCTGGAAGCACCTGCCTTTCAACGAAGAGCACTACCGCAAGACTGAAGTCGGCTCCAAAGTTCTGACAGGCGAGCCGGGCTACTCAGTTCTGTATCGCACCTGGGCGCGACCCACGCTCGAGGTCCACGGCATGCCCGGCGGATTCATCGCGGCTGGCGCCAAGACCGTGATCCCCGCGAAAGCCGCAGCCAAGGTTTCCATGCGCCTTGTGCCCAATCAGGACCCCGACGACATTCTCAAGAGGTACACGAACTTCGTGAAAAAGCTCACGCCCAAGGGCATCGAGACGAAAATCAAAGTACACAGCAAAGGCCCGGCCTGCGTCGTCGGCACCGATAATCCCTACATTAAGGCCGCTACGGAAGCGCTGCACGATACCTTCAAGAAAGAAACCGTGTTTATCCGCAGTGGCGGGTCCATCCCAATCGTCAACGACTTCTACCAGGGTTTGAAGATTCCCAGCGTGATGATGGGCTTCGGCTTGCCCGACGACAACCTGCACGCGCCTAACGAAAAGTTCCACATCCCTAACTTCCACCACGGCATCGAAACCATCTGCCTATTCTTCGAGAAGCTCGGAGGAAAATAGAGGCCGGAACAACCTCGAAGGGACAGCCGACTCGGCTGTCCTCGAACACTCGATTTTTTCCCCTGGCGTGCATAGCGGTTGGACACCATCGCTGATGAACATACTTGATCTCGTTGTCGGCAAACCGATCCGCACCAGCGACGAACGAGCCGAGCAGATTGGACCTACACAGGGCATCCCGATCTTTGGCCTCGATGCGCTTAGCTCGGCTGCTTACGGCCCAGAAGCCGCCCTCAGCCTTCTGATTCCGCTTGGCCTGCTTGGCGTTCGCTATGTCGTTCCCATCAGCGCGGCCATCATCACGTTGCTTGTGATCGTCTACTTCTCCTATCGCCAGACCATCGCCGCTTACCCCTCGGGCGGTGGATCCTACACCGTGGCTCGTTTCAATCTTGGGGCACCTGCCGGTCTGCTGGCTGCGGCCGCGCTCCTCGCCGATTACATTTTGACGGCCGCAGTGGGCATTTCCGCGGGAGTCGGCGCTTTGATCTCGGCGGTTCCGTCGTTACTGCCGCACACCGTTTCTCTGTGCGTGGGCATTCTGATCGTCATCACCATCCTCAATCTCCGCGGAGTGCGCGAAGCTGGCACCGCTTTCGCGGTCCCTACGTATCTTTTTGTTGGCACACTTCTCATCACCATCGTCGCAGGCATTGTTCGCGTGCTCCTCAGCGGCGGGCATCCCACACCGGCGGTTGCTCTTCCGCCTCCGCCGCCAATAACGGAAGCCGTCGGCTACTGGCTGCTGCTGAAGGTTTTTGCGAGCGGTTGCACGGCGTTAACTGGCGTGGAAGCTGTGAGCAATGGCGTTAAAGCTTTCAAAGAGCCCACAGTCAAGAACGCTCAACGCACGCTCACCGTGATTATTTTTCTACTGGCGGTGCTGCTGGCGGGAATCTCTTATCTCGTAAAGAGTTACAGAATCGCCGCCACCGATCCGGGCCAGCCCGGTTATCAGAGCGTTCTCTCCATGCTTACTGCCGCGGTTTTTGGCAAAAGCTTTTTTTATTATCTGACCATCGGCTCAATCCTTGTCGTTCTCTCTCTGTCCGCGAACACCGCCTTTGCCGATTTTCCGCGCCTCTGCCGCGCCATCGCGCAAAACAATTACCTACCGCACGTCTTCGGTTACCGCGGGCGGCGGCTCGTATACACCTATGGCATCGTTGTGCTGGCGGTGCTTTGCGGAGGCGTTCTCATTCTTTTCGGCGGCGTCACCGACCGGCTTATTCCGCTGTATGCCGTCGGCGCTTTTCTAGCCTTCACACTTTCCCAGGCGGGTATGGTCATGCACTGGCGGAAGAATCGCGGTCCACACTGGTTGAAGAGCGCGCTGGTGAATGGACTCGGCGCTCTCGTCACCGGCATTACAACCGCCGTTGTGCTGGTCGCGAAATTTCTGGAAGGCGCCTGGATAACGCTGCTTTTCATTCCCCTGACGATTTTTCTCTTCACCCTTGTCCGCCGTCACTACCACCACGTGAAGCTGCTGACCACCTGCAAGGTTCCCGTCGACGCGGAAGGTCTCAGCCAGCATCCAATTGCGGTCATTGCCATCGACCGCTGGAGCAACATCACCCGCCAGGGAATTGAATTCGCCGCCCGGCTTTCCCCGGAAGTGATCGCCTTGCACGTGGAGCCCAACGAGCATTCAGAATTACTTCAGGACGACTGGGAACACTACGTTGAGAAACCCTTTCGCGCGGCGGGCAAGGAACCGCCGCAGCTTCACACCCTGCCTTCGCCCTACCGCTTTGTCATTATTCCTATCGTTCAGTTTGTTCTCGACCTTTCGAAAAAACATCCCACTCGCAGCATCGTCGTGGTCATCCCCGAGCTGGTGGAGGACAAATGGTATGAATATTTTCTCCACAATCAGCGTGGCCGCCTACTGGAATGGGTACTGCTCGCCCGTGGCAATGAACACATCTTCACGGTAAGTGCGCCCTGGTACATCGGGGAGCAAAGCTGATTCCTTCCCCTAATCGATTGGAATCGTCGGGTCCGTTTCTAAATCCGTTCACCCCCTGAGATGCCGGCGACAGCTGGTCACAGGGGCGATTGGATACGAGGGAGTCGGTCCCGTCGGTTACGACGAGGCCATGTACGGGGAAATCAGCGGGAACACGATCTATAACATCAGCGGAATTAACAATGCGGGTGAGGGCAAGTCCTACGACGCCGACGGTGTTTATTGCGACGGATGCGGATACGTCACCATCGAGCGGAACCTGATCTACAGCGTCGACTACGGGATCGCGAACACAAAATTTGCCAGAGCAACGGCACCGAGTGGTCTGGCCCAAACGACACTGGAACCGCTGGCACCGGCACCTCCCCATGTAACGGAAGATACGCGACAGTGCGCAACAACGTAGTCTACGACTCGACTGCCTGCGGTATTTCCATCGGAGGTTATGCGGCCAGCGTAGGCGGCAGCGCCAACGTCGTCATCGTCAACAACACGCTGTACAACAACAGTACCAAGAGCCAGTCCGGCGAATTCCAGATCCAGTACCATCAGGGCAGCGGGCAAGGAAACTACTTCGAAAACAACATCGTTTATGCCGGCGCCTACAATGTGTGGCTCTACAGCTTCGTTGCCGCTTCCACAACCTACCCTGCCCCGCCGGCGACGCTCAATTGGAACGTGTGGTACTCCACCAAAGTGCCACGTGCCGGAGCCTGCGGACTATCGCGCCGCCTTCTTTTCCAGCGCGACCGGACGCGCGCTGCGCGGCGGGCGTTTCGCGCCATCCCGCAACTGCCGAACATCAATCTTGAGTTCGTTGATGGTCCGGCTCAAAGTGTTTCGGTGCATGTTGAGCTCGCGCGCGGTACGGCACTGGTTGCCTTTGTTTTCTTGCAGGACGGTGAGGATAAATCGCTTCTTAAACTCACGCACGCCCTCGGAATAAAGAATGTTGCTTCTGTACATCTGCAGGATGAGCGCTTCCAGTTGATCTTTCACGGTAGGTCTCTCTCTTAGTTGAATGTCTTGGTTTTACTTGTTTGCCGCCCCTACAGCATTTATTTCGACCCGGCAGACGGAGTCCCGGTTAGATCCCTCGGGGCGCGGTGCAGGAAATCCAGTCCTTCGTAAAACCGTGCCCGCAGCTCCGACGGCGCCACCCAAATCGCAGCTCTTCCCGCCACCAGGAAATACGGCGCCAGTTCCGACTTCTCCAGCATCTTCGAGGTCGGCGTGAAAGCGGTCATTCCCATCAGGACCACAGACACCACCAGCGCACCCTTCACCACGCCCAACAACGCACCCAGAAAGCGGTCGAAACCGCTCAAGCCGGCCGCCTTCATCAGCTTGCGCGCGATTCTGCCCGCAATGCTGAACAAGAGCAAAATTGCAAAAAAAATGATGAGAAAACCGAAAATCTGGGCCAGCAATTCCGACTTCAAGAAAGACAGCAGCCATTCGGCAAGTCTCTGATACTGCCAAGCGGCGACCACGTAACCGACTACGAGTCCGGCCATGCTCAAGGCTTCAGCGAAGAATCCGTGCATGGCTGCCAAGAGTACGTTCAGCAGCACGACAATGACAATCAGCCAGTCTGCCGCAGTCATAGTACTCTCTCGCGGGCTGTTGTCCAGAGGACCACCCTCCAGTCGCGCACCCCGCGCCTATACATCCAGTTTGTGCCCCGTAATCTGAAGGTAGGCGTCAAGATACTTTTCGCTGGTCCGGAGTGCAACCTCGGAAGGCAGCGCCGGCGCGGGCGGCTGTTTGTTCCAACGAATCTCCTCCAGGTAATCGCGCACGTATTGCTTGTCGTGGGACTCCTGCGGGCGTCCCGGCGCGTATTTATCGTCAGGCCAGAAGCGGGATGAATCCGGCGTGAGCACCTCATCCGCCAGCGTGATGCCTTCCGCCGTGCGTCCAAATTCGAATTTAGTGTCGGCGATGATGATGCCGCGCTGGCGGGCATAATCCGCCGCTTTCTTGTAGACGCGCAGCGTGATCTCGCGCAGGTGGCTGGCGTTCTCCGTGCCCACGATTTCGCACATCTGCGCGAACGAAATATTTTCATCGTGGCCGTTAACAGCCTTGGTGGACGGAGTGAAGATGGGCTCGGGGAACGCCTCGGACTCCCGCAATCCCGTCGGCAGGTCGATGCCGCAGACCTTCCCCGTCGTCTTGTACTCCTTCCAGGCAGAACCTGAAATATAGCCGCGCACGACACACTCCACGGGAAACATTTGGGCACGCCGCACCAGCATCGATCGTCCACGCAACTGATCGGCGTATTTCTGCAGTGCCTGCGGATAGCGCTCCACATCGGCCGTGATGAGGTGGTTGGGAACGATGTCAGAAAGGAAGTCGAACCAGAATAGCGAAATCTGGCTCAGGACGCGGCCTTTCTGAGGGATGCCGGTGGCGAGCACATAATCGAAGGCGGAAATACGGTCGGTGGCGACGAACAGCAGGCGTTCGTCGTCTAGCTGGTAAACGTCGCGCACCTTTCCGCTGGCGTGCAGATGTAGATCTGGAAAATCTGTTTGTAGGAGTACGGGATCGAGAACTTTAGGGCTCATGTTTGAAATTTTACAGGCAAGCAGCGAGGCCGTATTTTAGACCGTAAGAAATTTTTGTCAACGGTAGAGATCACAAGGCGCACGCAGGTCCGTATCCTATTGAACGGGAATGCATTGGCGGCGGAGAGCATCGCGAGAACTGGAATCAGCAGCCCGTTTCCAGCAGATCGTTGTGGAAAAGCTGAGGATGAGGGTGGATATCGTGGCTTACGGTTGAAGCACCGTCGTCGTGAGAACACATGTCCGCGTATACTATTTAGGCCGAAACCATACTTGCCCCGTATGGTCCAGCGAACCTGGCCTATTCGTTGCTGACGATGGCGGGCTTGCTGTCCCTGGTTGCTGTAACCGTAGTGATAGTCATCTCGGCCGAAGGGCTAGGAAGGGAAGTGACAAATGCCATCGTGACCATGCAACATATTTGCCACGTCACCAGGGGCAGTTTTCTAGGCCCAGCCTACTGATGAGTCCGCGTAACCCGGACGAAAAATCAGCCCCGCCTCGACATCCAGCCTTACCTCGCTACGCCGCTCCGAACCTTACCGACACCAGCTTCGATACTCCCGGCTCCTGCATGGTCACGCCGTAGAGCACCGGCGCGATGCTCATCGTTTTCTTACTGTGCGTGATGAGCACGAACTGGGTCTTGATGCTCATCTCTTTCACAAGTTCGGTGAAGCGGCCGATGTTGGCCTCATCCAGAGGCGCGTCGACTTCGTCGAGGATGCAGAACGGGCTGGGTGTGTACTGGAAGATGCCGACCAGCAGCGCGAGCGCGGTCAGCGCCTTCTCGCCGCCGGAGAGCAGCAACACGCTCTGCAGGCGCTTGCCGGGCGGGGACGCAACCACGTCGATGCCGCTTTCCGTGCTGTTTTCCTCGTCGGTCAGCTTCATGAACGCATGGCCGCCGCCGAAGAGCTTCTTAAAGGTGAGACCGAAGTTCTCATTGATCCTGGCGAAAGCTTCCTGGAATTTCTGGCGCGAGACTTCGTCGATCTCGCGGATGGTGGCGGTGGTGTTCTCGATGGAGGAGATCAGGTCTTTCCGCTGGGCCTCGAGGAACGTGTGGCGCTCGGCGGTCTCGCGGTACTCTTCGAGCGCCATCATGTTCACTGGGCCCATGGCTTCGAGTTTGGTGCGCATCTCACGATACGATTGATCGTAGGCCGCGAGCTCGTCGCCGGCGACGAGTGCGAGAGTGGTGTCTGCGAGCAAAGCCGGACGTTCAATTCCGAGTTCGTTCAGGCAAGCGTCGGCCATGTACATGGCGTCAGCTTGCAATTTTGCGGCAGCTGCCTGGAGCTCACCCCGGCGGTCGCGGGCCTGGTCGAGAAGTTGGCGCGCGCCGCGCAAGAGTTCGTCGATCTCGGCGAGGCGGGCGCGGAGCTGATCCTTCTCGAATTGTAGCAACCCCTCCCTTGCCTGCCCCGCGTTGCGCTCGGCCTCAAAGTCGGCGGCCTGTTGCTCGAGTTGGAGATTCTCGGCTTCGCGCTGCAGCTTTTCTGCAGCGGCAGCTTCGATTTGCGATGCGAGGGCGTGGAGGCGCTCGCTCATTTCACTGAACAAAGAATCGATGCGTCCGAGCACGGCGGCGGCGGAGCGATGTCGCTCCTCCAGTGCAGCGACCCGGGCCACGCGCTGCGAGCTGGTCTGGGCCGCATCTTCGCGACGCTGACGCAGCGTGCCGAAAGATTCTTGGGCGGTCGAGATTTGCTGCTCGAGTTGGATGCGAGTCTGTTCCAGGGCGCTTACCTCCCCCTGCCGCGCCGTGATGGTCGATTCCTGCTCGGCGCGCTCTGCAGCAAGCCGTTGCAATTCAACCTGCGCAATGCTCAGGCGCTCGTTAACCCGGGCCACCTCTGAATCGAGCTGCTGCAGCATGTGGCCCGAGGTCATCGACTGATGTTCAGCCTCTCGTTTTTCGCCATCGAGGCGTTCCAGCAGGGAAATAAAGTCTTTGATTTCTCTGCCGAGGGTGAGCACGCGCATCTCTTCTTCCCGCAGCGCGCGCTCCAGATCTTCGAGTTGACGGAGGACTTCGCGTAGTTCGCGCTTCATCGAAAGCGGGCCTTCGGCGCGCTGCTTGCCGCCAGTGACCGTCACGTTGTGGAAGCACTCGCCGGATTGCGAGAGGAAGAATGCGTCAGGATTCTCCAGCGCGAGCCCGCGCGCAGTGTCGGACCCCGGAACGATGTAGCCGTCCCGAAGCTTCGGGAGAATCAC
>Ga0182018_10003465_pt1 | contig 14167 bp, 11 predicted proteins | sample 812P2MmetaG_FD_120490 | JGI IMG/M metagenome (GOLD analysis project Ga0182018, IMG submission 120490) | Permafrost microbial communities from Stordalen Mire, Sweden - 812P2M metaG | ecosystem: Environmental > Terrestrial > Soil > Wetlands > Permafrost | place: Sweden: Stordalen | collected...
GGATCGAACCAACGGCCCTGATACAGCAGCCTGCCCAGAGTTCGCCCGCTCTCCCGATACTGCTCAATCGTGTCCTCGTTGTGGATCCCGGTGATCAACCGCTCATACGCCGCAAACAGCAATGCGAGCCCCGGCGCCTCGTAGATGCCGCGGCTCTTCGCCTCGATGATGCGATTCTCAATCTGATCGCTCATCCCCAGCCCATGCCGTCCGCCAATGCGGTTGGCCTCGAGCATCAGCTCCACCGGATCGGCAAACTCCCTCCCGTTGAGCGCCGACGGCGCGCCCTCCTCGAACCGCACCGTCACCTCCTCACGCGCGATGCTCACATCGTCCCGCCAGAACGCAGTGCCCATAATCGGCTCTACGATCTTCATGCTGCTCGAGAGAAGCTCCAGGTCCTTCGCCTCATGCGTCGCGCCCAGAATATTGGAGTCGGTCGAATACGCCTTCTCCGCGGACATCTTGTAGGCAAATCCAGCTCGCTGCATAAACGCAGACATCTCCGCGCGCCCGCCCAGCTCCTCAATAAACGCCGCATCCAGCCACGGCTTGTAGACCTTCAGCTCCGGATTCACCAACAGCCCGTAGCGGTAGAACCGCTCGATATCGTTGCCCTTGAACGTTGACCCGTCGCCCCAGATGTTGACGTCGTCCTCCCGCATCGCCGTCACCAGCATGGTGCCCGTCACCGCCCGCCCAATCGGCGTCGTGTTGAAGTACGTCACCCCCGCCGTCGAGATGTGGAACGCCCCCGCCTGCAACGCCGCAATCCCCTCGCACACCAGCGCCCCGCGGCAGTCGATCAGCCGCGCCTTCTCCGCCCCATACTCCAGCGCCTTGCGTGGGATCGAGTCGTAATCGGCCTCGTCCGGCTGGCCAAGGTTGGCCGTGTAGGCATACGGCAGCGCGCCCTTCTGCTTCATCCAGTGCAGTGCCGCACTGGTGTCCAGGCCGCCGGAGAAAGCAATCCCCACATTCTGGCCGACCGGCACGTTTTCAAGAATTACGGACATTGGTTCCTTCTTGGGAGCTGTTAGCTGTTAGCTTCTGGCTTTTAGCTAAGAGCTAGAAGCTAGTGGCTGCTTTAGGTGCGTTTACGCGCTTGAATCCCACGCTCGCGTGAGTTCGAGATCCGCTTCGCCCCGCCCAGCAGCATCAGCAACAGCGCCTTCTGCGCGTGCATCCGGTTCTCCGCCTGGTCGAACACAATCGACTGCGGCCCATCCAGCACCGCATCCGTCACCTCCGCATTCCTGTGCGCCGGAAGGCAGTGCATAAACACCGCATCCTGCTGCGCGTGCGCCATCAGCACCTCATTCACCTGGTATGGCTTAAAGATTGGCGCCCTCCGCGCCGCCTCATGCTCAAAGCCCATGCTGGTGCACACATCGGTGTAGATCGCATCCGCACCCGTCACCGCCTTCACCGGGTCGTGCATCAGCGTGATGCTGCCGCCCGTCTGCTCCGAGATCTCAATCGCCTTATGAATAATGTCCAGCTTCGGCGCAAACCCCTTCGGCGTCGCCACGCTGCAGTGCACGCCCAGCTGCGCCGCCGTCAGCATCAGAGAGTGGCACACATTGTTGCCATCGCCCACATACGCAAAGTGCAGCCCTTCGACCGGCCCAAACCGCTCCTCCAGCGTAAAGAAGTCTGCAACCGCCTGGCACGGATGCTCCAGGTCCGAGAGCGCATTGATCACCGGCACACGCGAGCAAGCCGCCATCTCCGTAATCGTGTCGTGCGAGTACGTCCGCAGCACGATCACGCTCATCCATCGCTCGACATTGTGCGCCATGTCGGGCAACGACTCGCGCTCGCCCAGCGGCGACTGCGTCTGGTCGACGAAGAGCGCACTCCCGCCCAGCGTGTTGATCGCCGCCTCAAACGTCAGCCGCGTGCGCAGCGAAGCCTTCTCAAAGAACATCACCAGCTGTCGCGCGTCCAGCGCATGGCGAAAGTCCTCCGGGTTATTCTTCACCGCGTGCGCCAGCTCCATCACCGCGGCCATCTCTTCCACGGTGAAGTCGGCGATCGAGCAAAAGTCGCGCCCGCACAACCGCTTCGCCGCCTCGGAAAATGCAGTGTCGGACTGGATGCCCAGCATGACCGTGTGCTTGGCGGAGCCGACGGGCTCCGGGGCTTCGGCCTTCGGATTCATCATGACGGTTTTACTGCCCATGGGATTGTTCTCCTGCCAGCGCTGCGCTGGTTGCATTCAAATGAGTAAGTATTCCGTCCAGCGCCGCAATCGCAGTATCGACGTGCGCACGCTCCAGGACAAAAGGAGGAAGAAACCGCAACACCGTCTCGCTGGTGCGGTTGATTACGATGCGCTGGCCCATCATCTCCGCTGCAGCGCGCGTCGCCAGCTCGGCCGAGTCAAGCTCCATCCCCAGCATCAAGCCTTCGCCGCGCACCTCGGTCACACAATCGTGCCGCCCGCGCAGCCAATCCAGCCGCTCCTTAAAGTAGCCGCCAACCTCGCGCACATGCTTCAGCAGCCCCGCCTGCTTCATCGTGTCGATCACCGCAATCGCCACCGCGCACACCAGCGGGCCGCCGCCAAAGGTCGTCCCATGCAACCCCGGCGTCATCGCCCGCGCCGCCTCGTCCGTGCACAGCATCGCGCCCATCGGCAGACCGTTCGCAATCGGCTTCGCCAGCGTCGCAATGTCCGGCTGGATCCCGTAAAGCTGATAGGCAAACCACTCGCCCGTCCGCCCCATCCCTGACTGGATCTCATCCGCCAGTAGCAGCGCGCCCGTCGAGTCGCAGAGCGCCCGCGCCTCAGCGAAGAACTCCTGCGAGATCGCATGAATCCCGCCCTCGCCCTGGATCGCCTCAATGCACACGCCGCACACCTCATCGGAAAACTTCGCCCGTAGGTCGGCCACATCGTTAAATCGCACAAACTCTACATCCGGCATCACCGGCGCAAACGGCTCGCGATACTTCTCCTTGTGCGTCGTCGCCACCGAGCCCATCGTCCGCCCGTGGAAGCTGTGCTCCAGCGCCAGAAACCGCGTACCGATCTTCTTGCCTTCCGCCCGCAACACGCCGGCGTGCGCCCGCGCCAGCTTCAGCCCAGCCTCCCACGCCTCGGTGCCCGAGTTGCACAGAAATACGCGGTCCAACCCGCTCATCTCCGTCAGCCGCAGTGCCAGCTCCGCCGTGTGCTCATGGAAGAACAGATTCGACGTGTGCAGCAGCCGCTTGGTCTGCCCCACAATCGCCTTCTCCACTGCCGGGTGACCGTACCCTAGCGCCGACACCCCAATCCCGCTCAGCAGGTCGAGATACTCGTTCCCCTCCGCATCGCGCAGATGCACACCGTTGCCCCCGACAAACAGCACCGGGTTCCGCTCATATGTATTAAGGAGCAGCTTCTTCTCCGCTGCCTGGATCGATTCAAGCTTCATGCGACCATGACCTCCGTTCCATCGTTCACCTTTGTCGAGCAAAGGTCCGGCAATAAATGCGCCGCCTCGGCGGGCAGAATCCTCACTCGCTTCACTCCATGCGTCAGCGCTTCGCGGCACGCCGCCAGCTTCGGCAGCATTCCGCCCGACACCACCATCTGACGCTCCAGCTCCGGTATCTGCTTCAGCGAGAGCCACCGCATCACTTGTCCGTCGGCTCCCTTGACCCCTGGCACGTCGGTCAGAAACACCAGCGCGTCCGCCTTGGTGCAGATCGCGCACGCCGCCGCCATCTCATCCGCGTTGATGTTGTAATACTCCCCATCGAACCCCAGCGCGATGGATGAGATCACCGGCACCGCATCCATCTTCCAGATCGCCTCCAGCCACAGCGGATCGGTCGCGGCGATCTCCCCGACGAAGCCGAGGTCGGGGACGGTCTTCTTCTTGCGCGCGCGAAACACATTCCCATCCCCGCCCGCCAGTCCCATCGCCGACTGCCCGTGCGTGCGCAGCGCCGCCACCAGCGACTTGTTCACCCGCCCCGCCAGCACCATCAGCGCTGCATCGCGCGTCTCCGCATCCGTAATGCGGAGCCCCGAGACAAACTCGCTCTTCTTGCCCATCAGCTCTAGCGTTGCCGTCAGCTGCTTGCCGCCGCCATGCACCACTGCCACCTGGTTGCCGTCGCGCACCAGCTCATAGATCGCCTTGCCGCACTCGTGCAGCAGCTTCTTGTCCTCGATCGTCGCGCCTCCCAGCTTCACCACGAACTTCACAGCAGGCCCTCCGATTCGTCCCAGCCGCACATCAGGTTCATGTTCTGCACCGCCTGTCCCGACGCGCCCTTCAGCAGATTGTCCAGGCACGACACAAGCACCAGCCGCTTGCGGTCCTTGGTCAACTCAAATCCCAGATCGCAATAGTTCGTCCGCACCACATGCTGAATCTGTGGCAGATTCGGCGTCGCATGGACCCGCACCATCGGGCTCGTCGCATAGAAGCTGCGCAGGCAGGCCTCCACCTGCTCCGGCTCCGCGCGCTCCGCCAGCCGCACATAAATCGTCGACAGAATCCCCCGCGGAATCGGCAGCAGATGCGGCGTGAACTGAATCTGCTGCGAAGTCAGCCCAAGCTGCTCCAGCATCTCGCCCGTATGCCGATGCCCAAACACCGCATACGCCGAAAAATTGTCCGCCGCATACATAAAGTGCGTTTTCGCCGTCGCCGCCTTCCCCGCTCCGCTCACGCCCGACTTCGCATCGCACACTATCCCGTGGTCGAGATCGACCTCAATCCCCGACCCCTTCCCCGCGCGCAGCAACGGCGCCAGCGCCAGAATGATCGAGGTCGCATAGCACCCCGGGTTCGCAACCAGCCGCGTCTTCGCATCCGCAATCTCCGCGCGATGCAGCTCCGGACATCCATACACCGCCTCCGCCTGCAAACTCCGCCCCAGCGCCGCATCGGCATCGTGCAGCTTGTACACGGCGCGGTTGGCATCGTCGCGTAGCCGCCACGCACCGCTCAGGTCGATCACCCGCACGCCTTGCTCCAGCCACTCCGGCGTCCACTCGCGCGAGTTCTCATGCGGCAGCGCAAGAAACACAATCTCCACGCCCGCATCGCGAATCGTCTTCCAGTTAAGCGCCACAACCTCCGGCAGCGGCTCACCCGCTCCCAGCGCAAGCTGCGGCTGGATCCGCTCCAGCGGCACCCGCCCGCTCGCCGACTCATCCGCCACACGCCCCAGAAACACTGGCCGCGTTGCCGCCAGCCGGGGATGCGCCAGCAGCAGCCGTGCCAGCTCGCCGCCGGCGTATCCACCCACGCCGGCCACCGCTGTGCGCACTGTCGCAGGCGCTCTCTTGCTCCGCCGCTTCGCTGCCACTTCGAGTTCACTGCTCAACGATTGCATGTCAACCACTACATTCCTGAGGGCCGATACCGTCCTCACCATTCTTTTAATTCAGCCAATAAACTCTTCAATCCTTGCCTTCAGCGTCCTCGCCTGCCGTTCGTCCGGACAGATAATCAATACCGTGTCGTCCCCCGCGATGGTGCCCACAACCTCCGGCCAGTCCTCGTAATCGATCCCTGCCGCCACCGGCTGCGCGCTGCCGGTCGTTGTAATCAGCACAAGCTGGTTCATCGCCAGTCGGACCTCCAGCCCGAAACTTCCCAGCACCTCGCGAATTCCCGGCAGGCTGTCGTCCTCATCCTCCGATGGATTTCCCGGCATCGCGTATCCCGCCGGCCCCTTCGAAAGCCGCAGCTCGTGGATGTCCCGCGAGAGCGTCGCCTGAGTCACATGGAACCCGCGCCGCGCCAGCCGGCGCCGCAGCTCATCCTGGCTTGGCACCAATGACTGGTGAAGCACCTCCCGGATCGCGCTGTGTCGCTGTTGCTTCATCTTTGGCTCGCTCTTCTTTTCCTTCCTCTGCACTCGATTAAATATTTGCAACTGGAGGCGGAGCAAACTAATATAAAAATTCTCTCAGCATTCAAATTGCCTTCTTCACCAGAACCTGCAACGCGGGACCAACTGCTGCATAAACATACATTTCTATGTATAATTATACATAGAGCGGGGTGTCAAGCCCCAGCGATCACAAAATTTTCCGGTGAAAGGTTCGGGGCAGCAATCTCCTCGCTATCGCCCCGCAGTATAGTGGTCTATGGATCGCATCTCCGCATCTTCAGCGATTGCCGCTCGCCCCGGCAGCCGAAGCCAGCGCTCCTCGCTGCGTCTTCCTTCGCTGCTGGATGAGCGGTTCGACCACGACTCCTGCGGAGTGGGTTTTGTTGCATCTATTAATGCTGCATCCTCGCACGCCATAGTCCAGCAGGCCCTGACCGCCCTCGAACGCCTCGCCCACCGCGGCGCGGTGGCCGCCGACGGCAAGAGCAGCGACGGCGTAGGCCTTATGACCGCCGTCCCCCGCACCCTCCTGCTCGAAGCCGCCGGCCTCAAGCTGGATAAGGGCCACGCTCTCGGCGTAGGAATGCTCTTTCTCCCCGCCGACGAGACCCGCGCGGAAGCCGCGCTCGAGGTATGCCTCGAAGCCCAGGGACTCAAGGTGCTCGCCTGGCGCGACGTCCCCACCCGCGTCGAGTGCCTCGGCGAGATCGCCCTCAGCACCATGCCCAAAATCCGCCAGGTCCTCATCCAGGATGTCTCCGACAAGACCCTCGGCACCATGGAGCGCCGCCTCTACCTCGCCCGCAAGCACTTCGAGCGCATGTTTGAGCAGTGGGAGGTCACCGGCTACATCTGTTCGCTCTCCAGCAAAACCATCGTCTACAAGTCGATGTGCGCAGGCCGTCTCCTCTCCGAGTTCTACCCCGACCTCGCCTCGCCCAAATACGTCACTCCCTTTGCCATCTTCCACCAGCGCTACGCCACCAACACCCTGCCCGCCTGGCACCGCGCGCAGCCGGGCCGCACCCTCGCGCACAACGGCGAGATCAACACCGTCTGGGGCAACCGCGCCCGTCTCGCGGCCCGCGCCTCCACCCTGCCCGCCGACTGCAAGCCCTTCCTCAGCATCGGCGGCACAGACTCCACGAGCCTCGATGAGGCAGTCGAGCTCATCTCGCGCAACGGTCGCAGCATCGCGGAAGCCATTCGCATGCTCCTGCCCCCCGCCGTCGAAGGCCATCAGGGCTCCGAGTTCCTCCGCTACCACGCCGACTGCACCGAGCCCTGGGACGGTCCCGCGGCCATCGCCTTCTCCGACGGTCGCGTCGTCGGTGTCGCCCTCGATCGCAACGGCCTCCGCCCCTGCCGCTTCGCCGTCACCAGCAGCGGACTCGTCGTCGCCGGCTCCGAGATCGGTCTGGTCGACCTCGACCCTGCCGAAGTGGTCCACAGCGGACGCCTCGGCCCCGGCCAGATGCTCGCCGTCGATCTTGTCGAGCATTGGCTCTACGAGGATGAGGCCCTGCTCGAACTCTTCGACGCCGGAGGCACCTACGCCAAGCTGGTCGAAGAGGCCACGCTCGCTCCCGTGCCCATCCGCGCCGCAACCGATCCCACCACGCTCGCCGCCACCCAGCGCGGCTTCGGCTACACCCGCGAAGATGTCCGAATGGTCCTCCAGCCTATGGCCCTCGAGGGCAAGGACGCCGTCTACTCCATGGGCGACGACACTCCGCTCGCCTTCCTCGCGCGCGCCCCGCGACCCATTTACGCCTACTTCCGTCAGCGCTTCGCCCAGGTCACCAACCCGGCAATCGATCCCCTGCGCGAGGCCTGCGTCGTCTCCCTGCACACGCGTCTCGGCCCCTGGCCCCACATGCTGGACAAAAACACCCCGCTCGCCGGCCTCTCGCTCGCCTCGCCCTTCCTCTCCCTTGGCCAGGTTGAGGCCCTGCGCAAGGGCGAGTACCCCCACCTCAGCGAGCTTCCTCTGATGGAGCTGCCCTGCGTCTTTGACCCGAAGAGCACGCTCCTCGAGGGCCTCGACGCGCTCTGCACGAAGGCCACCACCTTGCTGCGCGCAGGCGCCAAGATATTGATGCTCACCGACCGTCTCGCAAACGCCTCTCTGCTCCCCATCCCCATGGCCATGGCCGTCGGAGCGGTGCATGAGACGCTGGTCGCCGCCGGACTGCGCACCCACGCCGGCCTGATCGCTGAGGCCGGCGACTGCCGCGACATTCATCACGCCGCCATCCTCATCGGCTACGGAGCCGGCGCAGTCTGTCCCTGGCTCGCGCTCGAAACCGGAATGAGTCTCGCGCCCGCCGGCACAGATCCCGCAGCCGCCGAGAAGAAGATGCTCAAGGCGCTCGACGCCGGCCTCGCCAAAATAATGTCCAAGATGGGCATCTCCGTGGTCGACAGCTATCGCAGCGCCCATCTCTTCGACATCCTTGGCGTGCACGAGACCGTAGTCGAGCGATGCTTTATCGACACCCCCGCTCCTCTCTCCGGCATCGGCTTCGCAGAAATTGAGGACCATATCCGCCAGACCTGGCTCATCGCCGCCGAGCCTGCCGCCGAACTCCCCGACTACGGCTGGGTGCGATTCCGCAAGGCCGACCTCGCCGAGCCCCACCGCTGGCAGCCGCCCACCATCAAGTCTTTGCAGTCCGTCGTCGGCAGTGCGCGCGGTGTGCCTCCGCCTGCCGACCCCTCAGCCGCCTTCACCATCTACACGCGCGATGCAGCCGCCCGCGAAGCCGCCGTCCTGCGCGACCTCCTCGAGATCCGTCCCGCCGGCCCTGAACTCTCGCTCGACATCGTGGAAAGCCCCAAGACCATCGTCAAGCGCTTCGTCGCCAGCGCCATGTCGCTCGGCTCGCTCAGCCCCGAAGCCCACTCCACCATCACCCTCGCGATGAACATGCTCGGCGGCCGCTCCAACACCGGCGAAGGCGGCGAAGACCGCGACGTATATCGCAGGGCCCCCAGCCATGCCGGCCACAGCAGAGGCCCTGAAGGCACCGAACTGCACGCCCAGTCCGGCGGCGGCACTGCCGTCGCCGAAGCCGTCATCGAGGCCCCAGCCGTCCACACCAGCCTCAACAACAAGATCAAGCAGGTCGCCTCCGGCCGCTTCGGCGTCACCGCCGAGTACCTCGCCCACGCCGAAGAGATCGAGATCAAAGTGGCCCAGGGCGCCAAGCCCGGCGAGGGTGGTCAGCTCCCCGGACACAAGGTCAGCGGCCTCATCGCGCGCCTCCGCCACGCCCAGCCAGGCGTGCCTCTCATCTCGCCGCCGCCCCACCACGACATCTACTCCATTGAGGACCTCGCCCAACTCATCTACGACCTCAAGCGAGTCAATCCACGCGCCGCGGTCGGCGTCAAGCTCGTCTCGGGTTGCGGTGTCGGCACCGTCGCAGCCGGCGTCGCCAAGGCCTATGCCGACTACATCGTCATCGCCGGCAACTCCGGAGGCACCGGGGCCGCCGCGCTCTCCAGCATCAAGTACGCCGGCAATCCCTGGGAGCTCGGCCTCGCCGAGGCCCAACAGGTGCTGATGGAGAGCGGCATGCGCGGTCGCGTCCGCCTGCGCACCGACGGCGGCCTCGCCACTGCGCGTGATGTGCTCGTCGCCGCACTGCTCGGCGCGGATGAGTACGCCTTTGGCACGGCGGTCATCGTGGTCCTCGGCTGCGACATGGCCCGCCAGTGTCACCTCAACACCTGCCCCACCGGCATCGCGACCCAGAAGCCCGAGCTGCGCGCGAAGTTCCGTGGCAAGCCGGAGCACCTGGTCCGGTTCTTCGAACAGCTCTCCGCGGACCTGCAGCGCCTGCTCGCCCGCTACGGCCTGACCTCCATCGAAGCCGCCATCGGGCGCGCCGATTTGCTTGAGCAGGTTCGCTTCGATGGTGGCCTCGACCTCAAACCCATGCTCGCCCGCGTCGCCGACGGCCCCCTGAGCTGGGCCGGCATCCGCAACGACCGCCCCGACCCCGAGCCGCCGCTGGATGAAGCCTGGGTCGAGCCCGCGCTCGCAGCCGTTGAAAACCGGGAGCCTTTCGTCGTCGAAGCCAACATCGCCAACCGTGACCGCGCCGTCGGCGCACGCCTCGCCGGCGAGATCGCCCTGCTGCGAGTCGATGGCGAAGCCCCTGTAGACATCACCCTCAACCTCACCGGCACCGCCGGCCAGAGCTTCGGAGCATTCACCGTCGATGGCATGAAGCTCGTGCTCGACGGCCAGGCCAACGACTTCGTTGGCAAGGGCCTCTCCGGCGGGGAGATCGACATCCGTGCCTGCGGACTCGCCGCGCGCGACAGCGGCCAGCACGTCATCCTCGGCAACGTCGCTCTCTATGGTGCAACCTCAGGCTCGCTCTTCGCCGCCGGCCGCGCGGGTGAGCGCTTCGCCGTCCGCAACTCCGGCGCAACCGCCGTCGTCGAGGGCGTCGGCGACCACGGATGCGAGTACATGACCGGCGGCCAAGTCGTCGTGCTTGGCCGAGCCGGCATGAACTTCGGCGCAGGCATGACCGGAGGCCTCGCATGGGTCTACGACGCCGACGGCTCCTTCATCCGCAACCACCGCTATCACTCCGAATTCCTCGAGCCCGAGCCCTTCGCCTCACTCGACCTCGACGCACAGGAAGCCCTCCGCAAGCTGCTCGAACTCCACGCCCGCCGCTCCGCCAGCAGCCTCGCCAAGCGCATGCTCGCCGATTGGGAGAATCAGGCCCAGGCCTTCGTCCGCCTCACTCCAAAACCCCAGGCCTAGCCCCCAGCGTAGCCCAGCAAGCCACATCCGCTCACTCCACAGATTGCGACGCAATCACCGCAACGCCAAACATCTCGTCAACCAGCTTCATCAAATCATCCTCGAAACGCTCCAGCACCTGCTTCTTTCCCAGGTGCTCCACCGCATACTCACGCGCCGCGCGGCCCAGCCCCCTGCGCAGCTCTTCATCGTCTACCAGACGCAGAACCGCGGCATACAGCGCCTCCGGGTCTTCGGCAGGAACTGCCAGCCCGCGGCCCTCCACCACCAGTGCCAGCTGGGTCCCTGGGCACGCCGTCGCCACCACCGGACGCCCACTCGCCAGCATTCCGGTCAGCCGCGAAGGCATCACCAGGTCCGCCGCGCCCGAGCGTTGCGGCAGCAGATGGATGTCCGCTGCGTTCAGCAGATCGTTCAGCCGCTCCAAAGGCTGCAGCGGAAGCAACGTCACGTTCGGCAGACCGTCCGCCAGAATCTCAAGCTGCGGCCGGAACGCGCCATCCCCGCAGAAGATAAAGTGGACCCGGCTGTCATTCGCAAATGCCCTTGCCAGCGGGGCCAGCAACTCCAGCCCCTGCTTCGCGCCCATGTTGCCCGAGTAGAGCAGCACGATCTTCTCCTCGATACCAGGCGCCTGCGCCGCCAGCTCCAGCCGGATCTTGTTCGTTCGGCGCGCCGCCGGGTCGATCGGATAGATCGCATCCACGTCCACCCAGTTCGGAAACAGCACCGCATGTTCGGCCGGGATCCCCTTCGCCCGTGCACGCTCCACCATGCGCGCTGAGATTCCCGACACCCGGTCAAAGGCATAAACCAGAAACTTCTCGATCCGTATCGCCAAATCGTGGATCGGCCCCTCCGCCGGCAACAGGCCCAGTTCGAAGGCAGCGTCCACCTCAAAATCCTGCACATGCAGCCAGCACGCGGCGCCTGCGCCCTTGGCAACAAACAAAGTCAAAGGCACGCCGAAGAATGTCGGCTCCACGGTAAACACCACCTCCGGCTGCCAGAACATCTCTCGCAGCATCACCGGCAGGCTCCCCAGCATAAACGACACCAGATGCGCCACCCGCTTGACCCCGGTTGGCCGCTTCGGAACGTACAGGGGCGTCCGCCAAACCAGCGGCATCCCCAGCGCGTGCTCCAAACGATACCTCGTTCCGCGATAGTCCTCGCGGATGCGCCACTCAGGATAGTAGGGCGGCGCAGTCACTACGCGGACCTCATGTCCGCGTTGCGCCAACCACTCCGCCATCTCACCGGTGTACTTTCCGATTCCCGTCAGTTCAGGGGTGTAATTGAGCCCGTAAACCAGAATTCGCAAACGTGCCTTTCATCCGGCCGCAGCGCCGTCAGTCGTCTCATATGATAATCAGGACAAACAAAGATGGCATCCCAACCTCCACCGCTTCGCATCGCCTTGGTAAACCGGGCCGCCCGCCAGCCGCTGGCCGCGCTCGGCATTCTGCTGCTCGCCGTCTTCCTTCTCTGCGCCCTCTTCGCGCCCTGGCTCGCGCCGCGCGATCCCGCCCAGCTCGACCTCGCCGGCCGCCTGCTTTCGCCCAGTCATGCCCACTGGTTCGGCACCGACGAGCTTGGCCGCGACATCCTCTCCCGCACCCTCTACGGCGCGCGCATCTCCCTCACCGTCGCCGTCTCCGTCGTCTCGATCTCGCCCTCCATTGGCGTCATCGCAGGCCTCGCCTAAGGCTTCTACGGAGGCTGGGCCGACACCGTGCTCAACGTCTACGTCACCAATGCCTTCCTCGCGCTGCCCGGAATCCTGCTCGCCATCGCCTTCGTCGCCTTCCTCGGGCCCGGCCTCTTCAATCTCATTCTGGCCCTTTCGATCTCCGGCTGGGTCGGCTACGCCCGCCTCGTCCGCGCCCAGGTCATGGCCGTCAAGGAGCGCGAGTTCGTCGAAGCCGCGCGCGCGCTCGGGGTCTCCAACCTCCGCATCGTCTTCCGCCACATCCTGCCCAACATCGTCCAGCCCCTCATTGTGCAGGCCGCCATCGGCATGGCCGGAGCCGTCCTCGCCGAAGCCACCCTCAGCTTCCTCGGCCTTGGCATCCCTCCACCCGCCCCCAGCTGGGGCACCATGCTCAACGACGCCCGCGCCCACCTCTTCGACTCCCCCCACCTCGTCGTCTTCCCCGCCATCGCCGTCATGCTCGCCGTACTTTCCTTCAACTTCATCGGCGACGCCCTCCGCGACCTCCTCGACCCCCGCACCCGCCTCACCGCAGGCCTCTAGAAGGAGCCCGTCCGAGAGCGCGCCTGATTTGATTTACGATTCAACTAAGGGCTGAAATGGGAAGACAGGTAGCTATCGTGCTTTACGTGGTGGCGATGGTAGTGGTGATAGTCGGTGTAGATTTCTTGTTCTTAAGACACCGATTCTGGGAGCGGCTGATAGCAAATATTGGAATCGTCTTGGTGTTCGCGGCGATCTACTCGAAATTCCTGAGGCGTCCATGAACAAGGGCGACAGCGCCCTTACGCTACGATTGTGCGGAAGCACTTCGACGAAGCCAGCAAGGCTACTCGTTCTATCTCGACCATCCGAATCCGTTTCAGGTCTCGCCGCTTCAGATCAGGTGCTCGACTCACCACCGACTCGTAGCGCATCGGTAAAGCCGACCACATGACAAAGCTCCTCACCATCGGCGTCATCTCCGACACCCACGGCCTCCTCCGCCCCGAAGCCCTCACCGCCCTCACCGGCTCCGATCACATCCTCCACGCCGGCGACGTCGGCGACCCAGCCATCCTCGACCGCCTCCGCGCCCTCGCCCCGCTCACCGCCATCCGCGGCAACATCGACACCTCCGGCCCCTGCGCCGCCCTCCCACCCACCGAATCCGTCGAGCTCGCCGGCCGCCTCTTCTATCTCGTCCACTCCATCCACGACCTCGATCTCAATCCCAAAGCCGCCGGCATCGACGTTGTCGTCAGCGGCCACTCTCACCGCGCAGACGTCGAAACCCGCGACGGCGTCCTCTACCTCAACCCCGGCAGCGCCGGCCCCCGCCGCTTCAACCGCCCCATCACCCTCGCCACCATCACTATCTCCGACGGGGTCCTCAGCACACGCATCCTCACCCTCTAAACTCTTGTCCCAATCTGCTGTCCAACCAGGCACCACCGTGGTATCCAATCTTTGACCCACCCATCGCCGTTTGTTATAAAGGATGAGTTGTGCGGCGAAGCCTCAAGACGCGGCACCCATCATTCCTGAGTAGCTCAATGGCAGAGCATTCGGCTGTTAACCGAAGGGTTGTAGGTTCGAGTCCTACCTCAGGAGCCATAACATCCATAAGAATCAGAAAGTTGTAGAGGCCACCCATGAGGTGGCCTCCCTCGTTTTGCTCAGGTGGCTGTTTTGGTGGCTGTTGGGATTGAGGGCTGCGGAAAATATTTCCTGCCGAGTCGGTGTATATCGTATTTTTCCTTCATTGGATCCGCGGCACTGTCCCTGTTTCAAGAATCGCTTTCCACGAGCTGACTTGAACTAGGCCGCTGCTCAAC
>Ga0182018_10003466_pt1 | contig 14165 bp, 14 predicted proteins | sample 812P2MmetaG_FD_120490 | JGI IMG/M metagenome (GOLD analysis project Ga0182018, IMG submission 120490) | Permafrost microbial communities from Stordalen Mire, Sweden - 812P2M metaG | ecosystem: Environmental > Terrestrial > Soil > Wetlands > Permafrost | place: Sweden: Stordalen | collected...
CGGCGTCAGCGTGATGGCCCGGATCCCCGCCCTCTCCAGCACCCCCAGCATCTCTTCCCGGCCCTCTTTGGCCAGATGATCGGGGAAAAATCCGCGGTTCCCCACGATAAGTCCAAATGTCAGCTGCTTCTTCATGATTGCTGTCCTTGCGTCCCCAAAAGGTTAGTCTGTCGCTTCTAGTGGTGGCTCCGAAACCGGATAGTGTAGAACAATCCTGCCACAGTCATGATCCCACCCCACCAGATCGGCGCGTGCAGCTGCCACAAAACCGGCTCCAGGGCCGGCGGATGTCCCAGTTCCCACAGCCCCGTCGCCATGATGATGACTCCATAGGTTAGCAGCAGAATTCCACTGAACAGCCAGATCGAAGTGTGCCCGCGCATCGTGACCCTCGCTTACCAAAAAATGATGTTCAGCCCGACGAAAATGATCGCGATCGCCGCCGCCCAGATAATGGGTTTCTGATACCAGTGGTCGTCGTGCTCCTCAGGAAGTTTGCTTGCCCCGTAGACCAGGCCTTCGAGCTCCGCCACCGGCCTGGGCTTGGTCGCGTAGCTCACCACCACCGTCACGATCACGCACACCAGCCACGACCACAGCGCGCGATACATATCCTCCGCCATCGCCTTCGCGTCCGGCGAAAGCGCCACATACCGCAGCGCTGTTGGATCATGCCGCACCCACGCCCACAGACTCACCGCCGTTAAGGTCCCCGACAGCAGACCCCAGAATCCACCAGCCTTCGTGCCCCGCTTCCACAGCATGCCCAGGATCACCGTGCCGAACAGTGGCGCGATAAAGAAGCTGAACAGCGCCTGCACATAATCCATAATGCTCGCCGCGTGCTGCACCAGATACGCCGTCCCCACTGAAATCAGCACGCCGATAAAGGTGCACCAGCGTCCCATCGAAACGTAATGGCTGTCGCTCGCCTTCTTGTTCAGAAACGCACCGTAAATGTCGTATGTCCACACCGTCGCGAACGCGCTCACGTTCCCCGCCATCCCCGACATAAAGCCCGCAATCAGCGCCGTCACGCCCAGGCCCAGCAGTCCCGGCCCGCAGTAGCGCACCAGCATCAGCGGCAGCACCTCGTTATAGCTGTGCTGCCCGGTCGCAATGGCGACGTCCTGCGGGACAAGGTGGTAAGGTAGCACCGAAAGCGCCAGCAGCCCCGGCAGAATCACGATGAACGGCACCATCATCTTGAATCCTGCGCCAATAATCGGCGACATCCGCGCCGCCCGCAGGTTATGCGCCGAGAGCACCCGCTGCACCACCAGGAAATCCGTAGTCCAGTAGCCGAAGCTGATCACCAGCCCCAGCCCAAACACAATCCCCGTCCAGTGAATCCCCATTGGGTTATCGCGAAAATGCGCCGTCGTGCTCCACAAATGCGTGTAGGAGCTCCCCATCCGCGCCGCGATCTGCGCCTTGAGGTTCGTCCAGCCCCCCGCTTCAATCAGGCCGAGAATCGGGATCAGCAGCGCCCCCAGCCAGATCAGCAGAAACTGCAGCACCTCATTGAAAATTGCCGAGCGCAGCCCGCCCAGCGCCACGTAAATCGCCACCGTGATCGACGAGACCCAGATGCTGAAGTTCAGATTCCACCCCAGCACCACCTTCATCACCAGCGCCATCGAGTACATGTTGATGCCGCTCATCAGCACCGTCATGAACGCGAAGCATACCGCCGACAGCCCCCGCGCCCCCTCACCGTAACGCAGCGCCAGATACCCGGGCACCGAGTTCACCTTCGAAATGTAATAGAACGGCATCATGATGATGCCTAGAAACAGCATCGCCGGAATCGCCCCGATCCAGTACCAGTGCGTGGCCAGAATGCCGTACTGATACGCCGACCCCGCCCACCCCATCAGTTCGAGCGACCCCAGGTTCGCGGAAACGAAGCTCAGTCCCGCAATCCAGGCCGTCATCTCCCGGCCCGCCATAAAGAACTCTTCGCTCGTATTCGAAGCGCTCTTTAGATAAAACCCGATATAGATCACAATCCCGAAGTAAATCGCGATCACCGCGATATCTACCCCGGAAAGCTGAGCCAGCGACTGCTTGACCGGCGCCTGAAAGAAGGCCGCGAGCTCTGCGGCGGGAGCTAATGCGAGTGACATTCCTGTCGAACCTCGGTATGCCTGTGCGTTCGGGAAATCAGAGCGAGGGAGACTCCGCTTCCAGGTTGGACTGCCCGTTTAAGTGCTCCTCAACTGCCCTGCCCGTAAGTGGCCTTCGCGCCATGCTTACGAAAATGATGCCGGTCCAGCAATGCCTGCGATATCCCCGCGCAGTCCGGATTCAGCATCGTGGTGTAGAACGCCATCCGCGCCACCGATTCCAGCACCACAGCATGATACGCGGCCTGCATCGCATCTTTCCCCCAGGCGAAGGGCGCATGCCCCACAACCAGAACTCCGGGCACGGCCGCAGGATCGAGGGAGCGAAACCGGCGCACGATGGCTTTCCCCGTGTTCAGCACGTAACCGTCTCCAATTTCCTCGGAGCTCAGCTCCTCGGTCACCGGCACCGGGCCGTAGAAATAATCCGCGTGCGTGGTCCCATACGCCGGAATCTCGCGTCCCGCCTGCGCCCACGCGGTCGCGAATTCAGAATGCGTGTGCACCACTCCCCCGATCCCCGGAAACTCCCGGTAAAGCTCGAGGTGCGTGTCCAGATCCGACGATGGCTTCAGCGTCCCCCCGACGATCTTCCCGCTCAGGTCGCTCACCACCATATCGTCCGCCGTCAGCTTTTCGTAGGGCACGCCACTCGGCTTGATCGCCACCAGCCCCTGCTCCCGATCGATGCCGCTCGCGTTGCCAAACGTATAGAGCACCAGTCCGCGACGGACCAGCTCGAGATTCGCTTCCAGAACCTGCGACTTAAGGGTATCCAGCATAGATCACGGCTCGCGCGGACCGCCCCATAATACGCGGCAAACGAGAGCAACGGGTCATTCTACTAAAGGGATGATTTTCGAGGAAGCGTTTACCGGAAAATCGCTGATTCGCGTTCGGTCCGCCGCCCAGCTGCATTATTTCGCTACAGTCAGTTCGATCAGCGTGCTCCCATCCACGTGCGAGCCCGCAGCAGGATTCTGCGCAACCACCGTTCCCGGCGGATACATCGGCGGCGGTGCTCCCCCGACAGTGCCCGGCACACCTGGCGACCCTGCGTGCATATCCGCTTCCTTCACCGGTGCCAGGTGCAGCCCCATGCGCGCCAGCGCAAGCGCGGCACCCGTGAATACCTGGCCCTCAAGCTCCGGCATCACCAGGCCGCCCTCCGGCTGCGAAAAATTGCCCGGCGCGGCAACCAGCAGATTCATCACCGGACTCTCCACCCCCGACGCATCCGGCTCCGGACTCTGCGCAATCACGGTGCCGGGCTGAGCGCTCGGCCACGCCATCGCAGCCACCGTACCCGTCTGGAATCCCGCCCTCCGAATCTCGATCGTCGCGACCCGCTGCTCCTTGCCTCTCAGATCGGGAATTGCCAGTTTCTGCGGGCCCAGGCTCTCCGTCAGCCACACCCCCCATCCACGCCTCACAATCGCACCCGCCGCCGGCGATTGATTCGCGATGCGTCCCACCGGCACGTCCGCCGAATACAGCCGGTTCTCCACTTGCAGCGTCAGCCCCAGCGACGCCGCCCGCTGCCCCGCGTCCGCCGCCGTCATCCCTTTGAAGTTCGGAATCGACACCTCCGCGCCATGAATCGCGAAATGCATCGTCACCAGCGCAGACGTCATCGCAACCACCGTCAGCAGCAGCACCACCAGCACGAAGCGGAAAATTCCAATCATGATTCGTATTCAACCGCGTACGATATCGCGGCCGACTTCTCCAGCATCTTCGATACCGAACAGTACTTATTCTTCGAAAGCGCGACCGCATCTTCGGCCGCCTTCTGCGAAACCTTGCCGCGAATCCTGTACGTCAGATGAATCTTCGTGAAGACCCGCGGCGCCTCCACAGCCTGCTCCGCGTCAGCCGTCACCACCAACCCCTCCAGCGGCTCGCGCTTCTTCTCAAGAATACTCACCACATCCACCGAAGTGCATCCGCACAACGCCGCCAGCACCGCCTCCATCGGACTCGGTCCCGCCGCATGTTCCGCCGTCCCATCGAAATGAATCGTGTGCCCACTTTCCGACCTTCCGTCGAACAATCTTCCCTTCTTCCACTCCGCGCTCGCAATCACCTTGTCTCTCCCTTACTGCCGATGCTGATTGTCCGACGCCGGCTCCGGATGAATCAGCACCCGGTCGATCTCCGGACATTCCAGCTTGAACCGATGCTCCAGCTCCGTTATCGATTCATGCACCCGCCGCATCTCCATAGCGTCCGGCAGCGTGCAGTGGCACGTTACATGGAGCCGGTCGCCCACCCGATCCACGTTGACCTCGTGAATATCGACGACGTCGGGCAAATTGGCTGCCGCATCGCGCAGGTGCTGCTCGATCCGCCGATCCTGCGCTAGCCGCACCGGCGCTTCAATCGTCGCCGGCTCGCTCTCGATGTGCGTCAACACCGACCCTACCTGCGGCAGCTCCCGTCGTATCTGCTGCTCCAGCCCATACACAAAACGATGCGCCTCCAGCAGCGGCATCGTTTCCTTCACCTCGATGTGCTGCTCCACATGCAGCCCATCGGCGAAGGCCTCGATGCTCACATCGTGCAGCAGCACATTGTTCCGCGCCGCCACCGCCCGCACCTTGTCGAACAAGCTCTCCGCCACCGTTGACCGCGGGATCGTATGGATCACCACATCCGCCCCCGGCAGCACCTGCTGCACCGCCGCCGTTGCCTCGCTCACCAGCTCCTCTGTCCGCTGGAATGTCAGCTGCCGCGGCAGAGATAGCGTCACATCGGCGAAATACTCGCTTCCCGATCGCCGTACCCGCGCTTGATCGATGCCCAGCACGCCGTGTGTCCGCCGCACAGCGTCCACCATCTGCGTGTGCAGCTCCGGAGAAACGGCGTCCGTAAGCGCGCCCACGGCCCTCCACGCCAGTCTCCACCCAAAAATCAAAATCATGGCAGAGACCACCAGCGCCGCCCCTGGATCGGCATAGCGCAGCCACTTCACATGCTCCACCGTGCCCAGCCACGAGGCGCACAGCCCGACCAGCACCGCCACGCTCGCCCATATGTCCGACGCGAAGTGCAGCGCATCGGCTGCCAGCGCCTCGCTTCCGTAGCGCCGCGCCACTTTGCTCAGCTGCCGCGACCGCCAGTAGTTCACAACAATCGACGCGCCCATCACCGCGAACGGCCAAATCGAATACCGCAGCGCCACCGGACGAAAGAAGATCCGGTCGATCGCCTCGGCGCTGATCGCGAGCGCCGAGACCGCCATCAGCCCGGTCTCCACGAAAGCTGAAATGTTCTCGACCTTGGCGTGTCCATACGGGTGATTCCAGTCCGCTGGCCGGTCCGAGATGATCACGGAAAGAAACGTCAGCGCCGATCCCGCCAGGTCCAGCGCCGAATGAGCCGCGTCCGACAACACGCCCAAACTGCCCGTCAGCAGCCCCACCACGACTTTCAGCGCGGTCATCGCGCAGGCCACGCCCACAGACACCAGCGCCGCCCATCGCTTCTCCGCGCTCGCTCGTGATGAAATAGCCGCGCTCGACATACCCAGCTTCAGCCTACACAGTTCATCGAAGGCCCCGCACACCGAAAGTGCCGTTCTCGGCGTTCTCAGCGTTCTCTGCGGTGAACCCTGTCGTCAGCGGGTCTTCACGCCCCGCCACAGCCCGGCAATCCCAAAGCTGTAAGGCGTCCACGAAACCTCAACAAATCCCGCCGACCGCATCATCTCCAGCATCACCGGCGGCGCCGGAAACCTCTCCACCGAGTCAGGTAGATACCCATAAGCTCCGCTGTCCCCCGAAATCCGCGACCCAAGCCACGGCAACAAATGCCGAAAGTAAAACCGGAAAACCTTCCCCACTATCCCCACTGGTTCGCTGAAATCGAGAATGCCAACCTCTCCTCCCGGCGCCAGCACGCGGAAAAACTCCACCAGTCCAGCCGAATAATTCACCAGGTTGCGAAACCCAAACGCCGTCGTGATCAGATCGAGCGACCCGTCACCAAACGGCAACCGCAGCGCATCCGCCTCGATAACCTCGACCCTTCGCCCCGCCAGTTTCCTGCGAGCCCGCGCCAGCATCTCCACCGAAAAATCCGCCGCCACCACCGGCTCTCCATCGGCCGGACGCCGTCGCAGCAACGCCCCCGTCATATCGCCGGTCCCGCAACAAATATCCAGCACCTTCCCCTCGGGCCGCGCCAGAATATGCCGAAACCGCCGCGCCGTCCGCCACCACCACGTGCGATCCACATTGCACGACAGCACATGGTTCAGCAGATCGTAGCGCGGCGCGATTCGGTCGAACATCTCCCGCACCGCGCGCGCCGAACTCGCCTCATCGCCCGCACCCGCCGGCCGCGACCCTGTCGCCCGCAATTCTGCTGCATGTTCTGAGCTGCGCAAACTTCAGAATATCGCAGCGCCGCAACCGACTGCCCCCCGAGCAATCCAGGGATTACACTGCGCCTATGCGAAATCCACATCGTTGCTTCGCTCTGCTTCTCCTTGCTTCCCTTTTCCCAGTCCTCCCCATAGCTGCCCAACCCGAAACCGCCCCACCCTCCATAGCTTTCGCCCGCGCCCAGCACCTCCAGCACGGCATCAACACCAGCATCTGGTTTGCCCAATCCAGCGACTACTCCGTCCACTACCTCCAGACCTTCACCACCGCCGCCGACCTCGCCCTCATCGCAAAAATGGGCTTTGACCATTGCCGCCTCTCAATCGACCCGGGTCCGCTCCTCGCCTGGCAACGCGCCGGTGCCGAAACCCCCTTCATGACCGAGCTCGACCGCGTCGTCCGGCTCATGCTCCAGAACCACCTCTCCGTCATCCTCGACATTCATCCCACCAGCGAATACAAATCCGAGCTCTTCCAGGGCGCAACCGGCGTAGCCAACTTCGTCTCCCTGTGGCGCGCCCTCGCTGCCCACTTCGCCAACATCGATCCCGAGCACGTCTTCTTCGAGATCATGAACGAGCCCGAGCAGAACGACCCGTACCGCTGGCAAGGCATCGAAGCCACCGTCGTCGACGCCATCCGCCAGGCCGCCCCCCAGCACACCATCATCGCCACCGGCGCGCACTGGTCCGGCCTCCAGGATCTCCTCGTCCTCGAACCCCTTGCCGATCCCAACGTCATCTACACCTTTCACGACTACGAGCCCTTCCCCTTCACTCATCAGGGAGCCACCTGGACCAGCCCCGAAGTCCGCCCCGAACGCGCCATTCCCTACCCCTCAACTCCCGAAGACATAGCCCCGAAGCTCGACGAAGAGCCCACCCTCTCCAGCCAATTCTTCCTCAATGACTATGGAGAAAACCGTTGGGACGACCAGCGCGTTGAGAACACCATCGAATACGCAGCCAAGTGGTCTACCCTCAACCACGTCCCCGTCTACTGTGGCGAATTCGGCGTCCTCCGCGAGTTCGCCCCGCCGGCCGCGCGCGCCCAGTGGCTGCACGATATGCGCGTCGCCCTCGAAAAGAACCACATCGGCTGGGCCATGTGGGACTACCAAACCAACTTCGGCGTAGTAACCAAACAAAACGGCATCACCACCCCCGACCCCGACATCCTCGACGCCCTCGGCCTCCACCTGCTCCAATAGCCGCCCCGAATCGTGATGACCGAGACGCGGAGTCCTGGCCGCCCTCTGTGCTCTCCGTGTCCTCTGTGGTAAACGGGAACTCTCCCCCCGATAGATGCGTAACATTAAAGTTCGACCCGGGCGTCTCGAGCTAACCGGCACGGGGTGCTCGGGTCATGATTCAAGGGAGTTATCCATGGCGAAATTTCTTCTCTTCTGCATCCTTTTCGTTCTCTGCTGGCCCCTCGCTCTGCTGGCCCTCGTCGCGTATCCAATCGTATGGCTCCTCCTGCTGCCTTTCCGCATCGCAGGCATCGCTGTCGGCGGCGTGCTCGAACTCGTCGGCGCCATCATCTTCCTCCCCGCCCGCCTCATCCGCGCGATCTAAGAACTATTCTCCCTGGCGACCGAATCCTTTCTCTATGCTCTCCGCGTCCTCTGTGGTGAAGCTCGTAGTTACCCCGCTAAACTATCCCCATGCCCGCCATCCTCCTGGACGGCTAAGCCTGTTCCAAAGAACTCGAAGCCGAACTCCCCGCCCGCATAGCCCGCCTCAACCTCAAAGATCCCCCCCATTCTCGCCACCTCTAAATCATTGGCGTTGACGAAGGCAGCAGCGCGGAATACGATCTGGCCACTTGCGGGTCTCGGACTGGATACGGACAAGACGAGGCCGAAGAGTAATTCAGGCAAGCACCAAATAGGGTTCCCGGTACTGCCGCCAAATCGAAGTCACCGACCGCGCTGGCGAAGGGCTCCCCCCGCCCGCCTCATCCGCGCCATCTAAAAAATCTTTGTATCCCGACCGGAGCGACGCTGCCGCTCCCGACATTGCCTTTCTCTGTGCTCTCCGCGTCCTCTGTGGTGAAGCTCGCAGCTCCCCGTAAACTATCCCCATGCCCGCCATCCTCCTCGACGGCAAAGCCTGCTCCAAAGAACTCGAAGCTGAACTCACCACCCGCGTGGCCCGCCTCAACCTCAAAGCCCCCCCCGTCCTCGCTACCATCCTGGTCGGCGACGACCCCGCCTCCGCCACCTACGTCCGCTTGAAAGGCAATGCCTGCCGCCGCGTCGGTATGGAATCCCTCAGCATCACCCTCCCCGGCACGACCTCGACAGAACAACTTCTCACCGCCATCGACGACCTCAACGCCAACCCCCGTGTCCGCGGCATCCTCCTCCAGCATCCAGTCCCCAAACAAATCGACGAGCGCGCAGCCTTCGACCGCATCGCCCTCGACAAAGACGTCGACGGCGTCACCGCCCACGGCTTCGGCCGCATGGCCATGGACGAACCCGCCTACGGCTCCGCCACCCCCGCCGGAATCATGCGCCTGTTGCGCCGTTATGAAATCCCCATCGAAGGCCGCGAGGCCGTAGTCGTCGGACGCAGCCCCATCCTCGGCCGCCCCATGGCCATGATGCTGCTCGCCGCCAACGCCACCGTCACCATCTGCCACTCCCGCACCAAAAATCTCCCCGAAGTCGTTCACCGCGCGGAAATCGTCATCGGCGCCGTAGGCAAGCCCGAGTTCATCCGCGGCGACTGGATCCGCGATGGCGCAGTCGTCGTCGACGCCGGCTACCACCCTGGCGGTGTAGGCGACATCGAACTCTCCGCCGTCATCGACCGCTGCTCCGCCTGGACACCCGTCCCCGGCGGAGTAGGCCCCATGACCATCGCCACCCTCATCGCCCACACCGTAGAAGCGGCAGAAAGGCAGGCAGCATAAAATCGCAATCCGCAGCGAATCTTCCCCCACAGCAGCGCTCGATCATCAACGTCCACGCTATGCTCAGTAGCAGAGACCTGCATGCACATTCTTGCCACATCCACAGCCCTCCCTCCCCACTACTACTCGCAGCGCGAAGTCATCGACGCCTTCCTCGCCTACTGGGGCGGCGACGCAAAATTCCGCGCCATCCTCGAGCGCCTCCACCTGCACACCGGCGTCGACGGCCGCTACTTCTCCCGCCGCCTCGACGAATACCTCGCCCTCGACACCTGGGGCAAAACCAATAACGTCTGGATCGAAGTAGCGCAGGACCTCGGTGAGCGCGCCATCGACTGCGCCCTCAAAATCGCCGGCCTCCAGCGCGACCAGATCGGCGCCATCTTCTTCGTCTCCGTCACCGGCGTCGCCAGCCCCTCCATCGACGCGCGCCTCGTCAACCGCATGCGCCTCTCGCCCAGCATCCGCCGTAACCCCATCTTCGGTCTGGGCTGCGTCGCCGGAGCCGCTGGCCTCGCCCGTGCCGCCGACTACGTCCGCGCCTGGCCCGATCAGATCGCCCTCCTTCTTTCCGTCGAACTCTGCTCCCTCACCTGGCAACGCGACGACATGTCCGTCGCCAATCTCATCTCTACCGGCCTCTTCGGCGACGGCGCCGCAGCCGTCCTCGTCGCCGGAAGCCGGGTCCCGCGCACCGGCCCCCGCATCCTCGCCAGCCAGTGCGTCTTCTATCCCGATACCGAAAACGTCATGGGCTGGGACATCTCCGAGCAGGGTTTCCGCATTGTCCTCTCTCCCGACGTCCCCAAAGTTGTCCTCGAAAACCTCGGCCCCAACGTCGACGACTTTCTCGCGTCGCAAGGCCTCACGCGGCACGACATCGGTTCGTGGATCATGCACACCGGCGGCCCCAAAGTCCTCGAAGCCACCGCCGAATCCCTCAGCCTTCCCCGCGAAGCCCTCGAAGTCTCCTGGGAAGCGCTCCGCCGCGTCGGCAATCTCTCCTCCGCATCCGTCCTCGTCGTCCTCGACGAAATCATGAAGCACCGCCGCCCAGCGCCCGGAACCCGCAGCATATTAGCCGCCATGGGCCCCGGCTTCTGCGCAGAAATGTCCCTCCTCGAATGGTGAGCCACGAATGGACGATAATCACTGCCACAATGACCGGTTACTTCACATCTATCGCGCCCACGTTGCCACCGCTGGTGCCGCTAAGGTCGCTACCGCCGTCTAGCCTCGCTGCACCGGCCAGCCTCGCTGGTGTGGCTAGCCTCGCTGCAGCGGCTAACCTCGCTACTGCGGCTAGCGTCCCTGCAGCGGCTAGCCTCGCTGCGGCGGCTAACCTCGCTACTGCGGCTAGCGTCGCGACTGCGGGAGGCGTCGCGACTGCGGCAGACGCCGCTACTGCGGCAAGCATCGCGACTGCGGGAGGCGCCGCGACTGCGACAGGCGCCGCTACTGCGGCAGGCGTCGCTACCGCCACTACTGCTGCTGCCAGGACAGTCCCGCTGCTCGCCGCTGAAACGGCCAGGTTCACCCCACAGCAAGAAGCAAACTCCCCTGCCGTCCGCCGGTCAATAGACTCCATTCTCCGCTTCGGTCCAAAAGTACCTTTTTTCGACATCCCTCCGACCCGTTTCGAGAAAGACCAGCCTCATCTCCGCCAAATTGCGGCCTTCCGCACCTCTTCACCTCCCGCCTCCTTCCTCTGCGTGCTATCCGTCTTGGTGAACAATGAGTAACAACAGCTGTGACGTATTCATCGTCGGAGCAGGCCCCGCCGGCCTCGCCGCAGCCATCGCCCTCCGCCAGCGAGGAGCAGACGTCCTCCTCGCCGACGCCCTCCGCCCGCCCATCGACAAACCCTGCGGCGAAGGAATTATGCCCGACTCGCGTCACACCCTCGCCGAACTCGGCATCCACCTCGACTCCCGCCATGGCGCCGAATTTACCGGCATCACCTTCGCCTCCGATCGAAGCCGCGTCTCCGCCGACTTCCCTGCCGGAACAGGCATCGGCATCCGCCGCACCACCCTCCACACCCTTCTCCTCGAACGAGCGACCCAGCTCGGTGTCCGCTTCTCCTGGAACACGCCCCTGGTCGTCAAATCCGGCCTGCCACCCAACCGTCCCCCCACCCTCGCCAACCAACCCATCACCTACCGCTGGCTCATCGGAGCCGACGGCCAGGCCTCCCGCGTCCGCGCCTGGGCCAACCTCGACACCGCCCACCTCCGCAGCCGCCGCTTCGGTTTCCGCGCCCATTACCGCATCTCCCACTGGTTCTCCGAGTCACAGCCGTCCCACGTCGAAGTTCACTGGGGCCCCCTCGGCCAGGCCTACATCACCCCCACCGCTCCCGACGAAATCTGCGTCTCCGCCATGACGCGCCACCCAAACATCCGCCTCAACGAAATCCTCAACGCCATCCCAACCCTGCGCGACAAACTCGCCACCGCGACTCCCACCTCCTCCGAACGTGGCTGCCTCACCCTCACCCGCCGCCTCCGCCGCGTCACCCGCAACAACGTCGCCCTCATCGGCGACGCCTCCGGTTCAGCCGACGCCATCACCGGCGAAGGTCTCGGCCTCGCCTTCCGCCAGGCCCTCCTCCTCGCCGACTCGCTCGCCCCCGCCATGCCCGACTCCGGCAACCCCGAGTCCGGCAACCTCAACCTCTACCAATCCCGCCACGCCGCCATCCTCGCCCTCCCGCAGCGCATGGCCTCGCTCCTGCTCCTCCTCGACCGCCACCCCCGCCTCCGCAACCAAACCCTACAAGCCTTCGCCAACCGCCCCGCCCTCTTCCGCGAACTCCTCGCCGTCCACATAGGCGAACAAACCCTGCCCCACTTCCTCCTCCACCAAGGTCCATCGTTCGCCACCAGCCTCCTCGCCACGCAACGCCCGACCAAAGCGCGCCAGGATATGCCGCCGAACCTAACCATAGAAACAAAAGTGTCATCCTGAGCGAAGCGCCGCCTCCGAACCTTCCAAGCGGGCCATAGGAATAATCGGCGCGCAGTCAAAAACCCCCGAACTTACCTCAGCGCAACCGGCAGCTCGTATTTTCGACCGTGGCGCAGGCCGTCTTAGGGAGGACGCCAGGGTCGCAACAAGCGTCCTCGCGGCCCGGAACGGTGGCCGCGAAAGTACGCTTGAAAAAAATATCTTGACGTAACTAAAGAATACGACCACTGTAACAGTCAACTAATACTGTGGCAATCAAGGAACATCGCACTTCTATTCGTCTACGGACATCATGATAAAGCTACAACAAGTCACATACGCCGAGCCACTGGACATCCACATGTATGACGATGAGCCTATCGTCATTCACGCGAGATCGGGCCGCCTTTCGAGCGATTTAGTGCTGTTTGTTCACGGCCTCACAGGAAATCGCTACGGTTATTGGGGCAATACACCTCAGTATTTGCTCGAGGACCTACCCACCGCGGATATAGGTCTCTACTTCTACAGGACAGCGTGGAAGCGGTTCGGTATCGCGCGCTCAATAGGCATTGAAGATGAGGCCCACGTTTTGGCGAGCGCCCTCCTTCAAATTCGTCTCTACCGTACTGTCACGATTGTCGGTCACAGTATGGGAGGCCTGCTTGCGAAGGCCGCTATAGTTGACCTGTTGAATCGAGACGATCGAAAAACTCTCCGGCGGGTCGGTGGGCTCATATTATTGGCGTGTCCACAGCTTGGCTCACTGAAGGTGCCTCGGGCGCTCAAATGGATTTCCCAAGACGGACGCGCCCTCTTTCCCCACAACGAAACTATTCTCCGAATCGATACTCTGTTTTCCTCGAGGCTTTCCATCGATCGGACGGCGGACCCGCTGGATAGATAAGGCATCCCAACCTGGGCAATTGTGGCAGCCCAGGATTTTTGGGTGGATTCTCTCAGTGCCGGAATCGGCGTACCGGATGAGCAAAGACTCACTGTGCGGGGCAGCCATTCAAGTATTATTAACCCCACTCACAAATTGGCTGACTCGTATGTATTTCTACGGGACTGCCTGGATACTAGCTTTGGCCCCGTGATTGCGGGGACCGAGGATGAGGAAATTGATATAGAGGATGCAAGGCCGGAGGATGTTGCGGCCATCCGAGAACTGGCCATACGTTTCTTTGGAGAGGGCGTAACCCCTGAAGAAGTGCTCCTGGAGTTCGCTGGAGAAGGAGGAGTTTTCAGGGTCGTCAAGCGAGTCATCGTCACCGACGACGATAGACGGGAGAGGTTCTCTGGTTACTTTTGCGTTATCCCGTTATCTTCGGCAGCAGCAACCTCCATTCTGAACGAAGAGATACGAGGAAATGAATTGACCGTAAAGCACATGCCTTCGCTGCCCGAAGAAACAGCTGCGCTCTACATCGGCGCGGTGGCGGCACGAGACTACTATTCGCGCGCCGTCGTACTGGAAGCACTCCGTTTACATATCCGTTACGCGATAGCGCTGGGAATCCGTCAGGTACTTACAAGGCCTCTGACGATCGACGGACTGCGAATTGTGAAGAAGCATCTCTTCCAGCCTGTGCGACAGGAGGGGGTCGGACACCTTTATAGAGTGGACACCGCAGTTCGTCATCTTCCCATACTAGCAGGGTGCTGAAAAAGTCACTTCAATTCCACAGCATGATTGGTTAAGAAAGGATTATGCGAGGAATCGATCATCAGCAAGCGGATATGTTCAGTTACTTGTCGCCGGAGCAGCGGGTGC
>Ga0182018_10003467_pt1 | contig 14160 bp, 13 predicted proteins | sample 812P2MmetaG_FD_120490 | JGI IMG/M metagenome (GOLD analysis project Ga0182018, IMG submission 120490) | Permafrost microbial communities from Stordalen Mire, Sweden - 812P2M metaG | ecosystem: Environmental > Terrestrial > Soil > Wetlands > Permafrost | place: Sweden: Stordalen | collected...
GCGAGGCTTCGCCCTGACCGGTTTCCCGGTTCGGACGCTCGCAAGCTACCAAGTTCAACCAACAACCTCCTTGGGTGGGTCCTTCCCCCACTGGTGATCTGCCCCGTTGGGGCGCACTGAGAAGTGCGGGTTACGGTCGCGGCTCGGCGAGAAGGTTCCCGCACAGCCGCACACCGAGCCGCGACTGCCGCAATCGCTCCCCATCAACTGATCACTCCTTTGCGAATCGCATAGAGAATGAGCTCCGCACCGCTGTGCAGATTCAGCTTCTGCAGAATGTTGCCGCGGTGCGTTTCCACCGTGTAGAGGCTCAAGTTAAGGATCCCCGCCACGTCCTTATTGCTCTTGCCTTCGGCCAACAGTTGGAGCACCTCGCGCTCCCGTGTGGTAAGCAGTTCGAAGCTGTCTTCGACTTTCCGTTCCCGCATCTGCAGCATGTAATCCTCTACCAGCATCTTGCTGATGGCCGGACTGAAGAAAGCTTTGCCGTCGCTCACGGCTTTCACCGCGTCGATCAGGTCGTGTTCCGCGCAGTCCTTCAAGATGTAGGCGCGCGCGCCGGCCTTCAGGGCTTTGAGCACGTAGCCTTCGTCGGAATGCATGCTCAGGAAAACCACCGCCGTGCGGGGCAGTTTGGCGGTAATCTGGCGGGCCGCCTCAATGCCGTTGAGCGAGGGCATGGCGACATCCATCACCACCACATCCGGTGTATACCGCTCAGCCAGTGCCACCGCTTCGCGGCCATCGGCGGCGTCGGCGATCACCTGGAAGCCCGATTGGCTTTCAAGCAGCAGGCGCAATCCTTTGCGTACCACGGTGTGATCGTCGGCCAGAAGAATGCGAATGGTTTTCATGCCGTCTCGCGCGCGGGCGCCGGCTGGCGCAGCGGAAGCACCACCTCGATCGACGTTCCCGATCCCGGCGCCGACTCCACGGTGAAACTGCCTCCCAGGTGGTTGACCCGTTCTTCGATGCCCAGCAGCCCCATGCCCCGCTCGCGGCGGGCGTCGAACCCGCGGCCGTCGTCGTGGATCAAGAGCCGCAGACAGTCCGGTTCCTGCCGCACGGCTACCTCCGCGTGCCGCGCTCCGGCGTGTTGCTCGCAGTTGTGCAAAGCCTCCTGCACGATGCGATAAACGCAGGTCCGATGCTCTTCGGGCAGTTCCTCGGAGACCCGATCGGCCGAGACCTTCACCCACACTCCGCTGCGCCTGGAAACCTCGCGCGCCTGCCATTCGAGCGCCGCAATCAGGCCCAGGTCGTCGAGCATCGAGGGGCGCAGCAGCAGCGCCATGTTGCGAACCACCCGGATGGAAGTTTCGATCTCGCGCTTGATCCCGCCGGCTTTTTCCGCCATGGCCTCCCGGTTGCCCTCGCGAATCATGGAAGAGAGATTTGCCATCTCCACCAATACGCCGGTTAGTACCTGGCCCACTTCGTCGTGCAACTCGCGCGAAATCGAACGCCGCTCCTGCTCCTGAGCCTCCACCAGCCGCGCGGAAAGAGCCTTCAGTTCTTCCCGCGTTCGCAGGATCTCGCCGAGGTGCGCGGCAGTCTGGTTTTCCAGGCCGAGAATCCGCCGCATGCTGGAAGCGGCCAGCAGCAGGCCCAGCCCGATGGTGAGCGCCAACATCAGCATGAGGCGGCGGCGATACTGCGAGAAGGTCGCTTCCACCCTTACTCGTCCGGCGTTCAGTTGCGCTTCGTTGAGCGAGCGAATCTGGTCGGCCAGCCCCAGCATTGCCATGCGCCGCGGGAAGACCTCGTCACGCAGGAAAATGTAGCCGTCGCGGCGGCGTTCCGCCGGGTTCCATTCAAAGACCGGATCGAGCACGCTCCAATAGGACGCCAGGTCCTGCGTGAGCACCTGGAAGGGCCCGGCCTCCGCGCCATTTACCAGTTTGCGGTATTCCCCGAGGGCCGCGTCCATGTCGCGGCGGCTTTCGAGCAGGCTATAGCGGTGGCCTTCCGCCTTGCCGCTTTCCGGCTCCAGGAGGTAGTCGCGGACGTAGGTGCCGGAGACGTAGAGGTCGGCGCGAATGCGGTCGAGCACGCGCGTCCGCCGGAGGAAATCTTCGCGGATTTCGTCATTGCTTCGTTGAATCCGGGTGAGCGCCTGGATGCCGTCGAATTCGGCGAAGGCCATCATCAACAGCAGACCGCCGAAGCCGGCCATCAGGACCAGGCGGCTGCTAGCGGCCAGTGCGCGATTGCGGTGAATCGAGATCATGAGTCGACGGTTCTATCCTATCGCTCCAGTGGGGCGGAATGCGGCGTGACGGCGCATCGACTCAACTTCGAAGGAATGATTGGGGAGTCCGTCCCAATTCCCGGTAGTGGGCTACTTTCGATCGTCAATATTGTAAACTTTCAAAGTAGCCCACTACCCAATTCCCGGCGGAACACGGCGATGAAGGCGTCGGCACGGTGATACGATCTCAGCTCGGCGCGATCCAATCTCGGCTCCGGGTTCGGTCGCGACTTCCCAGAACGGCGTGTCACGGGAGGAATTTCCATTCACACCCGCCAGGGTCAGGCAAGTGTGACATGCGGATACGCCCCGATCTTGCCATCTTCGGTCACGATCGGACACTGCAAGACGCGGGCAGTCGCAACCAGCAGTTGGTCGGCTGAATCGCGATGGAAAGGCTGTGGCAATTGAGTGGATTCCACCACGATCCGCGGGTTGAGGTGCAGAAGCGTGACGCCCGGGCCCGCAAGTGCGCTTTCTATCCAAAGCCCGACCGGACGATCCAGCTTCAGTCTGCCGTGCTCCAGGTTTAGCGACTTCCCAACAGGAGATGTGGTGCCCCGCTTGCAGTCGATCCGGTTGAGCAACCCACCAGACCCAAATGTGGGGGACCAGCAGAATCACCGCAGGGCGTCCCAGTCCTCGCTGGCAACAGGCTCGAACGGCTCACGGAACTCGAGGACCGAATCTCGCAGGCTTCCGTCCCCTGGCGTGGCCGATCATCCGGCTTTCGAGACGACCAATACTTCAACTGGCTGGCCGGGCTCAAATGGAAGTCCTTCCAAAACGAGCTCGCCATGCTCGCCGACTGTAGTCTCTCTCCAGTGTGCTTGCACCGCCTCATTATAGAGGATTGATCATAAGATTGTCGCGAGGTGCCGCTTCGCGAGCTTCGCGAGCTTCGCGCTGGTCCAGGCCTGAACCCGGCTGTTGCAATCCTTGCAGGTGCCCGGTGGTTCCAAGCGTGAACGGCGTTTCACGAGATCTATCCCCGGGACTGCGACGTTTCCCAGACGCCGACTTTCCGGGCGTTTGCTGGTGTGAAGGGATTTCGCAACAGCTATCGGGTGGTCGGCTTGGACCCCCTTCTCCGAAATGTCGGAGGCCAGTGTACGATAAGGCGGTATTTCTGCCCCGATCCCATCGCAGCCCCGCTGGCCAGTGTTGGTAAACGCTTCGCGACCACACGTTAGCAATTGGCGTCATTCGTGAGAAGACGATTACGCCCCCTCAGGCAGTGGTTCAGCTATCTTGCCTTCAGCGCCTCAAGTGGTTGGAGACGCAGACGGGTGATTTGAGTGCGGACGGTATCGGCCCTCAAGCTAGGATACGCAGCGCCGGCGAACTCGGCCCAGGCATCGCGCAGCCTCAGCCATGCCCCTTCTGTGTCGCCGATCGTTGATCCGCCCCTTTTGGGTCATGCCCTCTTGACCAACTTTGCTCGCGAGCGCAACCAATTGCACGGTCAATATCACGGGCAGCGGATGGGAATGTTTCGACTGGTTTCAGTACAGCCCGACGGAACCCATCGCGAATACCTGGAAGAACCTCGCTCCGGCCGCGGGCAATCCCTGTGGCCAGCCCGCCGGCAACCAGGCGATTGCGGGCGATATCGAGGTGCTGGTTTTTGAACAATTCAGCACTTCCAAACTGCGCGTCAGTTGCGTGGACACGGCCAACCAGATCGTGTACCTGACGGGTCCGACGGGGATTTCACAAAGCCACGCGAGCGAGACCGGCTTCATCGCCGGCAACCGGTATCTGGTGGACAATGTTCAAGACGCGCTCACGCTGCCTGGGCAATGGTTCCTTGACCACTCCACCACGCCGTGGACCCTCACCTACCTGTCTAATACCGGGGAGAATCCGAACACGGACCTCGTGATCGTTCCGCAGTTGCCGCAGGTGCTGGTGGCGTCGAATCTGCAATACGTGACGGTTTCAGGGATTGACGTTCGAGCACGACAACTACACGGTTCCCGTGGCCGGACATAAATCGGCGGAACTGGAAGCGGATATCGGCGCCGCGGTCTCGTTCCAGAATTCGCAGCACATCACGTTCGATTCCGGAATCGTGACGCAAACCTCGGGCGCGGGTCTGGAGTTTATTCCCTGCATCGACTCGTCGTCGCCGGCCTACTGCGTTTCCAATAACGTCAACGCCGTTGTCGCCGACAACCTGATCGAGAACAGCGCCTTCTATGACATCGGCGCTTTGGGGGTGCGGGGAGCCGTATATCGCTGCGGACACCGACGGCAACGCGCCGCAATCGATAACCGTGCAAAACAACGTGGTGGAGGGCTACGGCCGCACCATCCCGGCCTCCTTCGGCATCGGCCAAGGCATGGGACACGACAATCTTTATACGCATAACGACGTCTACGATGGCTACCACTGCGCCATCTCGACCTCCCAGGGCATCGGCGACACGACCAAGCCAAGCGGCATCGGGAACGCCAACGCCACCATCTCCTTCAATCACGTCTACAACCTGTTGCAGGGAATCATGAACGACGGCGGGTCGATAAGGATCGATGGAGGAAACTCAGTCTTCACGGCCGCGGGCAACAGAATTTTGAACAACAAAATTCATGACGTCACCGACGCGTCGATTATGGATCCCAACGGCTACGGCGGCAACGGAATTTATCTGGATAACAATACGGGTCTCGCACCGACGGAGGGGTCGTCGGCGACGCCAAGGCGTTCGCCGTGGCAGCCGAGCCCAGGCACGGGTGGGGATGCTCCCTGTAACGGCACCACCCAGCGACTACAGTTTTTATACTTTTGCGGGATGGCAGCAGACGGTGCTGACCGATTCGATGGCACTCCGCTCCTTACAGTCGCGGCCGGTGAGGGGCAGTCGCGGCCGGTGAGGGGTCCCAAACGGGCTGTGGGGAAATAGCCCCGGCTGGTTCGATTTGATTGATATACTGTCCACAAAGGAGCACGGGATGCGCACGCTGAACCGCCGCCGATTTCTCGGTACGGGGGCCTTGGCCCCTCTCATCTTGCATGCCGACGACAAGCCGGGAACCAAACGGCCCGTCCTCGGCGCGGGCGAACACGTCTACGAAGCCTATCACGATTGGGGCGAGTTGCCGCCTTCCATCCAGTACGGCAATACCCACGGCGTGATCGAGGACTCGCAGGGCAGAATCTACGTCCACCATACCGTTGGATCGGCCAGTGAGAGCTCCGACTCGATGGTGGTGTTCGACGCGGAAGGGAAGTTCGTCAAATCCTGGGGCAAGGAATTCAAGGGCGGAGCGCACGGCCTGCACATCCAGCGCCAGGGCGGAAACGAATTCCTTTACTTGTGCGACACCCGCCGAGGCGTGGTAGTGAAGGCCACGCTGGAGGGCGAGGAGGTTTTCACCATCGGCTATCCGGAACAATCGGAGGCTTACAAACCGGGCGCCGATGGCAAGCGGCCCAAGTACAGCCCGACTAATCTGGCCATCGCGCCCAACGGCGACCTCTATGTCGGCGACGGCTACGGCTCCAGTTACATCAACCAATACAACTCGAAGGGCGAGTATATACGCACCTTCGGAGGCAAGGGCAAGGAGCCGGGCAAGGTGGATTGTCCCCACGGCATCGCGGTGGATATGCGGGGCGCGGCGCCGATCCTCACGGTAGCCGACCGCGCCAACAACCGCATCCAGCGTTTCACCCTCGCCGGAGAGCACCTCGATTTCATTGCCGGCACCAACCTGCCGTGCCACTTCAGTTACTTTCGCAACGGCGATGTGGTGGTCCCCGACCTGGGCGCGCGCGTCACTCTGATGGACGGCAACAACCAGGTGATCGAGCATTTGGGCGACGATTCCGCCACCAAGTGGGCTGACACCCGCAAGCTCCCGCGCGACCGTTTCACGCCGGGAAAATTCGTCTGTCCGCACAGCGCCTGCTTCGATCACGAGGGCAACATATATGTGGTCGAATGGGTCGAGGTCGGACGAGTTACTAAGTTGAAGAAAGTCTGACTACGCCAGCATCTTCTCCACAACTTGGCCGCCGACGTCCGTCAAACGGAAATCCCGGCCCATGTGACGATAGGTCAGCCGGGTGTGATCCATCCCCAGGCAGCGCAGAATGGTCGCCTGTAGATCATGCACGTGGACTTTGTCCTCCACGATGTTCATGCAGAGCTCGTCGGTCTTGCCGATTACCTGCCCGCCCTTGATTCCGCCGCCGGCGAGGAACAGGCTGTAGGCCAGCGGGTGATGATCGCGGCCGGCGTTGTTGACGTCGCGCGGGTCGCGGATCTCCACCATGGGGGTGCGGCCGAATTCACCCCCCCAGACCACCAGGGTGCTATCCAGCAGGCCGCGCTGCTTCAGATCTTGGATGAGGGCCGCGGTCGGCTGGTCGGCCAGATCGCAGTTCTTCTTCAGCTTGCGATTCAAGTCGGTGTGATCGTCCCAACTGGCGTGGGTGAGCATGACGAAGCGCACGCCGCGCTCCACCATTCTTCGCGCCAGCAGGCAATTGACGGCGAACTGCGAGGGCGGCTGGTCGCGAATGCCGTATGCGGCCAGCGTCTCGGGCGACTCCTTGGAAAAGTCGAGCAATTCCGGAGCCGCCGACTGCATGCGAAATCCAAGCTCGTAGGAAGCGATGCGCGACGCGATCTCCAGGTCGCCGGTTTGCGCGCGGTGCTCTTCGTTCAGCTCCCCGAGCGTGTCCAGCGCGGCACGCTGCATATCGGCCGTGATACCGGGAGGGTTCGAAAGATACAGCACCGGGTCGCCGGAGCTGCGGAAGACCACGCCCTGATACGTGGAAGGCAGAAATCCGCTGGACCAGTTCGCCGTTCCGGCACTGGTTCCCTCACCCGAGCCAAGCACCACGAAGCCCGGCAGATTTTGCGATTCGCTTCCCAACCCGTAGAGCAGCCACGCGCCCATGGTGGGCCGGCCAACCTGAATGCTGCCGCCGAACAACAGCAGTTGCCCCGGGTGATGATTGAATGCGTCGGTGTACATGGAGCGAACCAGGCAAAGATCGTCGGCACAGGAGCCGATGTGAGGGATGTAATCCGAAAACTCGATGCCGCTCTGGCCGTACGGCTGGAAGGTGCGCGGGCTGGCCAAAACCGCGGCGTTGGGCTTGGTGAAGGCCAGGCGCAGATTCCTGGTCATCTCCGGCGGCAGAGGCTTGCCGCTCCATTTCTCCAGGCCGGGCTTGGGATCGAACAGGTCGAGCTGGCTGGGTCCTCCCTCCATGAACATGAAAATCACGTTCTTGGCCTTGGCCGGGAAGTGCGGCTGGCGCGGCGCGAGCGGGTTCACCTGGGAGGCTGCGCCGCAGCCCTCCCGTTCCATGAGCTGCGCCAGCGCGGCGATACCGATGCCGCCGGCGCACTGCTCGAAGAAGCTGCGCCGCGTCTGAATGCCGCGAAACTGGCCGCTGTCCATAATTATTCCCTCGTAATGAACTCGTCCAGGTTCAGCATAACCCGGCTCAATTCCACCCACGCCGCCGCATCGATTTGCGGCACGCCTTCGATGCGGTTCGGAAACAACGCCGTAACCGCTGCCGCGTCCTGCGCCAGGCGGTCGCGGGCTTGCGCGAAATACCGCTCCATGCGTTCGCGCTCGCGCGTGCCGGGCTCGCGGCCGAGGGTTACCAGGTAAGCATAGTCGAGCCGGTCGCCGAAAGTCTCTCCGCCCTGGCGCATCACGCGTAGCGCCAGGCCTTGCGCGGCTTCGAAGAATACCGTGTCGTTCATCAGGTTCAGCGCCTGCAGCGGTGAGTCGGTGCGCTCGCGGCGGGTGCAGGAAAGATCCGCGCTGGGAGCGTCGAAATTCAGGAGTTGCGGGTAGGGCGAGGTCCGCTGGAAATGAATGTACATGCCGCGCCGGTAGCGGTCGGGGCCGGTGCTCTCCACCCACTTGACGGAATTGCGGTAGGAAAGTTCGGCAACGCCCTTGGGCTGCGGGGGCTTCACGCTCCGCCCGCCGATGCGAAGATCCAGCAGTTCGGCGGCCGAAAGGGCCTGGTCGCGGATCAACTCCGCCGGCAGCCGCAGGCGCGCCTGCCGCGCCAGGAGCGTATTCTCGGGGTCGCGCGCCTCCAATTCCGGCCGCGCGTTCGAGGATTGCCGATAAGCCGCCGAGGTCACCATCAACCGCACCATCGCCTTCATGCTCCAGCCGCGATCCATGAACTCGGCGGCCAGCCAATCGAGCAACTCCGGGTGGGTAGGCCGATCTCCCTGCGTGCCGAAATCCTCCGACGTGCGCACGATTCCCCGCCCGAACACCTGCTGCCACATGCGATTCACGGCTACCCGCGCGGTGAGCGGATTTTCGGGCGACACCAGCCAGCGCGCCAGCCTGAGCCTGGCCGGCTCCGGCGATACGGGAAGCGGCGGCAAGACGGCCGGAGTGTCCGGCTGCACTTCCGCACCGTGCTCCCGCCAGTCGCCCTTGAGGTGAACGTAGGTCTTGCGTACGGTATCGCTCTCCATCAGCACGGGCGCGTAGCTGATCTGGGGCGCCGCGGCGCGCAGATCGGTTAGCTTGGTCCGCAGTTCCACCAGTTTCAGGCTCGTGCAGTAATCTTTCGGAAACAAATTGCCGCACGAAGACAGCAGCGTATCGGTCATCGCCAGTTGCTGCACTTCGCTCCGCCTGGCCGGATCGAGATACAACACCTTCGTGGCATTGTCCACGGTGTGCGTGAATTCGCCGTACGCGAAATCCCAATCTTCGTGCTCCCCCTTGTGTTCGACGGAGTACCGCAGCTTGTTTTCCCAGTCCGCCTGCGCTTCGGGAATCTGATATTCCGCGAGCAATTCCTGGCGTTTGCGATCATACTCCGGACGGGCGGCCATCCACGGGCCAATCTCGCCGGGGAGCGGCGCCTCAACGTCCACTTCGTCTTCGGTATTGAAGAACGCGGCCACCTGATAAAACTCCTTCTGACTGACGGGATCGTACTTGTGGTCGTGGCATTGCGCGCACCCCACGGTGAGCCCCAGCCAGACCGTTCCCAAAGTGGCGGCACGGTCCAGCACCTGCTCATCGCGGAACTGCTCGGGATCGGTACCGCCCTCGCGATTCGTCAGGGTGTTGCGATTAAAACCCGTGGCAACCAACATCTCCCGATTCCGGCCGGGCAACAGATCCCCGGCAAGCTGTTCGATGGTGAACTCGTCGAACGGCAGATCGCGGTTGAATGCCTCGATCACCCACTGCCGGTAGCGCCAGGCCCACGGCCGCGTGCGGTCCTTCTCGTAGCCGTCGCTATCGGCGTAGCGCGCCAGGTCGAGCCAGTAGCGCCCCCAATTCTCGCCATAGTGGGGCGAGTTCAACAGCCGGTCCACTAAACGCTCGTAGGCATCGGGCCGATTGTCGCGGAGAAAATCGCGCACTTCGCCGGGGGTTGGAGGCAGACCGGTGAGGTCGAGGCTGACGCGGCGGAGGAGCGTCGATTTGGCGGCTTCGGGAGATGGCGCGATCGCTTCCGATTCCAATTTCGCCAACACGAAATCGTCGATCGCATTGCGCGGCCACGCGCGATTTCGCACGGCGGGCGGCTGGGGACGGGCGATCCTCTGAAACGCCCAGTGCGACGGCCGCGCGGACCCCGCGGACATGGTCACGCTCTCCGGCCATTCCGCTCCCTGGTCGATCCATGCCCGCAGCAGCCCGATTTCCGCCGCCGTGAGGCGAGCGCCCGCCGGCGGCATTACCTTTTTCTTGGCATCCACGCCCGCAACCATGCGGATCAGCCGGCTGCCGGCGCTGTCGCGTATCGCGATCGCGGGACCCGATTGGCCGCCGGCCATCGCGGCGGCCTTCTGGTCGAGCCGGAAGCCGCTCATTTGCTGCCGCGGCCCGTGGCATCCGAAGCACCGGTTCTCGAACAGCGGGGCGATATCCCGGGTAAAATCGATTTTGGTTTTGGCGGCAGGCGGAAGGCCATCGTCGGCGGCCGTCAGCAGCGGAATCAGCGGGAGCAAGAGCGCCATCGCCAGCCGTACCCGCGCGCGCCCTCGCAACATGTCTACGATTATATGCGTTTGCGGGTTACGGGTGTGACGGCAGCGCCGGCACTGCGGCCAACGCTTAGGGGAGCCGGAACAATACTCCGGACAGGGATCGCGGTACGGGTACTCGAAACGCGCGTGTTTATCCACTCTACGGTATCCGGGCCCGCGTCAAATGTCCAGCTTGTTTATCCGCCGCCCCTTAGCTTGCACACTCCGTCACGGCGGCGGGGATAATGATTTGGCCTAGCTTCCAGCCTTTGGCATTTTGGGTGGTCGTCGAGATAGCTTCGCTACTCGGATTCGGGCAACTCTCATCGCTGAAGGTAGGTAGTCCCATGCTCCAACCTCGCCGTGTGCCCGCGCCACATCGGAGCGGTCCACCCGCTATACCGATCTCCCCACCAAGCCCGCCGCAAAGAGGCGCGCATCTACCCGGCCCAGGTGACGCACTATGCGTGGGGGCGACACCGGCGTGTGACTGATGGCGCAGAGATATTCCGGCACAGGCCAGACGTCTTCTTCGGCGGTCATCCAACCGATCTTGTCGAAGCGGCGCAGATTTACCGGCCGCGAGTAATTACGCAGCGTCTTCTCCCGTCGCAAATTGTAGTAATGCTCGAAATACGACATCACCAACTCGCGCAGTGTGCGGTAGACCGGCTCGCGATACCGCAGTCCCGCGTAGTTGGATTTCGCCAGCGCTCCCCAGCAGCCACGCAGGCGGAAGATCGCCAACACGTGATCGTCGTCGCGCTCGGCTTCGAGATCGAGCAGCAGCGGCGGATGGCCGAGCATGCGCAGCGCCGCCGCGCCGAACAGCGCGCCTTCCATGCAGTGGCCGGTACGGTCGCGCAACACCCGGCGCGGGGAGCGGCAGGTGGGCCCGTCCGGTTCCTTGTTGTACGCCAGGCCGTCCAGGAAGCGCTGGATCCTTTCGGGGGAACCGAGGCGTCGAAAGACCGCTCGCTCGGAAGCGGTGAATGTGTCGCGGGGCATCGCGTATCAGGGTAGCGTAAACTGGAGGCGATAAGCGATGCCGCAACCGCCGTTACGATCTCTCCATCCGGACGCGCCGTTGAACGCGGTGAAGCTTCGAGAATTGGACCGCCTGGCAACCGGCGATCCGGTGCGCTCGCTCGCACCCGGCCAGACCAATGGCCTCAAGGCGCGCCCCGACGGGACTCTGCTGGAGGGCCACCACCGGATTTACATTCCGCGAGGGCGAGGTGTGGACGTCGATCGATTGCCGAGAGAAATCATTACGAGATCCGAAACCTGAACCGCTTCGTTCCCCTTCGGTCGCTCCTTCGCTTTTGGAGAGGGCTGATTTATGGCATAATTATGGCACATGCGGACAACCATTGAGCTTCCCGATGAATTGCTCGCGCTAGCGAAAAGCGCCGCCGCCCTCAACGGCATTTCACTCCGGCAGTTTTTCATTGAAGCCGTCCAGTCCAGGCTGGCGCCGGAGAAGCGGAAGGTTCGGAAAGCGCCGCCTGCGATCGGAGACGCCCATGCGCCGCGCATGACGGCTGCGACGCGGGAGCAAATCGATGAAGCCATGTTTGGCTGACGTCAACGTCCTGTTGCCGTTGCTGGTGCGCCACCACGAACACCATGAGTTGGTGTTGCGCTGGTTCGATGGCCTAACGGCCGGAGAAGCCGTTCTTTGCCGCTTCGTGCAGTTGGCGCTGGTCCGACTGCTGGGGAATCGGACTGTCATGCGGGAGTACGTTATTTCCGCTTCGGCGGCGTGGGATCTGATCGCAGAGCTGCTGGAGGACGAGCGGATGGAGTTCGCGTCCGAGCCGGCTCTCCTGGATGCCGTACTGCCGAAACTGTTGCGATACCCGGCACCCACCGGCAAACTCGTGGGAGACGCCTATCTGGCCGCGTTTTCCATCGCCGGGCAGATGCGGCTGGCCACCGTCGACGAGGGTTTCGGGCAGTTTCGCGGCGTGGATCTCGAGTTGCTCGCCCCTTGAATTCCAGTGCAGCCAGCCGCTCCTCGTTGATTGTCCCTTTCGCGCCCCGGCCGCCTCGCCTGCTTTGTCCAGGAAGGCGGCGAGGAAGAACACCAGCGCGGGCCCGTCCGGCTCCTTGTTGTACGCCAGGCCGGCCAGGAAGCGCTGGATCCTTTCGGGGGAACCGAGGCGTCGAAGGACCGCTCGCTCAGAAGCGGTGAACGTGTCGCGGAGCATCGCGTATCAGGGTAGCGTAAACTGGAGGCGATAAGCGATGCCGCAACCGCCGTTACGATCTCTCCATCCGGACGCGTCGTGGAACGCGGTGAAGCTTCGACAATTGGATCGCCTGGCAACCGGCGATCTGGTGCGCTCGCTCGCGCCTGGCCAGACCAATTGCCCGAGGCGCGCCCCGACGGGACTCTGCTGGAGGGCCACCACCGGATTTACATTCTGCGAGGGCGAGCCGTGGACGTCGATCGATTGCCGAGGGAAATCATTACAAGATCCGAAACCTGAAGAGCGCGTGGAGGAAGCCGGGTGTTTAACGAACTATATTGGATCGATGGACCGTGGCCGGGGCGACTGGCTATTTCCGCACGCCCAAGGGGCGGCGATTGGCTGGAGGATGAATTGAAGAGTTGGCGAGCGGCCGGTGTCACTAAGGTGGTCTCTCTTCTCACGCCCGGCGAAGAGGATGCCCTCGGTCTCGAACAGGAAAAACAGGCGGCCCTGGAAGCCGGGCTTTTCTTCCTCTCTTTCCCGATTGTGGACCGTAGCGTGCCGTCATCCGATGGCGAGGCCACCCGTGTGATCGAGGAACTCGACGGCGATTTGACTCACGGCCAACACCTAGTGGTGCACTGCCGTCAGGGTATTGGACGCTCCGGCCTCATCGCATCCGCTCTTCTGGTGGCACGAGGGATCGCGCCGGACGACGCCACCACTCAAGTCGGCCACGGCCGCCGTGTTACAGTTCCGGAAACCCTGCCCCAGATCGTCTGGGTGAACGATTTTCCGAAAACGTGGAGTGCCGCCAGTTTGCGTTCGGGAGGCCGTTAACCATGCCACTTCTTCTTCCGCTCCTTCTTTTCGCCGCCGCCGCCAACCCTTACGACGTGGTCATCCGCAACGGCCGCATCGTCGATGGCACCGGCTCTCCGTGGTACTCGGGCGATCTCGCCATCCGCGCCGGCAAGATCGCCGCCATCGGACACCTGGAGGGCGCCGCGGCCAAGCGCACCATCGACGCGCGGGGCATGGTGATGGCTCCCGGGTTCATCGACATGCTGGGACAGTCGGAAGTCAGCATGTTGGTCGATCCGCACCTGCCGTCGAAAATCTACCAGGGGATCACCACGGAAGTCACCGGCGAAGGGGGCTCCATCGCGCCGCTCAACGACGCGGTGGTGAAGCTCGATCATGTGACGTGGGAACATTACCAGGTGACGCCCACCTGGCGGACCTTCGCGGAGTACTTCGCGCGCCTGCGCAAGCAGGGGATGGGCATCAACCTGGCCAGCTACGTGGGCGCCACGCAGGTGCGCCGGATGGTGATCGGCGAGGACAACCGCGCGCCCACGCCGGAAGAGCTGGAGCGCATGAAGGCGCTGGTGCGCCAGGCCATGCGCGAAGGCGCGGTGGGGCTTTCCACCTCGCTGCAATACGCGCCCGCGCCGTACGCCAAGACGGAAGAGTTGATTGCCCTGGCGGCGGAGGCGGCCAAACTCGGCGGGATCTACGCCTCGCACATTCGCGATGAAGGCGACGGCATCGACGGGGCGCTGGACGAGGCTTTTCGCATTGGCCGCGAGGCGAAGATTCCGGTGGAGATCTGGCATCTGAAGGCTGCCGGGAAGTCGAATTGGGGACGCATGCCGGAAATCGTGGGCCGCATCGAAGCGGCGCGCAAGTCCGGTGTGGATGTGGCCGCCGATAC
>Ga0182018_10003470_pt1 | contig 14151 bp, 14 predicted proteins | sample 812P2MmetaG_FD_120490 | JGI IMG/M metagenome (GOLD analysis project Ga0182018, IMG submission 120490) | Permafrost microbial communities from Stordalen Mire, Sweden - 812P2M metaG | ecosystem: Environmental > Terrestrial > Soil > Wetlands > Permafrost | place: Sweden: Stordalen | collected...
CGCGCCGGCTGAGCGAGCCGCCACGACGACGGCGCTGCCACGCGGCCATCGCCCTGAATGGTGACGAAATGGGACAACAGACCTCAACGACGGCGGATCATATGTTAAGTTAGCGCGTATGGGACGGTGTCCGGCCAGCGCATGCCATCCGCGGTGACCGCGTATTCAGCCAGCAGCGCGGTGATCTGGCCCGATTCGAATGCCATGCAACCGTCTCCCGATCAGAGCGAACGCGTCGCGCCGCCATCTACGTCGATGATCGACCCCTGCAGGAAGCCGGCCCTGTCCGAGACGAGGAAAGCCGTCATCGCCGCGATCTCTTCCGGCTGTCCGAGCCGGGTGGTGCCGTGCGTGGACAGTAAGTACGCGATCGCTGCTTCGCGCGAACAGGACCGGTTGCGCATGGTGCGTTCAATGGTTCGGCCCAACCGCTCGGTCTCGATGAACCCGGGATTGATGGCATTGACGCGCACACCATCTTGCATCCCAATATCGGCCATTGCTTTGGTGAAATTCAGGATGGCGACATTGACCGCCCCGCCGATGGTGAACTCCGCCGAACCGGAGCGCGATCCGATACCCACGATGTTGACGATATTGCCTTTGGCGTTTCGTAAATGCGGCCAGGCCGCCCTCGTCGTCCGGACATAGCCGTGAAACTTCAATGCGAAACCATCCAGAAAGTCCTCGTCGGTCAGCGTGAAGAAGTCCGCCCGTTTGGTGGCGCCGGCGTTGTTCACCAGGATGTCGAGCCGGCCAAACGCGCCGGTCGCCGCTTTGACGGCATCCGCCGCGGCCGCCGGTTCCCGCAGGTCGGCGGCGTGCACGATCACGCGGACATTGGCCGTGTCGCCTAGCGCGGAAGCAACCTCATTGAGTTTCTTAAGATCGCGCGCTACGAGGCAAAGATGCACGCCCTCACGGGCAAGTTCCATCGCGATCGCGGCACCGATACCCCGGTTGGCGCCGGTGACCAGTGCGACTTTCTCGCTCAGTCCAAGTTCCATCCCGGTGTTCCCCCGCGCATCGTACTCGACAAGCATGCCGGGATTGGCCAAAAGGAGCAACTTCGCACGGGGATTCCAGCCGCCAACCAAAACAGAATGTTGGGGCCCCGCGCGAGGATCCGGGTAACTGAAACCACCAGCAGACGGGACAAGACCAAATGTCAGAGGATGTATTGGCCCTCACGGCGCAAATCGTAAGCGCCCATGTGAAGAAGAACGCGGTTGAGGTTGGGGACCTCCCCGCGCTCATTCGTGACGTTTACCGAACGTTATCGGGACTGGGCAACGCGCCACCCGCTCAGGTTGCGGATACCGCGAAGCCGGCGGTGTCAGCCGCCAGATCAGTCTTCAACACGCATATCATTTGCATGGAATGCGGGAAGAAGATGACCATGCTGAAACGGCATTTAATGACCGAGCACCGACTAACGATTGATCAGTACCGGACCAAATACAACCTGCCCGGGACTTATCCGATGGTCGCTCCCGATTATGCCAAAACCCGCTCCTCCCTCGCCAAGCAAATGGGACTGGGCAAGAGCCGCACCGCCGCCCCAAAACGGGCCGGACGCAGGAAATAGTACTGCATTGACCGCGCCCGTTGTTGGGACGGGTGCGGTCAGCGGTCTCCGGGACTAACGTCCCTTAAACGGACGAGGCTTGCGTTTCTCCTTAAACGCGAGGGCGGCCTCGTGAAAATCTTCTGATAAGTACAATCGCATGGGCGCTTGCTGGTGCGCCGCCTCGCGAATTACCTGACCCAGACGCCAGCGCCGCGTTCGCACCGTCGCCCGCACACTAAGCGGCGGGTTCGCGGCGACCGCTTCCGCCAGCTCCCATGCCGTCTCCATGAACTTTCCGGCCGGTGCGACGCGATTGATCAGATTGGCTGCCAGCGCTTCCTCGGCCGTGAAGTAACGTCCGGTCAGAGCGATTTCGTCGGCGAAGGCACCGCTACGGAAATGCAACGCCGCCCATTGCTTCGCCGAACCGAGTCCGCGCGAGGTCTCGGTCAAATGGAATTTCGTTCCGGCCTCGGCGACGATCAGGTCGCAGTCCAGCACCATCCCCAGTCCAAGCCCGAGGACATAGCCGTGCACCGCGGCGATGACCGGCTTCCAGTTGACCGATTGCATGAGCAAATCACCGGAGTTGGCGCCGTGGCCTTGCGGGCCGCCCAGTCGCTCGAATTCTTCCCGGGAGCGGAGCTGGCGCTGGTGGACGTCGGCGCCGCTGCAGAATGCCCTTCCGCGGCCGCACAGGATCGCGACGTGCGCTTCGGGGTCGGCGTCAAAGTCGCGGAACGCGGTGAACAACTGCCGCACGACCTCGTCGCTGACGGCGTTGAGTTTCTCCGGCCGGTTCATCGCGATCGTGACGATGTTACCTTTGCGTTCGTACTCGACGTATCGCCGGTCTTCGGTCATCGCGTTTCCCCTCGCCCATGGCTTCGTGTACCGTAGCCGGAGCGGACAGAAAGGGGAAACGGACGGATGCCATTGCTGTATGAGAAGCGCGGCCAGGTCGGGATCCTGACACTCAGCCGGCCGGAGGCGCGCAACGCCTGGTGCGACGAATACAACCAGCGGTTCATCGAACTGATGCCGCAACTGGAAGATGACCGTGACGTGCGCTGCGTGGTGCTGACCGGCGATCCGGCGGGCAACGCGTTCAGCGCCGGCGCGGATCTGAAGAATCCGAAGACCCACCGGCATGATTCCGTCGCCGATTTCATCGAGGAAGTACCCAGCCGGCGGCGACAGAGCGCGATCGCGTTGGTGACGGATTTCGCCAAGCCGATGATCGCGGCGGTGAATGGTTACGCGATCGGCATCGGCTGCATCGTCACCTATTGCTGCGACATGATCGTGGCGTCCGAGGCGGCGGAGTGGCGATTGCCGCAGGCTGGTCTGGGCATCATCCCGGCGCAAGGCGGCACGATCCGGCTGGCGCGTTGGGTGGGCAAAGGGCTGGCGATGCGCGCCGCGCTCGGGTTTCCGATGCACGCGGATGAGGCGTTCCGCATCGGTCTGGCGCAATGGCTGGTGCCGCCGGCCTCGCTGATGGACAAGGCGATGGAGGTGGCGGAGCACATCGCGGCGCTGCCTCCACTGGCCGCGCGCCTGACCAAGGAATCGTTGCGCTCCGGTTTGGAGCAGCCGTTGCCGGAGGCGGTGCTTGGCGACCTGTACCGTTTCGCGATGTTGGAAATGACCGAGGACAAAGCGGAAAGCCACCGCTCCTGGCGCGAGCGCCGCAAACCCGCATTCAAGGGACGTTGATCATGGCGATGCCGCTTTCAGGTGTGACGGTGCTGGATTTCGGCCAGATCTTTCAGGGGTCGTATGCGACGTTGCTGATGGCGAAGGCCGGCGCCGACGTGATCAAGATCGAGCCATTGGGTGGCGAACCGTTGCGGCGGCGGACTCCTCCGGGCGATACATCGACCTTGCCCTTCGCCATGCTGAACGCGAACAAGCGCGGGATCACGTTGAATTTGAAGGCGGAGAAGGGGCGGGCGCTGCTGTTCGAAATGGTGAAGCGCGCTGATGTGCTGCTGGAGAATTTCGCGCCGGGCACGATGGATGGTCTGGGTATTGGTTGGTCCGTGCTGCATCCGATGAATCCGCGGATGATCTATGCCACCGCGTCGGGTTACGGCATCAGCGGGCCGAATCGTTCCGATCTGGCCATGGATCTGACGGTGCAGGCTGCCTCGGGCATCATGAGCGTCACCGGCTTCGCCGATGGCCCACCTGTGCGGACCGGGGTCACCGTCGCCGACTTCATGGGCGGCATCCACGCTTACGCCGGCATCATGACCGCTCTGTTCGAACGTGAGCACAGCGGCATCGGCCGGCTGGTGGAAGTCGCGATGCAGGAAGCGGTGTACTTCACGTTGGCGGGTCCGATGGAGCAATACCGCCGGCGCGGATCGGTGCCACCTCGCAGCGGCAACGGCGCGGGCGGTGCGACGTCACCCTACGGCGTGTTCGCGGTGAAAGATGGTTTCGTCGCCATTCACACCGGAACGGACCAACACTGGTTCAACATCCTGGAGGCGGCGGGTCGCACCGACCTGACCAACGATCCGCGGTTGCAAACCATGCACGGCCGCAATCAGCACATCGAGGAAGTGACCGCGGTCGTGACGAAATGGACAGGCTCTCTGACGAAAGCGGAAATCGCCGCGCAAGGACGCAAATATCGTATCCCGCTCAGCCCGGTGCGCGATGTCCACGAGGTGATGCATGACGAGCACATGCATGAACGCGGCATGCTGGAATGGGTCGATCATCCCGATCTCGGGCGCGTGGTGTTGCCGACGACGCCGCTGCGGGTGCACGGGACGGATATCGCGCCAGCGGTGGCGAGTCCTTCGGTCGGGCAGCACAACGATGAAATCTACAGCGGTTGGTTGGGCCACTCCGCGGCGGAGATCGCGGCGTTGCGGGCGGAGAAGGTGATCTGATGACCCCACGCCCCGACCGCTCTAACCGTCATGGCCCGACTCGACCCACTTCTGTCCGGTTAAATATAGTGTTGATGATTGGTGCTTTTTGCCCGTCATGGCTGGGCTCGGCCCAGCCATCCACGACTTTACTGACCGAGCCAAAGACGTGGATGGCCGCCACGAGGGCGGCCATGACGAGAGGCAACGGCCGGCCAGTGTTGCCTCGAGTAATCGACCGGTGCTCAACCGGACGGCAGTGGGCTCGACCGGGCCATGACAAATCGGTGACGCGGGCCGCGTGACCTGATGCCCAACACCCCACTCGATGGCTTCGTCATCCTCGATCTGACCCAGTTCTACCAAGGCCCTTACGCGACGATGATGCTCGCGAAGGCGGGCGCCGACGTGATCAAGATCGAACCACCGAAGGGCGAGAGCCTGCGTGGCATGGCACCACCCGGAAAGACCGGCTCCTATCCCGTGGCCGCGTTGAACGCCAACAAACGTGGCGTCACGTTGGACCTTAAAACCGAAGACGGTCGCGCGTTGCTGAAGCGGATGGCGCTGAAGGCCGACGCGCTGGTGGAGAATTACTCGCCCGGCGTCATGGACCGGCTCGGTGTCGGTTGGTCCGTGCTGCATGAACTCAATCCGCGGCTGGTTTACGCCTCCGCCACGGGATACGGATTGTCGGGACCGGACCGCGACAATCTGGCGATGGACTTCACCATCCAGGCCGCGTCCGGCGTGATGAGCCTCACCGGTTACGCCGACGGCCCGCCGCTGCGCACCGGCGCGCCCTATGTCGACATTCTCGGCGGCGCGCATCTTTACTCCGGGCTGTTGACCGCGCTGCTGGAACGCGAACGCACCGGCCGCGGCCGCCTCGTTGAAGTGGCGATGGTGGAGGCGGTGTTCGCCGCTCTGTCCACCGCCATCGACCAATACCACCGTGCGGGCGAAAAAATCCCGGCGCGCACCGGCAACGCCTTCGCCAACTTCAACCGCGCGCCTTACAACGTGTATGAGGCCAAAGACGGCCACGTCGCGATCATCCTGGTCACCGAGGCGCAATGGCAGAACCTGCTGCGCGCCATGGGCCGCGAGGATCTGCAAGACGATCCCCGTTTCATCCGCAACGACGCTCGCGTCGCGCATTACGCGGAAACCGAGGCACTGGTGCGCGGCTGGACGTCCTCCCACACCCGCGCGGAAATCTTCGCCGCGACGAGCAAATTCAAAATCCCGTGCGCGCCGGTTCGCGATCTGGAGGAGCTGATCAACGACCCGCACATGCATGGCCGCGGCATGCTGGAGGTCGTCGATCACTACGACTACGGACCGGTCGTGTTGCCGAATTCACCGTTGCGTTTCCACGGCGCTGATACGGTGCCGACCCGGCTCAGTCCGCGCGTCGGCGAACACAATGACGAGGTCTATGGTGGCTGGCTTGGCCTGGCCGCCGAGGAAATCAACCGGCTGCGCCAGGCGGGAGCAATCTGACCGGCCGCGCCAGGAACGGGAGCAATTCACCATGAACGACGCCACGGAATCCGCGCCCAACGGCCGCGTGCTGCTGGAAATGCGCGACAACGTCGCCGTCATGACCTTGAACGACCCCAGTGTCCTCAACGCCTTCGGCTTCAAATTGCGCCAGGACATGACCTGGGCGCTCGATCAGGTGGAAACCAGCGGCGCGCGCTGCCTGATGATCACCGGGGCCGGACGGGCGTTCTGTTCCGGCGCCAATCTCAACGATCCCGACCGACCGCCGCGCGACCGCGAAGCCGAGGCGCGCGGTGAGGTCAAGAGCGATCTGCAAGCCTGGTACAACCCAACCTTCATTCGCCTGCGCGACCTGGCGATGCCGGTGGTCACCGCGATCAACGGCATCGCCGCGGGCGCCGGCATGAGTCTCGCACTGATGGGAGATATTCGGATCGCGGCGAACTCCGCTTCGTTTCTGCAGGCCTTCGCGCGCATCGGCCTGGTGCCGGATTGCGGTTCGTCGTTCGTGCTGCCCAGGATGATCGGACTGGCGCGGGCGATGGAGCTTTCGCTGTTGGCGGAACGATTGCCGTCTGAAACCGCGTTGGCCTGGGGCATGATCAATCGCGTCGTCGATGATCCGGATCTGCCTGGCGCCGCGATGGAGTTGGCATCGCGTCTGGCCGAGGGACCCGCGTCGCTGAACCTGATCCGCAAGATGTACTGGGCTTCCCTGGAGAATTCGTACGAACAGCAGCTCGATCTGGAAGCGAAACTGCAGATGGGCGCCGGATTGACCGCGGATTATGCCGAGGGCGTCGCCGCGTTCCGCGAGAAGCGGCGGGCGAGTTTCACTGGGCGCTAACGCGGCGCGCGGCCGCGCGGGTCACGGAAATCCGGCCGCGACCAGATGTTCGCCATAGCGGAGCCGCCGGCTGACGTCCTGATAGGGATGCCGCGCGACGACGTCGCTGACCCGGCGCTCCGGCCACCGCGCCATGGTGTTCGCGGCGACTTCTCTCGCCTCGTCCACACGGCCGGCCGCGGCCAGCGACGCCGCCGCCCATCCCGCCGTCGAGCGCAGCATTCTCGTCCCGCCGAGCGCCTTACGGCCCCATTCCGCCGCCGTATCGAAATTGGCCGCCGTGTAGTGGGCGACGCAAAGCGCGCTGTAGAGCATATGGGGTTCGTTATCGTCTGGCGATAATTCCATCGCGCGTTCCCCGCGGCGAATGGCTTCATTCGGCTCGCCGATGAAGGAGTAGGTGTAGCTGCTCCGCTGCAAGGCCAGCACGGAATTTGGCGCCGTATTCAGCGCGCGCTGAAACATGCTCAGCGCGGCCGGATAATCGCGGTGAAGGTACGACCTGCGATGGGCGCTGCCGATCAGGGCCCGAAGATTATCGCCATCAAGGGCCAATGCCCTTCGTGCCAGCCGGTCGGTTTCCGCGTCGTCGTCGATCCTGTCGTCGGACCAGTCCTGACCGATGCGCAGCAGATGCCAATCGGAGGCCAGCGCGTAGGCCTCGGCGTAACCAGGTTCCTGGATGATCACGTCGTCGAGCAATACCTTCGCCGCCTGGAAATGATCGCGCTCCAACAGCGCGAGGTTCTCTCGCGCCAGTAAGATTTTCTCGTAGGTCGAGAGCAGGTCCGGACGTTTCCCGCGGATCCGTCGCAATTCGTTGTCGCGCACGCGCGGCGCGAGCCGGTTCACGATCTGGGCTACAATCCGGTCCTGGATTTCAAACGAACGAGGGTCGTCGAAATCGATGTGCCACGCCCAGATGGCCTCGCCGGTTTCAGCGACGGTAAGCTCGGCGGTCAGCCTGCTGCGTGTCCCGGCATGGCGAATGCCGCCGCGCACCAGGTACTGCGCGCCGAGCCGTTGACCGATCCCGCGCAGATCGGGATCGGTGTCGCGTATGGTGAGCGTGGAACCATGCGAAATCACGCTCAGCTCCCGCAGGCCGACCAATTGGCAAACGATATCGGCGACAAGACCGTCCCTGATGTGGTTTCGCGTGGTGTCGCCGTCCAATTGCCGCAACGGCAGCACCGCGATCCAGGGTGGGCCGCCGGCCGGCCTGGGGTACGGACGGGGTGGCACGGTGACATCGGGCGTGCCCGCCGGCCCGGTGGGATGATCCGCGATGCCGCTCTGTTTCGCCGGGACCGGTGGGTTCAGACGCACGACGAAAGCGTCGATCGGCCTCGCGATGTTCTTCAGCGCGAGCGGTCCGAGCTCTTCGAACGCTACATCCAACCGGTTCGCGACCTGATCATGCACCGCGCGCGACAGGCAGATGCCGCCGGGCGGACAGGCGCCCTGCAACCGGGCCGCGACGTTGAGCCCGTCGCCGTGCAGTTCCGTGCCATCCACGATGATGTCGCCGATTTCGATGCCTACCCGAAATATAATCCGCCGCTCCACCGGCTGGTTCTCGTTCTGGGTTGGAATGCTTCGTTGCAGTTCGACGGCGCACTGAACGGCACTGACGACACTTTCGAACACAACGAGCAGCGAATCACCCGCGGTTTGCACAAGACGGCCGCCGTGGCGGCGTAGCGCCGGATCGATGAAGTCGCGGCGCAAAGCGCGCAACCTCACCACCGTCCCGATGTCATCGAGTCCAATCAGCCGGCTGTAGCCGACCATGTCGAAATGGGCGATGGCGAACAGCTCTCGGCCAGCTGTCGCGCCGCGCGAACTCAGCCCATCGCCGGTCTCGGACGGAAAATTAATCACGCCTCGGGCCACGTCGCTTTCGCCCCTTTTGTCACCCGGTCCACAGTCGAAGTCAGGTTCGGCACGGCTACTGGATGGTCAATCACGGTCGCGGCCTGACGATCATCCCTGGATCGTCCCGCGGATAAGGTCACCGGCGGCGTCCGGCCACAAGCAGTGACCATCAACACCGGCAAGTCAATCCTGTCCGTACTGGGCTGGGGTATTGGGCGCGCTCTGGGGGGATGCGCGAGGGGGACCGCGCGTGGCCGCGCGCGGACGCACGGAACCGTGAGGCCCGGCGTTTCACTCGGAAATCGCCGCGGGTTCGCCGCCTTGTTCGCCGGAGCGGGAAGCGGGAGCCCGCGTCAGGCCGTGTACTGGACTGGCTCCGTCCATTCCGCGTACATGGCCAGGCCCGCCATGCCGACGGCGAGTGTAACGGTTCCGCAACCGATGATCACGCCGGTCGGACCAACCAGCGCGATGGCGGCCGGCATCAACAGCCAACCCAACAGCATCCCGGTGCTGTGGACGATCAGATAGGCTCGCATGGCCGCGGGTATGTCGCGCGACGCGAGGCTGGATTGCCGCAAAACCGCGAACGGGATGTCTTTCATTGGGCCGCCGATCGCGGTCGCCGCCGCCACGAGAAGCCAGGCCGGTAACATCCATTCATGCGGCAACAAACCGATGGGAGCGAGCAGCAGCAGACCAAAGCCAATCACGAGGCTGCCGCCGAAGATCGGATATTGTGGGCGGCTCGGCAAATCGCGGTTGCCGAAGATCAGCGTGGCGATGAGATTGGCACCGCCATAGACCGCGATGATCAACCCGAGCGCGCCGATCCCGCTGTTACCGGGTCCCTTGATGTCGTTCTTCATGATCAGCATCGGCAAGGCGAGAAAGTAAACCGTATTCCAGGCGGCGTTCAGCAGCCCATATGTCGCCAGGGTATAATTCAGCACGGGATGGTGCCGCGTCGCCCGAAAGCCGCGCAGAACACTTGCCACGAAGGCTTCGCGTTTGGCCGAGCCGCGCTTCGCCGATCGTAGGCGGCCGATGGAAAAAACCGCGAACGCCGACACCAGGAAAGTCAGTGCGTCCACGGACAGAAAGTGTTTGACAGGCAATATCATGGCCAGTGGCCCGATCATCGCCGGACCAACGAGACGCGCCGCGCGTCCGGTGGCGTCGAGCAATCCATTCGCCGCCGGGAGTCTCGCGGTATCGTTAATCAGCCGCGGCACCACGGATTGCAAGGCCGGGCGGAACACCGCCTCTCCGGAGCCCAGACCAATGAGTGCGACGATCAAGAGCCACGCCTGGACCTCGCCGTTCATCGACCAGACGCCGACGACGAATATCAGGACGAAGGCACGCCACAGATCGGCGGCGATCATGCAGTGCCGCTGGTCATGCGCGTCGGTCCAGCTTCCCGCCAGTAATGTCGCGACCAGCAGGATCGCGGCCTGCGCCGCCGACAGGTAACCCGCTCCACCGCCGAAAACCTCAACCGCGATCCAGGTAAACACGACCGCGAAAAGCTGATCGCCGATGATCGACAGCGACAGGCCGGACCACAAAACCGCGAAGCCGGGCATTGCAAACGGACTTAAGATACGCATTCGCCGCGCTCCGGCCGTGATCCGCGATTTCGTTCAAACGCGTTCGGCGGCGCGGCGCTTGCGGGCGTCAACCGCGTATGCGCCAGGAGTACGTTCCGGGTTCCGGTTCGGTTCGACAACGGTCTTGTTGAACGAACGCCAGTCCGCCGGAGTCAGCGCATCCAGGCCCTGTTCCACCGCGATCGGGTTGAGGAATTCGTCACGGTAATGGTCACGACGCACGGGCTGAACCTGCAGGAACGGCCGGTGCGTGGCGAAATGGATCGGCACGCCGGTGTGAATCAGGCGAATCGCGAAGAACAGCGCTCCGGTCCATCGGTCGGTTTCAATAATGCCTTCATATTGATGGTATCCTGGACTGTGGACCAGGTTCGCGGGCGCGCGCAGCAGCAGGCTCCAGTCGGGCTCGGTGCGGGCGATCAACCCGGTCCAGATTTGCAGAGCACCGGGCTCTTCTCCGGTCGCGAGAAATGGCGGTGAGAAACCGCGTGAATTTTCCGGCGCGGCGGCGTCGAATTTCGCCGCGAAACCGGGATACTGCGCGGCGTGGTTCAGCGGATACCACGCCTCGGCGCCATCATAGGTCCAGATCACACCCGCGCCATCGAACATGAGCTGAAAACCGATAGGTGGAAACACGTACCATCCGAAGCCAGATGCCGCCATGACGGGTTCGCAATAACGAATCGCCCGGCCGGAGAGAGTGCCCAGTGCGTCACGCGTCGCCCGTTGCGGCGGTACGCCGCCGGTGAGGATTTGTTTGAAAGTCACGATTGGTTGCATGGACGGTACCATCCTTCGGGCCGCGAAACCGGCGCCGCCTGGTTAATGCCTCGACGCGTACTGGAATGCCGCGGCGATCCGCCGCGGTGGCGTTCACCGAAAGAAACGACCGGCCGGGCCATGCGCCGGACACCGGCGCATGGTTTTTGGACCGGCGGCGTTACTTTATCGATCCGACCGTCGCCCGTCAGGCGGAACGGGTCACGAACTTCGGGCTGATGCCGCCGTCCAGGCCCATTCTGACCTTGTCCGCGTCGGCGATTTCCGCCGGCGGAGGGACGACCTTGAACTTCGGGCTGATACCGCCATCCAGGCCCATCCGGACATGATCCGGGTCAGAAACTTCTTTTGGAGGAGTGGGGACAACATTTTGAGAAAGTCTGGACATTTTGTGCTCCATTGCCAGTTGCGCGTTCCAGGAATGGTACTTCCCTGGAGACCGCTACAGTTTCCGTGGGCGCATGGACGGTGTCAACGAAAATCAACTGTCCGAAAGGCCAGTGCTGGCTCATATGTTACGTAAACGAAACAAATGTGAATCAATGGAAACGCTCGATAAACGCATGATAAATATGCGACGCGATTCCGGTTATCCACGCGGTGACGCGTGATTATACAAAAGTTATCCACACAATCGCATGCCAAAGAAAATTCTGAATTCGCCCCGCCGCGATTCTGCCAGGCGCGATCGCCGCGATCAATCGCTGCCCTGGGGCGCCCGGAACCCGCCGACACCGCGTTCGATCTCGGTGACATGTTTCGGCAGAAATCCCGCCGGATCGTTGAGGCCGCAGGAATGCGCGATGGTTTCCACGTCCTCGCGGATGCGGTGCGCGTAACGCGCCACCCGCGCGGCCTTGTCCGTTGGATCCAGGCCGGAAATCAGCCGTTCCTCCGACGAGGTGACGCCGGTCGGGCATTTGCCGCTGCCGCATTTCATCGCCTGGATGCAACCCAGTGAAAACATGAAGCCGCGGGCGGAGGAAACGAAATCGGCGCCCATGCACAGCGCCCATGCGACCTTGTCCGGCGTGATGAGCTTGCCGGAGGCGACGATCCTGATCCGGCCGGCCAGGCCGTGCCGCTCACGCGCCTGCGCGACCTGCGGCAGCGCCAGGGTGATCGGCATCCCGACATAGTCCATCAGCGATGCCGGCGCCGCGCCGCTACCGCCTTCGCCGCCGTCGATCTGCACGTAATCCGGGCAGCCTTCGGGATGGGCCACGCATTCGGTGAACCAGTCGTCGAGGAAAGTCGGATCGCCGGCGACGAATTTCACGCCGACCGGTTTGCCGGTGACCGTGCGCACCCGGTTCACGAAGGCGCCGAGTTCGCGGACGTTGCCTATATCTTTGTGACGGTTCGGGCTGATGCTGTCCTGGCCGGCCGGAATGCCGCGGATGGCGGCGATCTGCGGGGTCACCTTGATTCCCGGCAGGATGCCGCCTTTGCCCGGCTTGGCGCCTTGCGCGAGTTTGACCTCGAACATGCGGACCTGCTCATGGGCGGCGATTTCGCGCAATTTGTCTTCCGACAGATTCCCTTCCGCGTCGCGCACCCCGTATTTCGCGGTGCCTATTTGCAAGATGACGTCGCAGCCGCCTTCCAGATGGTTGGGCGCCAGGCCGCCCTCGCCGGTCGCCAGCCAGATGTTCGCCATTTTCGCCCCGCGCGACAGCGCCGAGACGGCGGCGTGGCTCAGCGCGCCATAACTCATGCCGCTGATGTTGAAGACGCTCATGGCCTGATAGGGGAGGCGGCAGGCGCCGGGCCCCTCGGTGATGCCGATCTGCTTGCCGGTCCAGGGGCGCTTTTCTTCCTCGAGGATGGGAAACGCGGCGTTGCGGAAGATGAAGGGCGGCACGTTCTCGCTGCCGAAGCTTCGCAGGTTGGAGACACCCTTGGCCGAGCGATAGACCCAGGAACGTTCCAACCGGTTGAACGGGCGTTCCGACCAGTCGGGCAGGTACTGGTATTGCCGCATGTATTCGCCCAGGGTTTCGGCGAAATAGCGGAAGTAGCCGATGATCGGGAAGTTGCGCAGGATGGTGTGGGTGGTCTGCCGCCTGTCGTGGATGTAGAGCGCCGTCAGAGCCAATAGCAGCAACATGATGATGATCGCGGCCAGCATGTGATTTTCCCCCCGTGACGCGTCCTTCCCGTGGCGGAGCGGGGTGGGCGAGTCGTGTGACACCGGTTACCGGTGCTCCGGCGGGGAGCCTATCTCAGAAGCATGACATTGTCCCGGGATTCGCGATCGGGTGGACCGCGTGGCGATTTCAGGTATCCGCCGCCGCCTTGCGCGCCATCGCCTCCTCGGGTGAGGAAATGCCGCCGTGCGCCGCCGACCAGGCGACCGGATCTTCCAGGAAGCGCCGCACCTCGGACAGGTTGGTTTCCGAGAACGCCGGCCGGTCCTTGCAGGCCTCCAGCACGTCCCACCAGGTGCACAGATGGTGCAGCGAGATGTCCATGCGCGCCAAAGTTTCGAACGCGCCGGGGAAAACGCCATAGAAGAACACGACAAACGCGTGATTGACGATCGCGCCGGCGTCGCGCAGCGCATTGGCGAAACGGATTTTCGACTGCCCGTCGGTGGTCAGGTCCTCCACCAGCAAGGTGCGCTTGCCTTCCGGCACGTCGCCCTCGATCAACGCCTGGCGGCCGAAGCCCTTGGGCTGCTTGCGGACATAGGCCATCGGCGCGCCCATGCGGTCGGCGATCCAGGCGGCGAACGGGATGCCGGCGGTCTCGCCGCCCGCCACCGCCTCGATCGTTTCGTAACCGACGTGGCGGTCGATCTTCTCCACCGCGAGGTCGCAGATCTTCGAGCGCGCACGCGGAAAATAGATGATGCGCCGGCAATCGATATAGACCGGCGATTTCCAGCCCGAAGTGAAGGTGAACGGTTCCTCCGGCCGGAATTTGATCGCGTCGATCTCCAGCAGAATGCGCGCCGAGGTCAGCGCCGCGTCCCGATCCCATTCCGTGGCGGACGTCATTCCCTGCGCGGGCTTGGCCATCTCGATCGACTCCTCTATCTGAAAACTGACACCTGATACC
>Ga0182018_10003472_pt1 | contig 14150 bp, 8 predicted proteins | sample 812P2MmetaG_FD_120490 | JGI IMG/M metagenome (GOLD analysis project Ga0182018, IMG submission 120490) | Permafrost microbial communities from Stordalen Mire, Sweden - 812P2M metaG | ecosystem: Environmental > Terrestrial > Soil > Wetlands > Permafrost | place: Sweden: Stordalen | collected...
GGAGATTCGATCCGAAGCAGTTGCTGAATGAGAGAACTGCAGATCCCTCGACTTCGCTCGGGATGACAAAGGGGGGTGGAGATTCGATCCGAAGCAGTTGCTGAATGAGAGAACTGCAGATCCCTCGACTTCGCTCGGGATGACAAAGGGGGGGGTGGAGATTCGATCCGAAGCAGTTGCTGAATGAGAGAACTGCGGATCCCTCCGCTTCGGTCGGGACGACAAAAGGGGAAAGCGGAGATTCGATTTGAATCAAATGGCTTATGACGGTGGCCCGGGCTTCGACCAGGGCGGCACGATGCCGTTCATGCGGGCATAGGCAACCGATTGGCCCATGTGTTCGTTGGCGTGGACGATGATGCGCAGGTACATGCCATCGACAGTGACCGTTTTGCCCTCAATCTTGACCTTGCGCTGAAGGTCTCCCGGCTTTAACTGCGCACGAGCCGTCTTCACCGCGTCCAGCGAACGCCTCAACCACTCGATCACCTCCGCTTTCGCGGTCACGGTCTTTTCCAGATCGGTTGTCACCGCCGGCTCTTTGGCGCCAGTGACGCTCACTAGATAAAAGTTGGCGACGGCGATGTGCATGTACACTTCGCCGATAGAACGCACACCGGGGGCGGGACGCCAGGAAAACTTCTCCGGCGGCGTCGCTTCGGCGAGCGCGATCAATTGCCGCGAAACGTGGCTCCATTCCCCGTCATAACCTTCCCAAAGACCTTCCTCCTGAGCGTGTAAGGTTGCCGCACCCAAGATCACGAACAACAGAAGCATCTTCATCGTGTCCCTCACTCTTGCGCGCCGAAGCTGTTTCAATCCCAAAATGGTTCTCCCGGTGACAGATTCTTCTTTAAAAAGTCGGGGCTGAGATCGACCGCAAGGCCGACACCTTTGGGGACAGCCATCTCCCCCTTGCTCACTTGCGGCGGATTGGACGCCGCCATCGCCTCTACATAACGTCCAGGATGGGCAAGAGCGCTCTCGACGCGGAAGAGGTTCTGAATGGATGAGGCGAACTGTGCATTGGCATAGGTCATGACGAGCGAACCTACGTTGTGCAGCGCGACCGGCGTGCGAGACAACGCGGCGTAGTCTGCGATTTTTTTAGTCCCGGTGATGCCCCCGGAAAAACATAAATCGGGATGGATAATGTCCACCGCTCCGTTGTCGAGAAAGGGACGGAAGCCCCTGACCAGTTCCAGTTTCTCGCCCGTCAGTAGCGGGAGATTCGTTGCCCTGCGAAGTTCCATCCAGCCTTCGGAGAAGACCGGGTTCAGAGGGTCCTCAATCCAAAGTGGGTTCATCGGTTCGACTGCTTTGGCGACGCCGATCGCGCTTGGCGTGTCCAGTTCTCCGTGACAGTGGACGGCGATATCGATATCGTCGCCTACCGCCTCGCGGACATTTGCATAGGCGCGTTTCACGTTTCTCAACTGGCCGGTGGACAAGGTGTTGGTGAATTCTCCAGAGGGTATTCCCAGCGCCTCGTGGATGTTGCACTTGAAGATGGTGAAGCCTTCGGGCATTTGCTTGATCCTGCTCGCCCATTCCCGGCAGGAATCTTTGCTTAACATGTCGAGACCTATGCCATGAGAGTACATAGGAATGGTGTCGCGAAAGCGGCCGCCAAGCAGGACGCTCACAGGGAGATTTGTAATCTTGCCGGCCAAGTCCCACAAGGCGATGTCGATACCGCTTACGGTTGGGATATGAGCGACGTAGTTGTACATCAGCGAGCTCATCTGTTGAAAGTGAACCTCGATGGCGAGGGGGTCCTTGCCGATCAGCAGGGGCTTCATGGTTTCGATACGTGCGCGCGCGATGGGCCCCGTGGCGCCTGCCTCTCCGTAGCCGGTGAGACCGCTGTCGGTGTCGATGCGGATCAGACAATTGCCTGCGATATGGTCCAGACCCATGGCCTTGATGCCGGTAATTTTCACCTTGCCGGCAAGCGGCTCCGCGAAGAGATTCAAGTTGGATAGAAAAGCTCCTGCCGGCAAGGCAAGGGCCAGACGCATAAGATCGCGGCGGGTCCAGCATGGTGGATGCCGTCGTGCGTGCCTCGTCGCCGTTAGCACGGCGGTTTCATTTCGCTCGACGTCCCTCCTGCCGCGGGAACGTAACACTTCTTGGTGTAATCCATCACCATGCGGTCGGCACTGAAGCGGAAGCCCAAGGTGCGGATGGTCCGCTTCATGCGCGTGATCCACCCCCGCGGCAGGCCGTCCTTGTCACGCTGATAGAAGAGCGGAATCAGCTCGTCGCGGAGGACACGGTAGAGCTCTTCGCCATCGCGGCTATCATGTACACCCATATTCGAGTGGGTTCTGCCGTGACCAATCGCGAACCCGTTGAGACCATCGTAAGCCTCGGCCCACCAGCCATCTAGCACGGAGAAGTTCAAGCCCCCGTTGAGGACTACTTTTTGCCCGCTGGTGCCGGAGGCCTCCAGGGGCCGCCGGGGATTGTTGAGCCAGACATCCACGCCCTGGACGAGATGGCGGCCGACATTGATGTCGTAGTCTTCGATAAAGACAAATTTGCCGGCGAATTTGGAGTCGCGCATCTTTTCGGCGATCTGCTGGAGCACCCTCTTTCCGGGCTCGTCATGCGGATGGGCTTTGCCGGCAAAGAGGAATTGCACGGGACGCTTGGGATCGTTGACCATGGACGCCAGTCTCTGGATATCGGCGAGAATCAAGTTGGCTCGCTTGTAGGTGGCGAAGCGGCGCGCGAAGCCGATGGTCAAGGCATCCGGAGAGAGCAATTTGCTGAGCTGGTGGAGAGCCTCCTGGGGCTCGCCCAGACGCTCGGCCTGCTCACGCGCGCGGCGGCGCACAAAGTCGATGAGCTGCGATTTCAGGCTCAGGTGGGTTTCCCAAAGCTCGCCGTCGTCGACATTCTCGATTTCTTCCCAGGTTCGCGCTGCGCCGGTCTGGTTCTGCCACCCGACACCGAGATGGCGGTCGTAAAGGCGACACATTTGCGGCGCAAGCCAGGATGGGACGTGAACGCCATTCGTGATGTGACCGATGGGCACCGCGTCTTCCAGCTTGCCGGGAAATAAGTTCTTCCACATCGCCCGGGAGACCTCGCCATGCAGAGAAGAGACCGCATTGGCACGACGCGAAAGCTTGAGCCCGAGAACGGTCATGCAGAATTGTTCCTGGTGGTCCGTGGGACGCTCGCGGCCAAAGCCCATCAGCTTGTGATGCGAAATGCCCAGCTCTTCGCGCAGGGGTCCTAAGTGCTCCTCAATAAGATCGGCGTTGAACCGATCGTGACCGGCAGCCACGGGCGTGTGGGTGGTAAATATCACTTCCCGGGGGATCTGATTCGCGGCCGCGTCAAAATCCATTCCTTCTTCCTGCATGCGATCGCGAATTGCCTCGAAGACCGCGAAACCGCTGTGCCCCTCGTTGAGGTGAAGAACCCCAGGAGAAATGCCCATGGCCCTAAGCGCGCGAAAGCCGCCGACGCCGAGCAGCAACTCCTGACGAATGCGCGTGCGCCCGTCCCCACCATACAAACGCGAGGTCAGCTCCAGATCCTCAGGTGCATTGCCCGCTACTTTGGAATCGAGCAGCAGAAGGTCACAGCGCCCCACCTTCACCCGCCAGACCTTGGCTCGGAGCGAACCGCCGCGGGTTTCAATTTTCACCACGATCGGTTCCCCGTTTTGGCCGATGGCCAACTGCATGGGCAGTTGATTGACGTCGGTTTGGAGATATTCCTCTCGCTGCCATCCGCTTGCATCCAGGCGTTGCTTGAAGTAGCCCTGGCCATAAAACAAGCCGATGCCGATGAGCGGGATGCCAAGGTCGGACGCGCTCTTGATGTGATCTCCAGAGAGGACACCCAGGCCGCCGGAATAAATTGGCAGCGATTCGTGCATGCCGAACTCGGCAGAAAAATAGGCAACCGGGCGAGGCCGGAGTACCCCTGCGTTGGCAGCTCCCCAGGTGCGGTCCACCAGTAGATACTCCTGCTGACGGCGGTAGACATAATTGATGCGGCTATGCAGACCCAGTTCCGCGGCGCGGCGCTCGATTTCCCCCAGTGGGATCTCGCTGAGCATGGAAATGGGATTCTGATTCAGCTCCCGCCAGCGGGTGGGATTGAGGTCGCGAAACAAGCTGATGCAGTCGTGGTCCCAACACCACCAGAGGTTACGGGCGAGCGACCAAAGGCGTTCCTGAGCCGGGGCAATGAAACGATCCAAGGTGCGCGCCTCGCTGACGACGGGCGCGACCTCGTTTGCGGCTTCGACCAACATGCGAATTTCGTTCTCTCGAAATACCCGTGGCTCCTTGGTTTGCACCACGAGAACGCCCTGGAGGATCCCGCGGTCGATGAGAGGGACACCCAGGAAGGAGTGGTATACCTCCTCCCCGGATTCTCTAAAGTACTTAAACCGGGGGTGATTCCCGGCGTCCTCCACGGCTACCGGCATTACCTGTTCCGCGACCAAGCCGACAAGGCCCTCGTTGAGCGGCATGCGCAAGGCGCCGATGCAACGCGGGTGCAGGCCCAGGGTCGCAGCCAACACCAGGTTCGATCGATCCGGCTCCAGCAGATAGGCGGAGCAGACATCGGTCCTGAACCGCGTGGCAATCAAGGCGACCACGTTCATGAGGGTATCGGCCGGCTTGCCGCCCTCTTCAGTGAGGTTTGTGATTTCCTCCAGCGTCAAGACGTGATTAACATCCGTTGCTTCGTAGGATTGTGTCATCGGCATACCTCGCGATTTAGTTCAGAATCAATTGCCAAGCCCGACAAAGATACAGACGTTATTCCGGACTCACGGCGCGCAGCACAAGCGGGATGGCAAATTTATTTAGTAACTACGCCACACTCGCTGACCGGCTGACGAAGTTATCGCCTGGTCTAACCATTTGTGGAAAGATGCAATGATACCTTTAGTCTAGCCATCACCGCGGATAATTTTGCTGGTACAAGAGCCCTGCCTTTCATAGCGCACTTATTAGCTTTCTCTCTTCCTTGCTCCTGGGGGAGTTCTACTGTATGACCGGCAGCACCAAGTGGGAGGGCATCGTGGGGGAGCAGAAGACACGCTGCGTTGCAGGGACGTAGTCTTTTGCGTGTGCCTGATAGATGCTGGGCACAAACGTCTGCGGGTTGCGGTCTATGACCGGAAACCAGGTGGATTGCACCTGCACCATCAGCCGATGACCTTTCAGAAAAGCATGGTCGTGATCGCGCAGCGGAATCTGCCACTGCTGCGGCTGGTTTGCAGTCAGGGGTTTCGGGTGCTCGAAGCTGTGAAGATAGCGGCCGCGACGCACCTCCATCGCGATCGGCAGTTCGTATCCATTCAAGGAGTTCACATAGGAGGCATCCGTGCCCGGTGTGGTTTCGATGGCGCTCTTTTGCCCATTCTCCGGGTACACATCGATCAACTTCACAATGAAGTCCGAATCCGTCCCGGAACTTGACGCAAACAGGGCGGCCGCAATCTCTCCGGTCACTACAACATCGTGGTCGAGCGGCTCACTGATAAACGTCAGCAGGTCAGGACGATGGTCGACGAAACGCTGGTCGGCCACCTCCCAGAACTTCCACTCCGGCGCGGGGTAAGTCGGTGAGATCGGCCGCACGCGGTACGGCACCGGGTTAGCGGGATCAGAGATGTATTGGCGATACTCCGGCGCCCCCTCCACGGGAGCCGAAAACGACAGAGTCCCATCTCCATGCAGGTAAAGGTTGGTTGGCTTTGACTCCTTCGGCGGCCAGGCGTCATAGGTGTGCCAGGTGTTCGATCCGGACTGGAAGGTGCTCACCTTCCACGCCGGCTTTTCGCCTTCCCCATGCAGATAATGACGAAAGAAGGGTGCTTCAATGTTTTGCCGGAACTCCAGCGCGGTCTTGTGGCCGCCGAAGGAAACTGCGCCGATGCTGTCTCCAACGGGCGACGCCCATTCTCCATGGAACCACGGCCCGGCGACCATGAAGTTTGTGTTCCCCGGGTCATGTTCCTCGGCATGGCGGAATATCTGCCAGGGGCCCCAGGGGTCTTCCTGATCCCAGAAGCCGGCCACATTCAGATTCGGCACCGTGGAGCCGTGCAGTTGATTGACCCAGGCTTCTTTTTTCCAGAACTCATCGTAATCCGGGTGCCGCATTACGTCGTTCCAATAAGGCAACGTGCCATGCACATATTTGTCATTCAGATTGGTGAGGGGACCGGCCTTCAGGTACCAATCGTAAGTGTCATAGGTATCGAAGTCGAAGTTGGTGTTTTTGTTCTTGTCAGCTTGCTCCATCACGGCGTATTCGAAGGTATAACTCTCACGCAACGCCCCATAGCGATGATCATCGTCGTTCATCCATTGGTCGACCGGCGACGCCTGTTCGCTGATGGCCTTGAGGGCGGGATGGGGATGCAGGAGTGTGAGCCCCGCGGTAAGCCCGTTGTACGAAACGCCGTAGATGCCCACCTTGCCGTTGTTGTTGGGCACGTTTTCGATTAGCCAGGCCACGGTATCGTAGGCATCGTTGGTCTCGTTGGCCTGCTTTGGATCCTTTGGGTCGTACTGCGAGGTAAGCTTAAAAACACCTTCCGACTTGAATCGGCCACGCAGGTTCTGCAAGACAAAGATGTACCCGTCCGCGGCGAGCTCCTTCCAACTAGCCGGTACCCAATCCGCACCTTCCTTGGCTGCGCTCTTGTCAAATGTCTCTTGGGTAAGTACCCCGTAGGGCGTACGCGTGACGAGAATCGGGAGCGGCTCGGTCTGATTTGCTTTGGCAATCACGACGGTTTGCAGGCGTACGCCATCGCGCATGGGAACCATGAATTCCTGCACCTGGTAATTGCTCTTCTGGGTTGCGGGCGCGGCGGCCGGCGGAGTTACCTGCGAACTCAAAGGGAGGTCGCACACGATGGAGGTACAAAAAAGAACTAACGGTAGAACAACGCGCATGGGACCTCACGTAGAAGGGTTGAAATACTAACCGGAGGGTCTGGCACCGTATTCCACCTCAGGGACAAGCTCGGCATCGACGGGGTTGTTACGGGCCTTGATCAGCGCTCGCTGATAGAAGAACAAGGCGGAGCCAAATACGATCAGGCATCCGGCGATCAGTTTGCCTTCAAAGATCCAAACCGAGTTGACCTGACGCGATGGGATGAAGGCGACGATCAGACCGATCAAGGTGGTGCCCAGGCCGGCGACCGCGTTGGCGGTGAGATAGGTCTTGTTCGCGTTGAGTTCGCTGTCTTTGCTCCAGGTGTGCTTGAGGAGTGCCAGGAACATGTAAGTGGAGGGCAGGAGCTGCAGAATGACGGCCAGGTCGAGCATGGTGAGGTAGGCTTCGCCTACCGAGACGCCGAGAAAGCTAGCGGCGATGAGCAACGACGAGAGGACAGCGAAAAGTATGAGACTGATGTAGGGCGTGTGGTAGCGGGGATGCACGCGGCCAATGATCGCAGGCAGATAACGATCGACCCCGGCAACGAAAGGGAGCCGGGCCGCACCGCTGAACCAAGCGGAGGCGGTGCCCAGGATGGCAATACATTCCAACAAAGCCAGAGGGGCCACAACACCGATCAGCCCGGTGCGCGCGCTCATGACGTTGATGGCCTGGAGAATTCCAGAGAGGACGCCAATTTCCTTCTGGGGCATGGCGATGAGCATCGAGAGCGTAGTGAAGAAATAGATCAGGCCGGCAATGACTCCGCCGAGGAGGATGGAGATGGGCAGATTGCGGCGGGGATCGCGGATCTCATCGCCCATGATGGAGGCCAGGTCAAGGCCGATGAGGCTGTAGCAGATGGTGCCGAAGGCAGCGAAGAGCCGCCAATCGTGGAAATCGGGGCGCAGGGCGGAGACCGGGAGCGCGCTGCCGTTGTGTCGCAAGGTCATGAAGGCGAGCACGCAGATAATGGCCGCGCCGCCAATGGTGCCGAGGGCGCCGAGATTGCTGATCCACTTGCCGAGGGAAAGACCACGTACGTTGAGCGCAAGCAGAAAGAGGATGATCAGCAGCGAAGCGATGCCGGTGAAGGCGTGGCTGTCGGCCAGCTTCTGGATTCTGGGCCCGGCGACGTAGACGCCAACCCCCACGCAGGAAAGCACGACGGTGGGCAGGTAGAAAACGTTGGAAAGCCAGTAACACCAGCCGGCGAGGAACCCATGCTCCTCGCCGAAGCTGCGCTTGGCCCAGAGGTAGATGCCGCCTTCGCCAGGCCATTTCTGCGCCAACTCCGTTACCGCTGCGCCCTGCGGCCACAAGAAGCAAGACAGGGCGAACACCCACAGCCAGAGCGTAATCGGGCCGGAGGCCGACACCGCCGGGATCAGGTTCAGGTTGGCTACCGCAACCACGAAGAGCAGCACCAGATCGCGACGCCCCAGAACGCGGTCGAGGCCGGGCTTCTTTTTTCCTAATGCGATGGGTCTCACCATGGGGCGCTCCTTCCTGGGGTTTCTTAGATCCTATCCGACGTTTAGACGTCTAATTTTGCGCCCGGGTCGCGCGGGCGAAGCTTCGCGGAGAGCTGCCGGTCCAGCTCTTGAAGGCTCGCGAAAGCACGGCCGTCTCCGCATAGCCGACGCTGTGGGCAACCGAGGTGACCGTGGTCGAATGGTTCTTGATCAGGGCCTCGGCGATGGAGCGGCGCTGATCGCGGACCAGGTGGCGGAAGGTGGTGCGCTCCTCGGCAAGGCGGCGCTGAAAGGAGCGGCACGATAGGCCAAGCTCCCCGGCAATCGCGGGGAGGTTCAAGGGGCCCAGGCCCAGGCGTTGGGCGATGAGGTAGTTGACCTGACGGGAGAAACTTTCCGGTTCCCTGTTCTCCCGCGCGAGATCCTGCAGATGCCTTTCCATGAAGGGCAGCATCGAACGATCCGAGGAAACCCCCGCGAGGCGCAGATCGCTTTGCCGGATCACTAGCCGGTTGAGGTTCTGGCCGAAGAAGACCGGAGCGTGAAAGGCCTGGGCGTAGGCCCTTGCGGCGGTCGGAGTTCCACTGAAGGGGGCGTGCTCGAAGTGGACTTCCACCGGTGTCCACTTCTCTCCCAGAAGATTGCGTATCAGACTGCAGATGGAAGCCAAGGAGTACTCGGCATCCTGCCGCCGCGGACGCAGCAACGGGTCATCGATCTGGTAGATGTAGTCAGCGGTGTGGTCCCCGGCAAGGAGCTCCAAGCGAGTACCACTCTGCCAAACGCTGACATGGGACGATAACTGTAGCAAAGCCAGGCGAAGATCGGCAGAGGCCTGGAACATGAAACCGAGCGGGCCGAGCAACTCGGGCCGGAAGCGCTGGCCAAGCCGGAGTCCGATGAATGGATCCTCTAACAGGAGGGCGGCCTGCTCAAAGAACGCGACGTAGCTGCCGAGAGCTATGAGCTGGTAAGGATCGATGGGATGCGCGAATGGCAGAGCGTGGCGGCGCAGGAGCGCGACCGTATCGTGCCCCTGGGCGTTTAACACGTCGAGGATGGGCGCCAACAGATTGGCCCGGATGGTAGGAGCGAATGACAACGGCATGAGGGACTTCTGCATGATCGATCACCCCAGTCTTGCCTGATGGGATAAAAATGGCGCCTCAGCTGCTGTGAAAGCAGTGCGCAGGATGAAGATGTCGGGGTCCCGGCGACTTGGCCGTTGGCGTAACTTATCAACAAAGTGGCATCGATGGCAATGACAAAAGTTGTCGATCGGGCCAGGATGAGGCAGCACACGAGTACATGAGGGACAAGCACCTCTGCCCGAACTCAGGAAAAATTCGATCGGGATGTGGCAGATCGTGTTTTTTGTGATCGCCGCCGCGGCCCCGTTGACAGGCATGCTGGGGATCATCCCGGTGGCTATCCGGCTGGGCAATGGCGCGGGAGTTCCGGGCGCGTTCGTGGTCGCCGGCGTCATTTTGCTAATCTTCAGCGTAGGCTACGCCGCAATGAGCCGGCAAGTGGTGAACGCGGGCGCGTTTTATGCGTACCTGGCACGGGGACTGGGACAGAGTTTCGGCGCGGGCGGAGCGTTCGTGGCTATTGCTTCCTACACCACGATGCAAGTGGGCGTCTACGCGCTGTTCGGATTTTTCGCGGCGTTGATTGTTAATCCGCTGGTCGCCCTGCATTTGCCTTGGTTCGCGTATAGCGCGGTGGCGATCGCGCTGGTGCAGTTTCTGGGTATGCGCAAGCTGGACCTGAACGGCTTGGTGTTGGGCCTGTTTATCACCGCGGAGATGGGGATTCTGCTGGCACTGAGTCTCTCGATCGTCTTGCACGGAGGAGGTCCGGAGGGATTCAACCTGCGGCCTTTCGCACCGCGGGAGGTATTCAGCGGGCATCCCGGGATCGCTATCATGTTTGCCCTGGCGTCGTTCGTGGGGTTTGAGGCCACGGCGATCTACGGGGAAGAAAGCAGAAACCCGAAGCGTACGGTGCCGTTGGCCACTTATGCCGCGGTTTCCATCATCATGGTGTTTTTTGCGTTTACCACGTGGGCCATTATCAGCTCCTATGGCGTGGATCATGTGGTTGCGGCGGCCTTCGCAGATCCGGGCAACTTCTGGTTCGCCAAGAGCGATGCGTATCTTGGCGTCATCGGGACGGGGATCATGCGAGCACTGCTGTTGAGCAGTATCTTCGCTTGCCTGCTGGCCTTTCATAACACGATTACACGCTACCTTTATGCGCTAGGCCGCGAGGGTTTGCTGTGGGGATTTCTGGCCGGGATTCATCCGCGGTTCCAGTCGCCCTATAAGGCGAGTTATGCGCAGACCGGGTGCGCGGTGGTGGGAGTGCTGGGATCGGTCCTGATCGGGGCTGATCCGTTAACGGTGATCTTCAGTTGGACGTCGGCGTTTGCTACGATCGGGATCGTGGGGCTGCAGTTTTTGGTCAGCGCGGCGGTCATCGTCTTCTTTCGCCGCAGCGGCCTGGATAAGCGGGTGTGGAACACGATGGTGGCGCCGGTGCTGGGCATGAGTGGGTTAGGGTATGCGCTGTATCTGCTGGTTGTGAACCTGCCGGCGTTGAGCGGAAGTGATGATGGGTTTGTGCGCAGCTTTCCCTGGATCATGCTGGCGGTGATGATGGTGGGTGTGGGGGTTTCGGTTAGGCGACGAGGCGCACGGATGAGAGGCCTGGCACAGCTTGTGGATGAGGTTTGATGGGTCTGTGGACGAGAGTTTGAGGTGGGAGTTGTGGTATCCCACATCTCGCTAAAAACGAGCGAGATATGGGGCACCCTTTGATTCGTCGACGGGACAGAGAGTGAACTGATGAGGATGGGACAGGGCTGGATGTTGTACGGAGGATGGTTATGAGCGTCGTTACAGCAATACCGGCGGTGCCTTTGGCGCAGATGCCTTTGGGAAGCAATGCGCACCCTCTGGACCCGTTGAGCACAGAAGAGATTCTTAGCGCGTGCGCGGTGCTGAAGACAGCCCAGCAGCTGGGCGCAGAGTGCCGCTTCGCCATGGTCCAATTGCATGAGCCTCCCAAAGCACAGGTGCTCGCGTACCAGCCGGGAGAGACGATGGAACGGTCCGCGTTTTTGATGGTCCTCGATGCCCGCACGGGGGAGACACACGAGGCGGTGGTGAACGTGACGCGCGGGACAGTCGTATCCTGGGTACAACACATCACCGAGGCCCCTCCCTATGGGCAGCCTCCGGTGTTGGTTGAGGACTTCATCCAATGCGACCTGATCGTGAAGGCAGATGAGGGCTGGCGAAAGGCCGTGAAACGACGGGGCCTGACCGATGAAGATATCAAGTTGGTGCAGGTGGATCCCTTCTCCGCCGGCAACTTCGGCTTCCCCCTCGAAGCAGGACGGCGGGTGGTGCGTGCGGTGAGCTACTATCGCGCCGACCGGCTGGATAATGCCTACTCACATCCCATCGAAGGCGTGGTGGCGGTGGTGGACCTGATCGCTAAACGGGTGCTGCAACTGGTGGACGACGAGGTCGTGGTGCCGGTTCCTAAACAAAAACACAACTACGATCCGGAGTCGCTGGGCAAGCCGCGCGAGGATCTGAAGCCGCTGCATATCTCGCAGCCCGAGGGCCCGAGCTTTTCCGTCGATGGGTGGCAGGTGAAGTGGCAGAAGTGGAGCTTCCGGGTTGGCTTTACTTCGCGGGAGGGCCTGGTGCTGCAGCAGCTCGGCTTCGACGAGGGAGCAGGCGTGCGCCCGCTGGTGTACCGGGCAAGCATCACGGAAATGGTGGTTCCGTATGGCGATCCGACGACCAGCCATTTCTGGAAGAATGCGTTCGATTGCGGCGAGTATGGATTGGGTAAGCTGGCAAACTCGCTCGAGCTAGGCTGCGATTGCCTGGGCCTGATTCACTACTTCGATGTGCCGATGGTGGAGGATCAGGGCGCGGTCACGCTGATGAAGAATGCGGTCTGCATGCACGAGGAAGACTACGGCATTCTTTGGAAACACTTCGACTTTCGTACAGGGCTGCACCAGGTGCGCCGTTCGCGGCGGCTGGTGATCAGCTTCTTCGCCACCGTGGGCAACTACGACTACGGCTTCTACTGGTATCTGTACCAGGATGGGACCATCCAGCTGGAAGTGAAGCTCACCGGAATTATCCAAACGGCGGCCGTCGCTCCGGGCACCGAATATCCGTTCGGAGGCATGGTGACTGAAGGGCTGGGCGGGCCCAATCATCAACACTTTTTCTGCGCGCGGATGCACATGATGGTCGACGGCGAGCAGAACAGCGTGACCGAGCACGAGTATCATCCACGACCCTGGGGTAAGGACAATCCTTATGGGAATGTCTTCGATGTGACCGGGAGGACGCTGAGCCGCGAGCTGGACGCCTGCCGCGAGGCCGATGGACGGACGGGACGCTTTTGGAAGATCATCAACCCCAATCGGCGCAATGCGGTGGGCAAACATCCCGGCTACAAATTGGTCGCGCAACCAAGCCCGCTGCTTCTGGCCCAGCCGGGCAGCAGCATCGACCGCCGAGGGGGCTTCGCCAGCAAACATCTGTGGGTGACGCAGTACGCGCCGGACGAGCGCTACGCCACGGGGAATTATCCTAACCAACACGCGGGCGGCGACGGCTTACCCTTGTACGTACAGCAGAACCGGTCGATCGAGAATGAGGACATCGTGGTGTGGCATAGCTTCGGCCACAGCCACGTTTGCAAACCTGAGGACTTTCCCATCATGCCTGTGGAATACGCGGGCTTTATGTTGAAGCCGAATAACTTTTTCGCGGCTAACCCGGCGATGGACCTGCCCGGGGAACGAAACGAACTCAGCTCGCGGCACGGCGAGGCGGCGGCTTGCTGCGGCGGATAGGTACTTGACTTGTTACCGGTACAACCATCCAGATTAACGTTTGCGTCTCCCACATCTGACGCAAAGAACGCGCCAGATACTCGGATTTCCTGTGCGCGATTCTATCCAGGACCGCGTGTGCGGCTTTCATTTAAGGAAAGCCGCATGAAGCTCGTAAGATCCACCGGGCTTAACAGGAAATCCGAGGATGTGGGGCACCCTTTGAGCCGCGGCAGGAGGAAGTTCTTCGATGAATAGACGTTGACTTTGCTTTGCTGCTTCGCTATCTTTGGGGAAACCTCGCGAAAGCCCTGTCGCTAACTCGCTGTCCCCAGCAATTGGACATGCCCGGAGTTACCCGCGCGCAACGTGCCCGCGTGGGCCTGGCATAACTCAAGCAATCAGGCTCCCAGTCTGTTTTCGGCCCTTATCGGATCTACGCGTCGCCGTAGTCTTACTTGTTTCAGCTTAGGCTCATTTGTGCCTCGTTCCTTCGTGCGAGAAGGACGCGGTATTTCTGTAGGGAGTGCTCTTACTCCCGGAGGTTCTCTCGAAGTGTCTCTGCATCGTTCCCTTCTCCGCTTCTTTACATTTGTGTCTCTTGCCGCGATTCCTGCCGCTGCCTTGGCTCCGGCCGTTCACCATCCGCTCGATGCACTGACGCCCTCGGAATACTGGGTGGTATATAAAGCGTTGCGGGCCGCGGGCCATACTAACGAAAAAACCATTTTCAGCAGCGTACTGCTGCACGAGCCGGTCAAGCAGGACGTGCTGGACTGGAAGCCGGGCTCGCCGATGGAGCGCAAGGCGGATGTGGTTCTGTACGACAAAGGGAAGTCCTACGAAGCGCTGGTTAATATCTCGAC
>Ga0182018_10003473_pt1 | contig 14145 bp, 11 predicted proteins | sample 812P2MmetaG_FD_120490 | JGI IMG/M metagenome (GOLD analysis project Ga0182018, IMG submission 120490) | Permafrost microbial communities from Stordalen Mire, Sweden - 812P2M metaG | ecosystem: Environmental > Terrestrial > Soil > Wetlands > Permafrost | place: Sweden: Stordalen | collected...
GAGGCCGGGTAGCCGCGCTCGCTCCCCGAGGAGGACAGCGCAGCCACGACGGAGTCCGGCGGCGGATCGCAGGGAGTGCCGACGGAGCAGTCGACCACGCCGCCGGGGAGGCCGTCGGCCAGTTTGCCCAGGGCGGCCACCCGGTCGTAGGGGTAGGGCGGAAGCTCGAACGCGCTCATCGCGGGGCCACGAACGCGGCGAAGCGCGCCTTGCCCACCTCGTCGAGGACGACCTGCAACGTGACACTCTCCTCGCCGTCGGTCTGCGCCACGACCTCACCCTCGCGGTGCACGGCGGCGAGGACGTCACCCCGGGCCCAGGGCACCACGAGCTCGACGACGCGGTCCGAGCCACGCAGGCGGTCGCCCACCACCCGCAGGAACTCGTCGACGCCCTCACCGGTTCGGGCCGAGAGCAGCACGGACCCGTCGATGGAATGCGCCAGTGCCTTAGCCTCCATCGGCGCCCGGTCCGCCTTGTTCACCACCACGAGCTCGGGCACGTCGGCCGCCCCGATCTCGCTGAGAACGGTGCGCACGGCTGCCATCTGCCCCTCGGCGTGCGCGGCCGTGCCGTCGACCACATGGACCAACAGGTCGGCCAGGCGCACCGAGGCCAGGGTCGTCCGGAATGCCTCGACGAGCTGGTGCGGCAGCTTGCGCACGAAGCCCACGGTGTCGGTCACCAACACCGTCTCGCCGCCGGGGAGGGCGAGCTGGCGGGTGCGCGGGTCGAGGGTGACGAAGAGCCGGTTCGCCGCCGGGACACCGGCATCGGTGAGGGTATTGAGCAGGGTCGACTTGCCGGCGTTGGTGTAGCCGACCAGGGCGAGCTCCCGATGGCGGCCGCGGGCCCGGCTGCGGCGTTGCAGCGCGCGCGTGCGGTCGACCTCGCGCAGATCGGCCTCCAGCCGGTGCATACGCCGCACCAGCCGGCGCCGGTCGACCTCGAGCTGGGTCTCGCCCGGGCCCCGGGTGCCGATCCCACCGGCCTGCTGGCTGAGACCACCGCCCCGGCCGCGCAGGCGGGGAAGCCGGTAGCGCAGCAGGGCCAGCTCCACCTGGGCCTTGCCTTCGGGGCTGCGGGCGTTCTGGGCGAAGATGTCCAAGATGACGGCCGTGCGGTCGATGGCGGTGCGCCCGAACAGCTTCTCCAGGTTCCGCTGCTGGGCCGGGCTCAGCTCCTCGTCGAAGACGACCGTGTCCCCATCGAGCGACCGGCTCAGCGCCGCGATCTCCTCCGCCTTGCCGCGCCCGATGAAGGTTGCCGGATCGGGGGCGTCGCGCCGCTGCACCACGCGCGCCACCACGTCGGCGCCGGCGCTGTCCACCAATTGCGCCAGCTCGTCGAGGGCTTCGTCGACGGCTTCGGCGGTGAGACCGGGGAAGAGCACGCCCACCAGGATGATGCGCTCACGAAACGACCGGTCGATGAGCGTGCCGGGCAGCACGTCGCTCAAGAGAGCATCCCCGGGTGGATGTCGATGTCGGCCACCTTGCGGACCGGGCCGCCCAGTACGGCCGGGTCACCGGCCCTCTCCCCCAGCGTGACCTCGAGCGTGCCGCCCGGATTGCGCACCCGCACCGGGCCGCCGCGGTGCACCATGCCCCATGATGCGGCCGCCGCGGCAGCGGCCACGCTGCCGGTCCCGCACGCCAGGGTCTCGCCGGCCCCGCGCTCCCACACCCGCAGCTCGAGCAGCTCGCCGCCGCCGTCCTCGGCCCGGCAGATCCACTCCACGTTGATCCCCCCGGCGAACGCCGCCTGCAGCCTCGGCCCGAGCGCCGCGATGTCGATGCTCGCCACCTCGGGGCCGGCCAGCACGAGATGCGGGTTGCCCACCTCAACCGTGCGCACCCGGCGATCTTCGAAGTCCTGGGGTTGATCGGGCCCCAGCGTCACCGGGCCCATGTCGACGCTGGCCCGGGCCCAGCCGGGCGACTCCCCGGGCACGAAGTCGACCGTGCGGACGCCGCCCCCCGTCGCCACGCTGAAGCGGGGCGGGGCGACCAGGCCGGCGTCGACGGCGGCCTGGGCCAGGCAGCGGATGCCGTTCCCACTCATCTCGGCCTCTCCGCCATCGGCATTGTGCAGCTCCATGGACAGGTCGGCGCCATCGCGTCCCGGGCCGACCCGAATGACGCCGTCGGCCCCGACGCCGCGGCGGCGGTCGCAGAGCAGGCGGACCTGGCCCACCGACAAGCGGAGGCCGTCGCCGGGATCGAGGACGACAAGGAAGTCGTTGCCCGCCCCTTCGTGCTTGGTGCAGTGCACCGCACCAGTCTCGCAGGTCAGCGCCGTGGTTCGTGCGCCCCCAGGGCCCGGTCGAGCAGTTCGACGGGGCCGACCTCGGGGCTGGTCCAGGCGATGCGGGGATCACGGCGGAACCACGAGGCCTGGCGGCGGGCGAACCCCCGGGTACGGCGCACCGCCTCCTCACAACACGCCTGGAGCGGCGCGCCGCCCTCCACGTGGGCCAACAGCTCCCGGTAGCCCAAAGCCTGGCGGGCTGTCCGCGAGATGCCGGCCGGGCGGCCCGCCAGGGCGCGCACCTCGTCGAGGAGCCCGGCATCGAGCCATCCGGCCATGCGGCGGGCGATGCGGGCGTCGACCTCCTCGGGCTCGGTGGCGATCCCGATCATGGTCACCGGCGACGGGGGGTAGGCCTCGAGCCCGGGGCCGAAGGAGGAGAACGGGCGGCCCGATCCCAGGGTCACCTCGAGGGCGCGCACCACCCGGCGCTGGTTGGTCGGCGTCACCCGCCCGGCCGCCAACGGGTCGAGCAGGGTCAGGCGGGCGTGGAGGTCGGGCACCCCGGCCCGCCCCTCGTGCAGCTCGGCCTCGAGGGCAGCGGCGATGTCGGGATAGCGACCGGGGAACACGAGGTCATCGACCACGGCGCGCAGGTAGAGGCCGGTCCCGCCAACCAGAAGCGCGTGGTGCCCCCGCGCCGCGATGCCCGCCACCGCCTGGCGCGCGGCGCGCTGGAACTCGCGCACGGTGAACTCCTCGTCCGGGTCGACCAGATCGAGCAGGTGGTGGGGTATCTCGGCCTGCTCCGCCCGGCTCGGCTTGGACGTGCCCAGGTCCATGCCGCGGTAGACGCACATGGAGTCCACCGACACGATCTCGATGTCGCCGTGCCGACGGGCGACGGTGAGCGCTGCTGCGGACTTGCCGGACGCGGTGACGCCGAGGAGCGCAATGACGCTCAAGCGCCGGCCACGGGGACGCCGGCCGCGGGGACGCCAGCCACGGAGATGCCGGCCACGGGGATCCGCACCCGGTGGCGCGGCCGCGCCGTGACCGCCTCGAGGCGCCCCGAGAGGTGGTGCGGGTGCCCGGCCGTGATGGTGACCTCGGCCAGCGCGCCCGGTGCCGGTGTCCCGCGCATCCCCGGCGCGGTCGGCGCGAAGTGGACCAACTTGCCCTGACGGGTCCGCCCCGTCAGCATCGACTCGTCGCGGCGGCTCACCCCCTCGACCAGTACCTCTTCCGTTCGGCCCACCCGGGCCTGGTGACGGGCGAGGGCCGAGCGGTCGACCACCGCCTTGAGCCGCGCGAAGCGGGCCGCGATGACCTCGGGTGCGATGAATTCGTCCTCCATCTCGGCAGCGCGGGTACCTGGCCGCGGCGAGAAGATGAACGTGTAGGCGCTGTCGTAGGTGGCCTCGGCCACCACGGCCAGCGTGTCCTCAAAGTCCCGCTCGGTCTCGCCGGGAAAACCGACGATGATGTCGGTGGTCACACCGAGGTCGGCAACGGCGTGGCGCGCCGCGGCGAGGCGGTCGAGGTAGCGCTCGGCGGTGTAGCCGCGGCGCATGGCCGCCAGCACGCGGTTGCTGCCCGACTGCAGCGGCAGGTGCAGCTGCTCGCACACCTCGGGTACGTCGGCCATCGCTTCGATCGTCTCGGGTCGCAGGTCCTTGGGGTGGGGGCTGGTGAAGCGGATCCGCCCGATCCCCTCGATGGCGCCCACGGCGCGCAGGAGCTCGGCGAAGAGGGGCCGCCGGCGGGTGATGTCCCGCCCGTACGAGTTGACGTTCTGGCCGAGCAGCGTCACCTCGGTCACCCCCCGCCGCGCCAGGGACTCCACCTCGCCCACGATCGCGGCAATGGGCCGGCTCGCCTCGGGCCCGCGCACCGAGGGCACGATGCAGAACGCGCACGAGTTATCGCATCCCGTCTGGATGGTGACCCAGGCCGCGTACGGCAGCTCGCGCACGGCGTCGGGAGCCATGAGATGGTTGGAGATGCTCTCGGGCGCCGGCGCATCGAGGATCTCCATCACCGGACCCTCGCGGGCCGCCCGGCGCAACAGGCCGGGCGCGCTGCCCAGGTTGTGCGTCCCGAACACCACGTCGACCCAGCCGACCTTCTGCTGTATGCGGTCGCGGTCCTTCTGGGCCAAGCAGCCGCCCACGGCGATCTGCAGCCCGGGCTTGGCGTCAACGAGTTGCTTGAGGCTGCCCAACGTCCCGTAGAGCTTCTGGTCGGCGTTCTCGCGGATGCAGCACGTGTTGAGTACCACGACGTCCGCCTGCTTTATGTCGTCGGTCTGCTCCATGCCGTCGGCCACGAGCAGGCCGGCCAGGCGCTCGGAGTCGTGCTCGTTCATCTGGCACCCGAAGGTGCGGATGATGAAGTGCTTGGGCATCCCGCTGATTCTACGGTCCCCCCGGGGCCTCCCCCGGTGCGCTGGTGCCATGAGCGCTGGGGCCCGTCGTGGCCGCGGCTGTGGCTGGGGTCGTGGCCACGGCTGGGTCCGGGCGGGTCGTGGGGCTCCCGGTGGCCACCAGGAGCCCCACGCCGGGGGCCGTTGCAGGCCGCGCATGAGAGCGGGGCGTGCGCGTGACGCCGGCGAATCGCGCTACCCCGTCGGCGCACTGCCGGACGGGCCCGTGCCCGCGGGCGGGTGGGACCCGGAATGGGTCCCCATGTTGGGGCAGTTCTTGGTGGACCCCGAGGGCGCCGAACCGCTCGAGGAGCCGGACGGGGTCGTGCTGGACGGTGTCGAGCTCGCGGACGACGAGCCGGTCGAAGAGCTGCTCGACGTGCCCGACGTGCCCGACGTGCTCGACGGTGTCGTGGTGGACGGCGTCGACGCACTGGTGGCGGCGTCGGCGAGCAACACCCCACCGGTGGCCAGGCCACCGGTCAACGCGCTGACGGCGAGCACATTACGGAGACGGAGTTTCATTTCGTTGTCCTTCCTCCTGCACGGGTACCGGCCTGCCCTGTTCGCACCGGGCCGGCTGACTGGGTACCCGTGTCGCCCCGATCTGAGACGACACCCTCACTGTGCGGGACTGACCTGTGGGCTGGTCCATAGGCACGTGCGGGCCAGGTAGGAATGCCATGCTCGCGGCATGCCAGCCCGCATCCGCGCCGGACGCCGTCAGGACGGCGCCGCCCTCCAAGAGATCGAACGGTGGGCGGGCGAGCGCTTCCGCGCGGTGGGCCTCGATCGCGTGGCTGACGACGAACCGCTCTCGCTCGCCTTGCTCGGCCGCTACGCCGACATCGGGCGGTGCTGGGTGGCGGTCGACTCCGACGACCAACCGGTGGGCTACGCGATCGTCGATGTCGTCGACGGCGCCGCGCACATCGAGCAGATAAGCGTGCGACCCGATCTTCAGGGCAGCGGGATCGGGCGTGCCTTGATCGATCGCGTGCGGGCGTGGGCGGCTGCAAATGGGTGCTCAGCCATCACGCTCAGCACCTTCGCAGACGTCGAGTGGAACGGACCTCTCTACGCTCACCTCGGCTTCGCCGCGATCCCCGAGGGCGACATCGGTCCGGAGCTGCGCGCCCTGCGCGCCGCCGAGGCGCGGCACGGGCTCGATCCGGCGAGGAGGGTCTGCATGCGAATCGACCTCGAGCCCTGACAGGCCGGCTCCGCCCGACGCCGGGGCTCTACCCGGCGGCGCGAGTGGGGCGGACGACAGTGGGAGCGGCGGCAGTGACGAAGAAGCAGCGAGCGGCGGTGCCGAAGACGGTGCCGGCAACGCGGTCCGGGGCCGCGGGATGGGCTCGCGATGCGGGTCCCCGGGATCGGGTAACACCCGCACGTGGGCTGCGGCGGCGGCCGGATCTGGCGCGCGCTCGCCCTCGAGGGCGAGGTGGTCGAGCTGATGCAGGGAACGTCGGCGCCGGAGCCGTCCCGGCGGCTTGGCCAAGCGTCCAGGCGCACCGCTACTCGTCGTCCATCGCTGGTGACGCCGCATCGGACTCATTTTCGCAGAGCGCGGCGGCGCAGCCGCGGACCGTAATGGTCAGTTGTGCGGCGCCTTGGCTACCGGCAGCTCTGCCGCGTCGCCCATGACAAGGCCCCGGCGATCGGCATGGCGCACCATGACCCGACCGGAAAGCCCCGAGTCGTCGAGCGCTGCCTGTGCGCCCGCCCGCACCTTTTCGCTGGCCGCATCGGCCGCGATAGCGAGCAGGGACGGGCCGGCACCCGACCAGCACGAGGCCAGTGCACCGGCCGCCACCAGCGCGTCGAGGAGCGCCGGAGCCTGCGGGAACAGCGCGGCGCGCGCCCGCTGGTGGATGCGGTCGGCGGTGGCGGCCGGTGTCAGCACCGACGGATCGGCCAACCCGGCCAGCAAAAGACCCATCCGCCCGAGATTGAAGACCGCATCGGCACGTGAGACCGTGCGCGGCAGGACAGCCCTGGACTCTGAGGTGTTCAGGGGGCGATCCGGCACGATGACCACGAAGGCCAATTCGTCACTGAGGGGCAGTTGCGCGGTGCAGAACCGGCCGTCGACCGCGGTGGCCGCCACCAGCCCCCCGAAGACGCTCGCCGCCGCGTTCTCCGGGTGCCCGTCGTGCGCGGCGGCGACGGCGAACGGATCGTCAGCGCCGGCTGCCGCAGCGGCAGCGGCGGCGAGAGCGGCCGATGATCCCAGGCCGCGCGAGACCGGTATCTGCGAGCGCACGGTCACGGCGATGCGGTCGTGCCCGATGACGCCGGCCGCCACCCGTACCGCCAGGTGCGACGTATCGTCTGCGAGGGCGGCACCCTCTCCCTCACTGTGGACGCGCAGTGCGGGCGCGGGCTCCACCTCTACCTGGACATAGCAGTCCAGCGCCACGGCAAGTGCGTCGAAGCCTGGCCCTAGGTTCGCCGACGAGGCCGGAGCTCGGGCGCGCATCAGGTCACATTAGGCGTTGGAGCACGGAGGGCTTGGGAAGGTACTGGTGCAGCACGACCGGGATCACGACGCGCTGCGCGCCCAGCACCGCGACGACGGATCCGACGCGGGTGCCCCGCAATGTGCCCGCGCTGATCGGCCGGCTGGCGACCAGCAGCGTCGCCGCGCGGAGGCCCGGCCAACTCAAGAAGTCAGCCGCGCCCGCCGCTTCCGCCGCCACCGTGTGGCCGGACACCGTGAAGTGGGCGACCACTTCGCCCCGGTGCACCACCGACGTGGCCCCGATGGCCGACGCCACGTGGTTTGCCAGGTTCAGAGCGATGAACCCGGCGTCGACCAGTACGTTCGGGCCCGTCTGTCCCGTCACCGCGCTGAGGATCAGCACCGCCTCACCGTGCACCCGGCGCACGACGGCCACAACGTCACAGCCACCGGCCGCCGTGGTGAAGCCCGATTTGACCCCGATCACCCCCTGGAAGCCGAGCAACGGCGTATAGGTCGAGATCGTGCCGGCCACAGGGAGCGTGACCGAGGACATGTGCACGATGCCGGCGAAGGTGGGGTTCATCATGTCGGGCATGGCCACCTTCAACAGGTCGCCCGCTGTGGACTGCGACCCCGCATCGAAGCCGCTGGGGTCGGCGTAGTGCGTGTGCGTCATGCCGAGCTGCGCGGCGGTCCGGTTCATTTCGGCCACGAAGGCCGCGATGCTCCCGGCATCCCAGCGCGCCAGCGTGTCGGCGAAGTTGTTGGCCGAGTGCACCAAGAGGCCCTCGAGCAGCTGCCGCTCGGTCAGCACCTCCCCCACGGCGACCTGAGCGTTGGCCTGGTCCTCCACCGTGTCGACGTCGAAGTAGCTCACGTCGGTCGGGGTCATGGTGATACGTGGTCCATCCTGGCCCGGCAGCAGGGGATGATCGTGGAGAACGACGTAGCCCGTCATCATTTTGGTGAGGCTGGCGACGGGCACCGGCGTCTCGGGGCCTGAGGTCACGTCGATGCCGATGGCGGGCACGGCGATGGCCGACTGCCCCGTCAGCGCCCACGGCAGCACCACCGGAGGAGAGTCCACGGCGAAGCTGGAGGGCATTGTCGTCTTGACGGTGGCGACCGGTTCCGGCGCGTTGAGGCGGAGCTCGGCCGCGAGGGCCGCCACGGTCAGCACCATGACGATGAGCAGGAGCACCAGCCGGGCGCGCCCCTTGCGCCGGCGGCGGGATCGGGGACGGGATTGGGCGGCCGGCTTCCTGCCGCGTGGATCCGACCGGGAGCCGCCGGTGGGGACGAGCGCGTCGAGGCGGAACGGCGCCACCATGACCGGTGGAGGGCCGGGGTCGCTCAACGGTGCGTCAGGGCATCGAGCTCGTCGGTGGTCATCAACACCTGGCGTGCCTTCGAGCCTTCGCTCGGTCCGACTACGCCTCTGCGCTCGAGGAGGTCCATCAAACGCCCGGCGCGGGCAAAGCCCACTCGGAGCTTTCGCTGCAACATGGAGGTCGACCCTAACTGGGAACGGACGACCAGGTCCATGGCAGCCGTGAGGAGGTCGTCGTCATCATCGTCGACACCCTCCACGCCGCCCGGCAGTCCGTCGAGGACGTTCTCGATGCCGACCACCGGCTCGGTCACCCCGCCCTGTGCGTGCCAGTGCTTGACCACCTTGCGCACCTCCTCTTCGGACACCCACGGAGCCTGCAGGCGGCGCGGGATGTTCGACGAGGCCGTGAGGAGCAGCATGTCTCCCTTGCCCACCAGGCGCTCTGCCCCGGGCTGGTCAAGAATGACTCGGCTATCGGCCAACGAGGACACCGAGAAGGCCATGCGGCTGGGCACGTTGGCCTTGATTACCCCGGTGATGACGTCGACCGAGGGACGCTGGGTGGCGAGCACGAGATGGATGCCCACGGCCCGCGCCATCTGGGCGATGCGCACCACGGAGTCCTCGACGTCGCGGGCAGCCACCATCATCAGGTCGTTGAGCTCGTCGACCACGATCAAGATGAAGCGCAGGCGCTCGGGCAGCTGCGGGTCGTCGTCGATCTCCTCGTCGTTGTAGACGGCCGCGTGGTCGGGGCCGAGTGCCTTGGCGGTCGATTCGGCGATCCGCCGCTTGTCCGAGGGAGGGCCGGAGGGCACGATCTCCCCGGAGGCCAGGGCCTCATTGTAGCCGGTGATGTCACGCATCCCGTATTCAGCCAGCAGGTCGTAGCGCCGCTCCATCTCCTTTACGGCCCATTGCAACGCGTTGGCGGCCTTCTTCGGGTCGACCACCACCTGGGTGATCAGGTGCGGCAATCCGTTGTATTGCCCCAATTCCACCCGCTTGGGGTCGATCAACATGAGCTGCACCTGGTCGGGGGTGCTGCGCATCAGCACCGATGTGATGATGGAGTTGATACACGAGGACTTGCCGGCGCCGGTGGCGCCGGAGATCAAGATGTGCGGCATCTCGGCCAGGTTGGCCATGACGGCCCGTCCCGCGATGTCCCGACCCATGGCCACTTCAAGCGGGTGGACGGCCGCCCTCGCCTCGGCCGAGTCGAGGATGTCGCGCAGCGCCACCAGCTGACGGGTCCGGTTGGGCACCTCGACGCCGATGGCCGACTTACCTGGAATGGGAGCCAAGATACGCACGTCCGGCGACGCCATGGCGTAGGCGATGTCGCGCGAGAGGCTGGTGACCCGCGCCACCTTCACCCCGGGGCCGAGCTCGAGCTCGAAGCGGGTCACGGTGGGCCCCACCGTCCGCCCGACCAGGCGGGTGAGCACCCCGTGGGCGGCTAGGGCCGCGACCAAGTCGTCGCCGGCCGCATCGAGCTGGCGCTGGTCGTGGCTCAGCTGCTTGGTGGCCGACAAGAGCTTCATGTCCGGGAGCTCCCAATCGCCGAGGGCTCGCGGGCTGACCGCCACCACTGCCGGCGCCCGCGCCGGCTCGGGCTCGGTGTCGGGCTCGGCGAGGTCGAGCGGGAGCTCCTCGGGCGGGGGTGCCTGTCGCCGCGAGACCGGGACCGGGGAGTCCGCCTCGGCCTCGGGGTCGGTCGCCTCGTCGGGCAGGCGGCCCCCCTTCCACCAAGACCCCAAAGACGAGAGCACGGCGGCGACGGCAGCGGCGACGCCCCGCCCGAAGGTGGCGAGCGAGGTGCCGGTGGCGATGAGGACGGCCACCACGATGAGGGCGACGAAGACCACAGCCGCCCCGGCGGTGCCGATGGCGGCATGCAGGGGATGGCCGACGAGCGCGCCCACCCAGCCGCCCGCCACGCGCAGGTCGTGCGGGTGGTGCAGGGACGGGCCAGGGGCGTTCTTGGCCAGGTCGCCCAGGCCGCACACGGCGACAACCCCGAGTAGCGCGCCCAGGCCGGTGCGCAACGGGTCGGGGCGCTCGCGCTCGACGAGCAGGACCACGCCCGCACCCACGGTGACGAGCGGCAAGAGAACGCGGGTCCAGCCCAGCACCGTGGCGAGTCCGGTGTCGACGCCCCCACCGACCGGGCCTAGGGCCCGGCCCCACAGCGCCAGCGCCAGGAGCACTCCCAGCGTGATCAGGCCGATGGCCCAGAGATCGCCGGCGTGGCGGCGCAGGACGGAGGGCGGCGGCGGTGCGGCCCTCTTGCGGGGCGCCGGTTGCGGGCCGCGCCCGGTGCTCTTGCGGGCCGGGGCGCGACTCGGAGCGGGACTGCGCTTGCTGGTCACCACGGTGACAGCGAGGTTACTGCCGGCCCCGGGGACTTCGGGGGACACTGCACCGCCCGGCTCACCCGCACGCACGCCATTGTGGACCGAACATATGTTCGCTATCCTAGCGGCGTGACGCTCCGTTGGAAGCTCGCCGACAGCGAGGAGGGCGGCGCCCTCTTCCCCGATGAGCGGGCAGCAACCCGCCATGTGGGCAAGGGTGCCTACGCCGGGCTGGAGTTCCTCCACGTCAATGCCCGCACCATCATCAACACCGTCCCGGCCGAGAGCCTCGTCCCGTTCCGGCACACCATCAATTGCTATAGGGGTTGCAGTCATGCGTGTGTTTACTGCTTTGCCCGGCCCACGCACGAGTACCTGGGGCTCGACATCGGGGAGGACTTCGAAAAGCGGATCGTGGTCAAGGTCAACGCCGTCGAGCGGCTGCAGGCCGAGCTGCGCGCACCGAAGTGGTCCGGGGAACCCATCGCGATGGGCACCAATACGGACCCGTACCAACACGCCGAGGGCAAGTACCACCTCACCCGCGGCGTCGTCGAGGTCCTGGCGGCCGCCCGCAACCCGTTCAGCCTCTTGACCAAGTCCACCCTCATCCTGCGCGACACCGAGATCCTGGCCGCCGCGGCGCAGCGGACGGAAGTGGCAGTGAACTTCTCCATCGGCTGTCTCGATCGCGCCGTCTGCAAGCTCACCGAGCCCGGCACGCCCCCGCCGGACCAGCGGATCGCCGCCCTGCACAAGCTGACGGATGCAGGCATCGCGTGCGGTGTCCTGGTGGCGCCGGTGTTGCCCGGGCTCTCGGACACCGACGCGCAGCTCCGGGCCGTCGTGCGCGCCGCGGCCGAGGCGGGGGCGGTTTCGATCAGCGGCCTGGCGTTGCACCTGCGCGGCAGCGTGCGCGCGCACTACCTGACCTGGCTCGAGGGCGTGCGGCCCGACCTCTCGGCGTTGCACCGGGCACGCTTTCGCCATGGCGCCTACCAGGAGCAGAGCGAGCAGGACCGGGTGGCCGAGATCGTCCGCAGCGAGGCGCAGCGCTGCGGCGTGACCGGCCGCGCCCCTTACGCGCGGCGCACGCCGATTGAGGTCGCGCCGGCGCAGACGGCGCAGCTCAGATTACTCTGACCGCCTGCTGGTCCACCGTGAGGGAACTCAGACCATCAGGACGACGGGGACGATCATCGGTCGCCGGCGGGTGCGCTCACCCACGAACCGCCCCAAAGCCTTGCGCGCATGCCGGCTGAGCACCTCGCTGTCGCGGGCCCCGTCGCGCAGCGCCTGGGTGACCGCGTCGCCGACCACGTCGCTGGCTTCGCCCAGGAGCTCCTCGGCCTCGGGCGCATGCACCCACCCCCGGGTCTCGATCACCGGGGCGCAGCTCAGCGCGCCCTGATGGGGATCGACGGTCACTACCACCATCACCACACCTTCCTCGGCCAGCTTCTGGCGGTCGCGCAAAACGCCGTGGCCGATGTCACCCACGGTGCCGTCGACGTAGACATAGCCGGCCGGCACGTGTCCGTCACGGGTGATGCCACTGGCCCGCAGTTGCACGACATCGCCGTCCTCGCACAGGAGCACCTTCGCCGGGTCTATCCCCATGGACAGGCCGAGCCGGGCGTGATGCACCAGGTGGCGATACTCGCCGTGCACCGGCACGAAGCACTCGGGACGGGTCACCGCCATGAGAGTCTGCAGCTCGCCCTGACGGGCATGGCCACTGACATGGACCGCTTCGGCACCCGAGTGGATGACCTCGGCGCCGCGCCGGTACAACTCGTCGATCACGCGCCCGACCGACCATTCGTTGCCGGGTATGGGGTGCGCGCTGATCACCACCACGTCCCCCTCCCCCACCCGCAGCCACTTGTTGTCGCCCGTTGCCATCAAGGAGAGCGCAGACATGGGCTCTCCTTGCGATCCGGTGGAGATCACGCACATCTGGCCGGGCGGCACGGTGTCGACGTCCTCGATGTCGACCAGGCCACCCTTCGGCACGGTGATGATGCCGAGCCGGGTGCCCAGTTCCACGTTCTTGCCCATGGAGCGCCCCAGGGTGGCCACCTTGCGCCCGCTGGCATCGGCCGCGTCGATGATCTGCTGGATGCGGTGCATGTGGCTGGCGAAGCAGGCCACGATGATGCGCTTCCCCGGCTTGGAGGCGAGCACCCGCCGCAGGGTCACCCCGACGGTGGACTCCGACTGGGTGAACCCGGGCTCTTCGGCGTTGGTGGAGTCCGACAGGAGTAGCCGCACGCCTTCGGTACGGGCCAACTCCCCCATGCGCGACAGGTCGGTGCGACGGCCGTCCACCGGCTGCAGGTCGAGCTTGAAGTCGCCCGAGTGGAGGATGACCCCCTGCGGCGTGTGGAAGGCGATGGCGAAGGCATTGGGCACCGAGTGGGTGACCGGGATGAACTCCACGTCGCACGGGCCGATGCGCCGTCGTTCCCCGTCCTTTACCGCGATGAAGTCCGTGCGGTCGCCGAGCCCGGCTTCTTCGACACGGTGCCGGGCCAGGCCGACCGTCAACTCTGACCCGTAGATGGGGGCCTGCAGATCCCGCAACAGGTAGGCCAGGCCGCCGGTGTGGTCCTCGTGACCGTGGGTGAGAACGATGCCGTCCACCCGGTCGGCCCGCTCGCGCAGATACGTGAACTCGGGCAGGACCAGGTCGACGCCGGGCATGTCGGGATCGGGGAACATGATCCCGCAGTCGAGAACGATGATGCGCCCGTCAACCTCGATGCAGGCGCAATTGCGGCCGATCTCCCCCAGGCCGCCCAGAAAGACAACGCGGACCGGTGAGGCCTTGGGCCGTGACTTCAGTCGCTCAGCCAAGCGGTTGGACCGTTGCGGTCGGAGGGCCGAAGGCGGCCAGGATCTTGGCCGCCTGGGACTCGAGTTCGGAGGAGGACCGGCCCATCGGCAGCCGGCACTGCCCGACGCGCAGTCCCATCGCCCGGCAGATCGCCTTGGCCGGGATGGGGTTGGGGAACTCGTCGCTGGACTGGAAGTCGATGGCATCGAGGAGCTGGGCGTTGCCGGCGATGGCACCGGCCAGGTCGCCGCTAAGGAAGGCCTCGATCACGGCCTTGATCTGGGGCCCCACCCAGTGCGCGGCCACGCTGATGACGCCGACGGCGCCGACGGCGAGCAGGGGCAACGTCATGACGTCGTCGCCGCTGTAGATCTCGAATCCCGAGGGCACCCGGGCGGCCAGGTGCGCCGTGCCGGCCGGGTCACCGGCGGCATCCTTGAGGGCCACGATGGCCGGCACGTCGTGGGC
>Ga0182018_10003474_pt1 | contig 14144 bp, 12 predicted proteins | sample 812P2MmetaG_FD_120490 | JGI IMG/M metagenome (GOLD analysis project Ga0182018, IMG submission 120490) | Permafrost microbial communities from Stordalen Mire, Sweden - 812P2M metaG | ecosystem: Environmental > Terrestrial > Soil > Wetlands > Permafrost | place: Sweden: Stordalen | collected...
CCCATCGATCCGCCCAGCACGCGCGAAAGGCCGAGCAGGGCCTGGCTTCCGCATGCCAGGCAATAGGGCTTGCTGTTGTTGCTGATCAGCTCGCACTGCACGCAGAATATGGCAGATTGCAGAGGGACGAAATTGACTTCCTTAAATGTAGTACCGCACGCGGTCTTGCCTGACATGATTGCTCGATCCTCGCTCTTGACATGATGCCTTTGCCCATGGTGCTAATGAAGGTACCGAGACAGGAGCGGGGGAGAAAGTAGCGGCACTGGTTCCGGGTGTGGAAAAGACGGGAAGGGTGCAGCTCAGGTTGCAGAATTTTGCACCCGCTCGGATTCTTTACGGCAACAACGTCTTCATACAGAAACAGCTGCCGCCGGCTTTTTCGAACTCGGTGGTTTCGACGATCACCGGGGTCAGCCCCTCCTGATGAAGAATCGCTTCCAATGGAGGCGCTATATAGGGAGTGAGATAGCTGCCGTTGATGACGATGCCGTTGCCCATAAAGCTGTGGGCCTCCTCGGCGGTGAGCAAGTGAACTCGTTTCCAGAATTTGTGCAGAGACGCAAGAGCGGCGGCGGAATATGCCCCCGGAAAGATCAGGGCCGCTTCGTTGTTGAGCGGACAGAGGCAAGTGTCGAGGTGGTAGCAATACGGATCGATTAACTGCAAGGGCACGACTGGAGTATTCGCTTCAGACATACTGGCGGCGAATTTCTCCACGCCGCCGCGCGTGCTGCGGAAACCATATCCGCCATAGATGCGGGAGCCGTCGGGATGCCAGAGCAGATCGCCCTGGCCTTCGAGGTAGTCGTCGCCATAGGCAAGCTCGATCACTCGGTAGTGCCGCTTACGGAACCAGTCCGCAAAGTGCGGCACTTCGCGCTGCCGGGATGGGTATACCATGCGGCTGGGCACCACAAATTTTCCATACTTTGTCGTCTCTCCAACAAAAACCGGGTTGGCGGCAAAGACCATGTCCTCGAGGCCTTCCACCGGTTCGATGGTTACGATTTCACATCCGCTTTGCTGCAAAACACTACATAAATTTTCCCACTGGCTGCGCGCTTTGACGCGATCCACTGCGCACTCTCTCGACATGTAAGGGTTTTTCTGATCGACGACATCGAAATAGTTCGGTGGACAGAGCAGAACCCGGGGCATAGGCTGATGGTAGCCGGCCAAACGGAGCGCAGGCAAGCAATCGGCGACGGAGTATCGGCCGGTTGCCGATTAGTCAGCAGAAACGAGTCGCCAGTGAGGCTCACCAACAAGCGCCCTTACTCCCATCTTATGGCGCGCCCGAGAACTCCCTGGCATACGAAGTGCTGTTGATTCAGAAATCCGCAATTCAGAATGAAGAGGCTCGCCGAGATTGTTCTTGGACGAACAGAAAGTTGTCAGAGATATGTTGAGCCAATGCGCCAATCCCCGGTGTAGTAAACCCTTCCTGAGACTCCGCGAGGGCAAGCTTTTTCTAGTGGAAACGGATCGCACCACCAAAGCGGGAGAACCTGCCGCCCGTCCTTTTGTTCGCGCCCGGCTACAGCAACGGTGTGTAGAACACTACTGGCTGTGTGATGACTGTGCCACACACTGGACTCTGGTCTATGACCGTGATCGAGGAGTGGTCTTGGCCGCACTCCGGCGGCCTGTCCTGAGGGCAGCTGCAGCGGCAGAGGATTCGGCCGGCGAAGTCGCGTAGGCTTTCTCCTACGCGTATCCACTTTTTCTCCACGTCTTCCAGTCCGCGCGGACAGCGTTGACCATTTGTTCCGCGGCCTGGTGTAACCACTTTGCCTTCTGTTTTTGCATGTCGCGGAGGATCGGTTTGCGCGCCGTCTTAGTTCCGAGATGGATGTTCGCAGTTTCCCATCCCATGGCGCGAATCAGGCGCAACTCCTTGCCCGGGGCCCGCAACGTGGCGAGTTCGATGCGCGAGCAATGCGGACTCAGCCGCCTCACGATCCAGCGTCCGCGTAACTGAACAAACGGGTCGAGACATCGTACTGCCCGGCTGATAATCGTCTGGTACAGAATCTCAGGAGGGCCTTGGTGATCGCTCGCCCAGTAACATGCCGACGAAACCAAGGCCTTCGCCTCGCGGGCGATTCTGCCGCCATGCCAGTCCGCGATGGCAACATAGCGAGCGTGCCCGAGGCTTCCCAGTCCGGCCACCCGACGAGCCACGCGATAGGGCAAGTCCCGGGCTGGCATGAGGTGTTCGAGCGCGTCGATTGCACTCACCGGGACGTCTCCCTTCACCGTGGGCAGGGCATCCATTCTCGCCCAGAAGTGGACCGGATCCCGCAGTTCATTCTCCGCGATCTGACGCAACCACTCGTTCATCTCGCCCAGGACGAACGGCATTCCCCCCGAAAGCATTCCTTCGCGATATCCCTCGAGAAGAGAATCGCAGATGTCTTTGTGCTTCAGCGGCAAGTGCCCGGCTTCGGAAGCGAGGTGAGCGCTCACCGCCAGGCGGACCAGATCATTGGCATACGCCATGGGATGAGCTTCGTCGAAGTCGTTGACGCCCCAGATCAGACGTCCTTCCACATCGCGCCAGGTACCGAAATTTTCCACGTGCAAGTCGCCAACCGCCAGCACCTGCGGTCCCTTAGCAAGATCAGGACACACTTTTGGCCAGATCTGCGCCCAACGGTAGAAGGTGGCGCGCAAGAAGGGAAAGACCGCCGCCGTCATGTTGGTGTGTTTGAGGTGCAGATCCTTGTTGACCAGATCCGTACGATGGCCCAGCCACTCTTCGAAGTACTGGGTACCTTTGACGACGTTCATAGCGCCCGACGATAGCGGGCTGAGGATCGAGAAGTCAACCGCAGAGACGGCGTTTCAGTGCCGGTCTGCAGAGCAAGCCTGTCGAGCTTCGCTCGACGGACAGTCGAGGGCGGCTGTCCCCACCTATGACTCTTTGCGGCTGAAACTGTGTTCGCAGGCACCCAGTGTGGCCGCCGGTGGACACCTTCCAAATCACGAACCGTATTGTTTTCAGTTCGATACTGCTTGGCCCGCGGCCTGCCCTTGTATGACGCATAGGAGGACATCATGCAAATGGTAATCACATTCATGGCAGTCGTGGGCGGAATGGTTTTCTCGCTCGCGGTGGCGTTGCTGGCCGAGGAGCTGATCTTTGGCCAGGTGTTCCGTCTGTTCTTTGCATCCGCCAAATTAAACCCGCAGACGGTTGCGGTGAAATCGGAGCAGAAGCGCTGAGTCGCGAAAGACTCGCAAAGGAGAACTACGATGCTGGCGTTGAAGTACTTGCTGATTGCCGGGGGCCTCGGGATGATTCTCGTGGCTGTAAGCATTTTGGGTTATGACCGGTATCGCGAATTGCTGTACCGGCGCGCGCTGGCTCTACCCGGCGCGGGCGCGGTGCCGCCGTTGCCGCAATGGCGCTGGCGCACTTCGCTGGCGCTGGCTCTGCTGGCATGGGGACCGATTCTACTGGCGTTCAGCATTGTGGTTGTGCCGAGCGGCATGGCGGGAATCCGGGTCAGCGAAATGACTGGGACGGTTCCGGGCACACTTTATCCTGGCGTGCATTTTGTGGTCCCGCTGGTCGAGGACGTTGCGCTGTTCGACACGCGCGACCAGGTCTTCACCACGGGAGCGCCGGAGGATGGAAAGAACGCCGCGGCTAACGTATCGAGCAAATCGCAGTTGCTCGACACCCAGGCTAAGGAAGGACTGACGCTTGGGCTTGCGATCACGGTGCGTTACCGTCTCGATCCCAAGCGGCTGGACTACATTCAAAGCAACTTGCCTCGTCCAGTAGAGAAGGAGATTGTTCCGCCGATCGTCGCGAGCGTGTGGCGGGAACTGGTTCCGAACTACACGGTGCGGGATGTTTTTTCGGCGAAGCGCGAGGAAGTGCGTCAAAAAGCGGCAGGCATGATCACGCAGAAGCTGGCGGCCGACGGAATCGTGGTGAAAGAAGTGATGTTGCGGGACATTCAACTGCCACAGGAGTACGCAAAAGGGCTGGAGACTCTGCTGCTGAAGGAGCAGGAAAATGATCGCATGGGGGTGGAGACGGAGCTGAAGCAAAAGCAAGTGCGCATCGCGGAACTCGAAGCCGAAGCGACAAAAGTGCAGCAGATCAAGCAGGCCGAAGGCGAGGCGCAGGTTCATGTGTTGCAGGCGAAGGGTGAATCCGATGCGATGCAGTACACGCTGCCGTTAAAAGAGAAACAGATCCAGCAGAGCAAGCTGGAAGCAGCCGCGCGGAAGGAAGCGACCATTCAAAACGCGGAGGCTGCGGCCCAGGCCAAGGTTATCGACAGCAAGGCGGAGAACGAACGGCGGAAGTTGCTGGCGGAGGCGGAGGCGGATCGCATTCGCGTGACGGCCGCCGCCGATGCCGAGCGGCTCTCGAGCGAGGCGGCCATTTTGAAGCAGAATCCGCTGCTGATTAATAAGATCGTGGCGGAACGGCTTTCGGACAAACTGCAGATCATGATGGTGCCGGCGGACGGAAAGTTTTTCTTTGCCAATGATGTGTTGCGCAGTATGAGTGTGGCGAATCAGACGGGTCAGGCGGAGGAACGGCCGAGGTAGTTATAAGTTCAAAAATCCCCACCCTTGCCGCAAAGAATGCGGCAACAGTGGGGCACCCGGCGCGGACAGCCGAGGCGGTGTCCAAACAGTCACAGGGGGAGAGGTCCTGTCATGGGCGCAACGGTTTATAATTTGGGCATCCCAAACGTTCGTGCGAACTCAGTGTGCCGCGACCGATGCCCTACGCACATCCTCCGCGTTGTGGCGCGGCTCTGCTTTATTTTTCTTTTGCTCGGGTTGGCGATTGCTGCGCGAGCGGCGGATTGGAACGAACCCGAGCAGCAGCTGGCGCACAAGATCGTTGCGGTGACGGGGCCTGGCGCCGTCGCTTTGACGGTGGAGAACCGCTCCTCCCTCAGTAAGCGCGATAACGAGATCATTCAAAATGGCCTGCGTAGCGCGCTCGAAGGGCTGGGCATTCGCTTCGTGAATGCGGAGCAGGCCGAGGCCACAGTTGCAATCTCTCTGTCCGAAAATTCGGCCTCCTATGTCTGGGTGGCGCAGATTGGCCAGAGTACGAGCGAAGCAACTGTGGTGATGGTTTCTGCACCCCGCGCCGGGATCACAAACGCAGCCCACGAATCAGTTCCACTCAGCCTGCGCAAGATTCCGTTGTGGGCGCAGGAGGATCCGGTTCTCGACGTTGCCGTGCTGGAAGAAAATGGCGCGCCCACGCGCATCGCGGTGCTCGACGCCGAGAAAGTGGCACTCTATCGTTGGCAGGGGGGGAAGTGGCAGCAGGAGCAGGCACTGGCCATTGTGCATGCGAGACCGTGGCCTCGAGATTTGCGCGGCCGGCTGCTTCCCGCCAAAGATCATTTGCTGGATGTTTATTTGCCGGGAGTGATCTGCCGCAGCGCCGCGGCATTGCCGCTTACATTGAATTGCCACGAGACCGACGATCCCTGGCCGCTCGTGCCCGCAGCACTAAGTGGTGAAACCTTCCTCGCTTTTCCAGGCAGCGGATTAACCTCGACAGCGATTCCGCCGATCGGAGCTTTCTACGCTTCCACGCGCAACTTCTTCACCGGTGTTTTAACTCCGAGCGTAGGCAAGTTTACGACTGTGCCCAAGTTTTATTCGGTTGCATTTCTGCCGCGCGATAAATATCTGCTACGGCTCTTCGCAGCCACGGACGGTCACGTGCACATGGTCGACGGCGTGAGCGACCAGGCCGGCAGGTTCGCGTGGGGCAGCGATCTGACCAGCCTGAAGACTTCCTGCGGTTCCGGATGGCAAGTGCTGGCCACCAGTTCTGAAGAAACACCCGGGGATAGGGTACGCGCGTATGAGTTTCCCGATCGCGATCCCGTCGCGGTAAGTGCAGCCGTCGATTTTCCCGGCGCCGGCGTTGTTACCGCTTTGTGGACGGAAGCGAAGGGCGACACGGCGATCGCAGTGGTGAAAAATCACGAGACAAGAAGCTATGAAGCTTTTCGACTGGCGGTGGTTTGTAGTCAGTAGCGCGATGGTTGCGACTCTGGCGGCTAGCGCCGAGACGCGGCCGCAGTATGGCGGCGTGCTGCACGTTGCCATGCGGGCCGCTCCCGCATCGCTTGATCCGTCTGACAGCACTCAGCCGGATTCGTTCGCCCGGCGCAGCCTGACCATGCTGATGTTCGACACGCTGGTGACTACCGACCAGAGCGGACGGGTTCAGCCTTCCCTCGCCACCGCCTGGCAGGCATCACCGGGCAGCCAGCGCTGGCAGTTTCGTATCCGTCGCGGAGTGAAGTTTCACGACGAAACGACGCTCACCGCCGAGATTGCAGCCGCTTCTCTGCGCGCCGCCAATCCGCCGTGGAATGTGGTTGCCGATGCAGATTCGGTAGTGATCGACAGCTCCGATCCCAATTTGTTGGCGGAGCTCGCCTTGCCCCGGAACGCAATTGTGAAAAGGACTTCCGACAGTACGCCAAGCGGAACAGGACCGTTTCATATTGTGGAATGGCAGCCTGGGAAAAAATTGGCCCTCGCGGGCGAGGAGAATTGCTGGCGCGGCCGGCCTTTCCTCGATGCCGTCGAGATTGAGATGGGAAAGAGTTATCGTGATCAGATGACTGCTCTGGAACTGGGAAAGGCCGATCTGGTGGAAGTGGCGCCGGAGCAGGCTCACCGGCTTTCGCAGGAAGGAGGCCGCCTCCTGAGTTCGACCCCCGTTGAACTGTTGGCGCTGCTCTTCCCGCGCGATGCGGCGTCGCCGGATGAGAAACTTCTTCGCGAGGCGTTGGCCTTGAGCGTAGAGCGTGGGTCCATTCGCAGTGTGCTGCTGCAGGGTGCGGGACAACCGACTGCCAGTATTCTTCCCAACTGGATGAGCGGATACGAATTCGTATTTCCGACCGGCGCAGAGTTACAGCGGGCGCACCAGAAAAGGGAGCAGGTTCCCAGCAAACCGACTTGGACTCTCGGATACGATGGTAATGATCCGCTAGCCCGATTGTTGGCCGAGCGCATTACGCTAAATGGGAAAGACGCGGGATTGTCTCTGCAACCTACGACCGCAGCTAGCACGGAGTTGCGGCTGATAAAAATTCCGCTGGCTTCGTCCGATCCCTGGGTCGCGCTGGTGGATGTGGCCGCACTGATCGGATTACGCCCGGCAAAAAACCAAGGCGGAGTGGAGGATCTCTATGCCTGCGAGGTGGCTCTGTTGGCGACGCAGCGGCTGATTCCTCTTTTTCGTCTGCCGGTGTCGTATGCCTCTAGTTCGAGCTTGAAGAATTGGGCGTTGCGGCCTGACGGGAGTTGGGCTCTTGCCGATGCATGGCTGGGAGATGCCCGACCTTGATCGGCAAAGCATGTTCGGTAAAGCGTGATCGGCAAAGTATGATCGGCAAAGCATGAGCTTCCGCCGCAAACTTCTTGCGGTTTTCGCGCTGACTGTTTTCTTGTCGGTGGGGGCCGTCTCCTGGCTCGTTCTGGCGTTAACGCGCAATGCGTTCGAAAAGACCGAAGACCAGCGTACGGCCGCACTGGTCACACATTTTCAGCGCGAGTTCAGCCGCCGCGGGGAGGATGTGGCGCGGCAGGTGGAAGCCATCGCCGCATCCGACGCAGTCAACCGGATGGCAACCGCTCTGCACGGCACATCTTCGGACACGACCGCGGACTCCGCCGAATATTTCGAGCTTGCCAAATCCATGGCGGAGACTCATCAACTCGACTTTCTGGAATTTCTGGACGGACACGGGACGATCATCTCTTCGGCGCAGTGGCCGGCGAAGTTTGGCTATGCCGACACTGCGTTTGAGAGTCTGTCAGCTTTACGCGGACAGAGCGCATTTCTGAAACGGGAGGAATTGCAGGACTCTACCGCGTTAGGACTGTTTGCCGTTCAGGCCATCGGGGAAAGCGAACATGCTGTCTATGTCAGTGGAGGCCGGCGGCTCGACAAGAATTTTCTTTCCAGGTTGGATTTGCCTGCCGACATGCGCGTACTGCTTTACCAGAATCGAAGTGATCATTTTTCTCCTGAATCGCTCCTCGATCCGTTTGCTACTGGGAACGGCGATGATGCCGCCCGACCGGCGGACAAGTTCGCGCCCCTGATTGAAGCGGTGCGGCAGCACAACCAGGAAACGACCGGAATCGTAGCTTGGTCGTCCGATCCCGCGGATGAAGAAGTGTTTCACGCGATTCCGCTGCGCGGTGCGGGCAAAAGCAACGACGATCCATTGCTGGCGATTCTTCTCGTGGGAAATTCGCGGCGATCCTATGTCGAACTGAAACGGCGCATCCGTGCGTCGGCGTTGCTGGTTGGCGGTGGCGGAATTATCCTGGCCATCCTGCTGAGCAGCTGGGCGGCTGGCAGGGTGACGCGGCCGGTGGAGCAACTGGCGCGCGCAGCCCAGAACGTCGCCTCCGGGCATTGGGACACGCGGGTCGAAATTCACGGCAGCGATGAAGTAGCGCAACTGGCCGAGTCGTTTAATCGGATGACGGGAGAATTGCTGGCGCAGAGAGAACGTCTGGTACAGACGGAGCGAGTCGCGGCTTGGCGCGAACTGGCGCGTCGGCTGGCGCATGAGTTGAGGAATCCACTGTTTCCTCTTCAACTCACGGTTGAGAACCTGATGCGCGCCCGGACGCACAGTCCCGAACAGTTCGACGAAGTATTCCGCGAAAGTGCGACCACCCTGCTGGCCGAGATCTCGAACCTCAAGTCAGTGATTGGCTGCTTCAGCGAGTTTTCGAAGATGCCGCATCCGCAGTTGCAACGGTTGCAGGTGAATGAGATTCTGCGAGGAGTCGTGAAGCTGTTCCAGGCGCAACTGCAGGCGCCGGGGCGCGAGCCAATCGGCTGCAAGCTGGAGTTGGACGAGAATCTTGGAACGATCGCTGCCGATCCGGATTTGCTGCACCGCGCATTGTCGAATCTCGTGCTCAATGCGATGGATGCCATGCCAAAGGGGGGGACGCTCACGCTACGGACCAGGCGCGACGATGGAAAAGTAATGATAGAAGTCGCCGACACCGGCTCTGGTCTGACATCGGAGGAGTGCGAGCGCATCTTCACTCCTTATTACACCAGCAAACAATACGGCACCGGGCTGGGCCTGGCGATCGTACAGTCGGTGGTCAGCGACCACGGTGGAAGAATCAGCGTGCGGAGCGAACCCGGGCGAGGGACCACTTTGGTGATCGAACTGTCAGAGAATCTTGAGGCGCTGCAGAAACTTCCTGCGGCGCAGAACCCAGGCGACAACGCTGGGCAGTTTTCCGGCTGAAATAATAATAACGAGGGGGACGGTTGCCACTCAAAGCGCATCTTTTGATCGTCGATGATGAAGCCAACACCTTGGCCTCGTTGTCGCGCGCCTTCCGCTTGGCGGGACACGAAGCCACGGTGTGTGACAACGCGGCCAAGGCTCTGGAACTGGCAAAGTCCGAGCACTTCGATCTCATCCTTTCTGACGTTGTCATCCCCGGCAAAGACGGACTGACACTGCTCGAGGAATTAAAAAGCCAGGGAGTGACAGCACCAGTCGTCATGATGTCGGGACAGGCACACATTGAAATGGCGGTGCGGGCGACGCGTCTGGGGGCGCTCGACTTTCTGGAGAAGCCGATCTCCAGCGACAAACTCATGCTCACCGTGGAGAATGCGCTCAAACTGCAACGGCTGGAGAGCGAGAACCGGCAACTCCGACAGCAATTTGGCAAGCATGAGATTGTGTGGAAGGGCGAGGCGATGCGGGGCGTGATGGCCCAGCTGGAGCGTGTCGCCGCGAGTGAGGCACGCGTCTGCATCTTCGGCGAAACCGGGACCGGCAAGGAACTGGTGGCGCGCACTATACACGAACGAAGTCCGCGAGCGACTGGGCCGTTCGTGACACTGAATTGCGCGGCCGTGCCGGCGGAACTGATCGAATCGGAACTCTTCGGACACGAGAAAGGTTCGTTCACGGGCGCGTCCGGACGCCACGTCGGCAAGTTTGAACAGGCCCACCAGGGCACTATCTTGCTCGACGAGATTGGCGACATGCCCCTGAACATGCAGGCGAAATTGTTGCGTGTGCTCGAAGAAGGTGAGGTCGAGCGCATTGGCGGCGACAAGCCAGTTGCGGTCAACGTTCGCGTCGTAGTGGCGACACACCGCGACCTGGAAGCGCGCGTACGCGAGGAAAAGTTCCGCCAGGATTTGTTTCATCGCATCCACGTTTTCCCCTTGCAGCTTCCGCCATTGCGCGAGCGCCGCGATGACATTCCTGCTTTGCTGGAGCATTTCGCTGCGCAAGTGTCCGCACAGAACGGGTGGAAACCCGTTCCATTCAGTACCGACGCTCTGCAAGCATTGCAATCGCATACCTGGCCGGGCAACGTTCGCGAATTGCGCAACCTGGTCGAGCGACTCATGCTGCTTGCGACCGAGGGTCAAGTGGACCTGGCAACGGTACAGATGGCCCTGCCGAAGGCTGCTTCGGGAGCCAGCGCCTCACCCGGCGCCATGGGATCGGGCGCACTCGCCGACCGCGTGCAGTCGTTCGAACGCGAAGTGATTCTCTCCGAACTCAAGCGCAGCCACCAGAACATGAGCCTAGCCGCGAAAACGCTCGGCCTGGAGCGCAGTCATCTGTATAAAAAAGCGGAGCAATTAGGGATCGATCTGCGCGCCATGCGCCGGGAGCAGGATTCGCACGATTGACCACGAGTCAACGCGAGCAACAATTCGCTGCCGACGCGCCGAGGGAAAAAAGACATGGCAAGCTGCGACTCTACGAGCAGAGTCGAAAACTTAGTCAGCCGCCGCGATGGCTGGCGCGGGCTGCCTTTTCAGATCCGCTGCTAGCAACTGGTGAAACAACTGCTCCCCTGCCTCGCGCCGTACCGAGAGTCGTCCTGCTCCGTAGGCTCGCGATTTCAGTCCGCGCTGCACATCTTCGCAAATGCCTAGATCTTCATCCTGCACCCGGTGGCCGACATTTACCGATTCGCTGTTGTACTCGCGAACCGCATCGCTCACGTCGCTGAAATAGAAATCGAAAATCACGGTGCAGTGATCGGCGTCCACGGGGATCACATAGTTTGTGTCCATGTAGCCCTCGTAGCAATTGATCATCAAGTTGGGATATTGCCAGAAATAGCGGGCGCGATCGCCTTTACGCGTCGATCCAGTGGCGGCATCTTCGGCAGAAGAAACCATCGGGCTCGACTGCAGACAGTAACGATCTTCGTTCTCGATGGTGTATTGCTTGTAATCGAGCACCGAGTTCAAGCCCTTGTGCAGGTGGGGCACGTGATATCCGCCATCGAGGTAGTTATCGACGTAGACTTTCCAGTTGCAATGAATGTCATAGGTCCTGCGATCGAAGTAGTGCAGCTTGCCGATGCCGAGAGGCGCAACGCGCTTCACCAGACCGCCCAGAAATTCCCGCAATAGCGTGGCCCCTGGGTCGAGGTTCACGAACACAAAGCATTCCCAGGTCTCGACCCGGATCGGAACCAAACCATTCTGCGCGCGATCAAAGTTTTCCACTCCCTCGAACTCAGGCATGCCTTTGAGCGCTCCGTCCAAACCGTATTTCCAGCCGTGATACGGACACTGCAACATCGCAGTCTGACCGCAAGGCTGCGTAACCACCGCTGCAGCATGGTGCCGGCACACGTTGTAGAAGGCGCGCAACGTGCCGTCACTTCCACGCACAACGACTACGGGTTCTCCCGCAAGCCGCGTGGCAACAAATTCTCCAGGCTTGTGCAGTTGATCCGTGCGAGCGACGAGTTGCCAGGTTCTGCCGAAGACGTGGAGCCGCTCCATTTCTGCGATGCGCGGGTCGACATACCAGGGCGCAGGGATGGTCCAGGCTTCCGACAGCGGGGACCGGTCGTTGTAGATGGACAGAATCTCCTTGACTGATTGCATGTTCATGCTCTCAATGAATCATCCGAATTCCCCATCCCCTGAGCGCAATGCGAGAACACACCCTGACACTTAATGCCGCTGATTCCGACCGGCCTGCGTGCGCGCGCCCGGCGCGAGATCTGCCGCCGGTTCGCCGATCGCGCGCTGTAGCACTGCCAAGAACTGTTGAATTCTAGCTTCCTTTTTCTCCACTGGCTCTCCCTGACGGCGGAACAAACCCGGATCGAGTTCCGCCATGAGCAGCGCGTCCTGGAAGCGCTCCATCATCCAGTCAACGATCGAGACGATCATCTCAATGTCAATGTCCTTGCGCAGTTCGCGCCGCTCCAATCCGAAGCGCACAAAGGCCACCGTGCCATACGGGTCTTCGCTGATGAGGAAACGGTTAATTTCGCGCTTCAGAGCGAGATCGGTACCGTAGTTTCCGAGCAGCGAGATGCGGTAAGGAATCCAATCGTCGTGCAGTAAGTGTTCGGTGCGCACCAGCCAATAGCGCAGCACCTCGAAAAATCCGGCTTGGCGAATTTCCGGGGGAGCCTCAAGATACTTTGCGAAAGAACGAACCGCGCGCTTATATACCTCGAAGAACAAACCATCTTTGCTGCCAAAGTGTTGGAAGATGGAACCCTTGGCGATACCCAGCACGCTGGCGATGTCACCGACCCGCGCCGCATGATACCCATGTTGGGCAAAATGTTGCGTAGCGGCCTCGATGATGCGGCTGCGCTTCGCCTCGGAGCGGGGACGCGACGGAGCATAGCGTTCGTAAAGGGGCGGAGCAGCGCGATTGGTGGAGATTCCCGGCACAGACAAATGACTCTAAGTCACGACAGCTTACAGCGCGTTCTTGCCGATTGCAATCTCCATTTTGCTGCCGACTCAGACGGTATAGTCCGGCTTCGGATTGCTTTATGACTTCGAGTCACCAATATGCAAACCGAGCCATATCGATTTACGAGGTGCGGCGCAAAAAAATCAAGCGGCGGAGTGAACCGACGCGGCCCCGTGTTTCGGGACCGCATCTTTAGCGAGCAGCAAAGAAAACTAGCCAGCTTTTCGCGCGCTCGGCTCCTCGGCATGCACCAGCGGAGCGTCGACCAGATGCTCGCTCAGGAACCATACCTGGAGTTCGTTGGCGCGTAGGACATCGCTGACAACCAAATCATTCGTGCCATCGTCGCCCAACTTGGAAGCGCGACCCGCCAACTCCCGACAGTGGCCGATAATGATCTGATGAGCGTCCAGAAGGCGGGAGATCTGGACGGGCACTTCTTCCCTGCCGCGAGGCGGTCGTTCGATGCGCGTGGTCTCGGCGACGTCGGCAGCCATGGCCAGCGAAATTCCACCCAGCAACTGGATCCGCTCAGCGATCTCGTCGACGATTTCCACCTGCTCCGCGTAATGCTTATCGAACAGCAAATGTAGTTGATAGAACGTCGGCCCTGCGACTTGCCAATGTGATTTCTTGTAGAGATCGCGTAATGTCATGGTATCGGCGAGCAAAAGATTTAATTGCTCGGTCATTTCAAGTCGTACGGGCTCTTCCAGTTCGAGCGGCAGGCCATGCGAGACGGTGCCGTAAGCTTGAATCTCCCCGGCACGCTGATGAATGCGGGGCTGTGCGTTGATTGGGGTTTGACGGGTGGGAAGTTCTTTCTTCGCCATAAGGGCAACCTCCTGTGTTCAGCAACCAATATTAGCTGAGATTCGTGAACTTGGAGAGCGTGATCGGCACAACCCAAACAATGTCGCTTTGATGTCCGCGCTCTTCAAGGGGATGGTACAGATGGGGTGCTGCGGATAGGGTGCGACGGTTTTCGTACACGTTGTAGATCTAGCGAGCACACGAATCTCGATGGAGGAGAACGCTACAAGACGTCATTCCGGAAACGTCCAACTGCGCGACGACGGTCGTTCGCAAGGTTTGACGGCACTCCACTCGGTTGCTATGATCGAAATGCGGGGTGGAGCAGTCTGGTAGCTCGTTGGGCTCATAACCCAAAGGTCGGTGGTTCAAATCCACCCCCCGCAACCATTTAGCAACTTCTCGGTACCCATTGGCTCCCGTTCGCTCCCGCCTTAGGCACCAATGACACCGCAACAAGTCTCACAGGGCAGAACGAACTACCACACTGTTGGCGGCACGCTTGCCCTCCGACATGACTTGCGTATAGACATTCATCGTGCTTTGGATGGTGGA
>Ga0182018_10003475_pt1 | contig 14143 bp, 10 predicted proteins | sample 812P2MmetaG_FD_120490 | JGI IMG/M metagenome (GOLD analysis project Ga0182018, IMG submission 120490) | Permafrost microbial communities from Stordalen Mire, Sweden - 812P2M metaG | ecosystem: Environmental > Terrestrial > Soil > Wetlands > Permafrost | place: Sweden: Stordalen | collected...
CACTTCCACGCCGCGCGTGGACCCGACGCGGCACGGCGTGCATTTGCCGCAGCTTTCGACGGCGCAAAATTCCATCGCGAAGCGAGCTTGTTTCGCCAGATCCACGCTGTCGTCGAAGACCACGATGCCGCCGTGGCCGAGCATGCCTTTGCGGGCGGCGAAGGCTTCATAGTCGAGGGGCGTATCGAGGAACGATTTGGGGAAATAGGCGCCAAGAGGTCCGCCCACCTGCACCGCGCGCAAGGGACGGCCCGTTGCGGTACCGCCGCCGAAGCCGTAGATCGCATCGTGCAGCGTGATGCCGAAGGCCTTCTCCACCAGGCCGCCGTGCTGGATGTTCCCGGCCAACTGAATGGTCAATGTTCCGCGCGATTTGCCCATGCCGAAGTCGCGATAATACGCCGCGCCCTTGTCCAATATGATCGGCACGGTGGCCAGAGTGATTAGATTGTTGACGACGGTCGGCTTCCCGAAGAGGCCTTCGATGGCAGGCAGCGGAGGCTTCGGCCTGATCTGCCCGCGCCGTCCTTCCAGGCTCTCGAGCATCGATGTCTCTTCGCCGCAGATGTAGGCGCCGGCTCCCAATCGCACTTCGAGATCGAACCGCTTGCCGCTGCCCGCGACATTCGCGCCTAAATAACTGTTCTCATAGGCAATGGCGATGGCGCGCTGCATCGTGCGGAACGCGTGCGGATATTCGGATCGGCAATAGATATAGCCTTGCGTGGCACCGACTGCGATGGCGGCGATGGTCATGCCTTCGATGAGAACGAAGGGATCGCCTTCCATGATCATGCGGTCGGCGTAGGTGCCGCTGTCGCCTTCGTCCGCGTTGCAGCAGATGTATTTCTGATCCGATGCAGCGCCCAGCACCGTCTTCCACTTGATACCGGTGGGAAAACCAGCGCCGCCGCGTCCCCGCAATCCCGAGTTGGTGACTTCGGTGACGATCTCTTCCGGCGCCAAGCTCAGGGCACGCTGCAATCCGCGATAGCCGCCGTGCGCGACGTAATCCGGCAGCGACAAAGGATCCACGATGCCGCAGCGGGCGAAGGTCAGGCGCTCCTGCTGCTTGAGATAGGGAATGTCTTCAGTGGGCCCGAGATGCAGCGAGTGGGCGTTGCCCTCTAGGAATCCCGCGTCGAACAAGCCTGCGACTGCTTCGCGCGAAACGGGTCCGTAGGCAATGCGTCCGCTCGGAGTTTCCACTTCGGTCTCTACTTCCACCAGCGGCTCCAGCCAGAACATCCCTCGCGAACCATTGCGGACCAGCGTGATATCGAGTCCCCGCGACGACGCTTCATTCGCGATCGCGCGCGCCACGCCCTCGGCGCCGACGGAGAGCGCAGCGGAATCGCGCGGAACGTAAACTCGTACGCTCCTTGCTGTCACCTTCGCGGGGCTCATTGCGCCCTCCGCGAGCCGTCAATCAAGAAGTCAGCGACACTCGGCGAGACGCGGCCATACGGCTCTCCATCCAGCATCACGGCCGGCGACAGAGCGCAATTTCCAAGACAGAAAACTTGTTCAACGGTCAGGCTCTGGTCTGCGGTTGTCTCGCCCAACTTGACGCCGAGCCGCCTTTCGATGTGCTGGACCAGCACGTCCGAACCCATGGACTGGCAAGACTCCGCGCGGCAGATCTTCAACACATGCTTTCCGGGCGCCGCGTGGCGAAAATCGTGATAGAAACTGATGACGCCATGCACTTCGGCGTGCGAAATATTCAGCGCGGTGGCGATCAGTGGCGCCGCGGCGGGATCGATATGTCCGAACTCTTCCTGGAGTGCATGCAGGATTGGCAGCAGAGCGCCGGGCAGGTGCTCCAACTCCCGAATCCGGGCTCGAGCCCGGTCGGCATCCCAGGCTTGCATGTTGCTCATGCTGAGTAATTTACCCGTACTTTCCGAAGACACCAATGGCTAACTTCAGGCACACGTCTTGCTGTTAAATTTTATCACATCGGCGTCTGGGCAGCCTTCGGCGGGTCGGCCCCCGGAGTTTCACATCGGCGTGAAGGCTGTTTGCCTAGCGCAGTTCGTACGCCTCTCGTGGCCGCCAAACAATAAGGCCTTGACGATAAGCTGTAGGATATGTGCCCTGAAGCAGGATTGGTAGGCTTCAAGTCGTTCACCGACGGCACGTCTCTGCCTTACGTTGGATGCAGGGTATCAATCCAGGCTCAGGTCTTGAGGGACGAGCCAATGCCGTGGTTTCGGGCAATCGCGCAGCGCATTCCTGACCATTGGGGCGAGCCGAAGTCCGTTCCTGGTGCCAATGTGTTCTTTAACCTCTCTGAGCGGGAGATGCGCTCCATCCTACCTAGCCTGCGGATGGTTCGGATTCATATTATCGATCCACGCACGTACTGCGACACGTTTGAGTCTGCTCTGGAGCCAATCTGGCGCCTGGAACGACGACTTTGAGCTTTCTCGCCCGGCTCGACAGGCGGCCACACGTCCGTCGTATTCAGGAAATGGTGCGCCGATACGTTGCGGAAGACATCGTCCGGGACTCTCCCGCTGAACGCCCCAAGCGGGAGACCGAATTGCTGGACTGCCTCTGTGGTCTGCGGGTGATTCCGATCCCGCCTGACATCCAGGGAATGGTTGCTCCACCAAGGCCCCGGCAGACTCTGGATGTTTCCGACTTTGAGAAGCGGTCGTCGAACATGGTGAATCAAGCGTCGACCGCCGTTGCAAAATCGGCGTCGGTATTTTCTGAAGCGCTGGAGATGGCCACCGATGCAGCAGACAACTACTCACCGGCAGCCTCCCGCGCGCTCATGAAGTTAATGCCGCACTTTCTTTCAGAGGGGCATGCATTTGACGAAGGCGAACCGGACGCTCTGGAGTTCGTGAGGAAGCAACGAGCCCAGGCGCTCGCCGAATTGAGCTTCTTCCCGGGCCTACGCCGTCCGAAAGAACTTGAGGAGATGAGCTCAGCAGACTCTCCTGAGATTCAGGCAGCCGACATCGCCGCCGGGATCGCCCGTGAGCTCTGGTATCGAGCCGGTCTAGTGAATCTGCTCCGGCATTTTGATGATGTTCTCCTGAACGGAATGCGGCTTTCGGAGAAATCCGCCGCGTCGCACCCGTATTCTCGTCCTCCGCTGCAGTAGCTTGCAGCTCCGGGAGGCCTGCCTGCCGATTGCAATCTTTCCAAGTGGCACGCCCTTCGGCGGCGGTCAAGAGTTCGCCGTTTTCCTACTCTTCCCACCCTCGCGCGCGCTTCGGTTACGGCGTGATGATCGATCAGATATCGGGCAAGGTTGCGCGGCACTCCGTTGTCGAACAGAACGAGCATCTACGGGTGGGGCGCAGGGACAACTGACGCTTCGGCGCTGCGCGCCGCGAATTCGAGAACAGCCTGAACCTGTTCTCGTGTTACTCCGAATTCTTCCACCAGTTCATCGACGGTCATGTCTTTCAAGTTCTGGAATACCGTGGAAACCGGCATCCGAGTGCCTTTGAATACCCACGCACCGCTGCGCTTGCTGGGAATGCTCTCCACGGCGGGACATTGAGACCAATCGAGAGGCGACGTGTTCCTATCTTCCTTTGATTGTACTTAAGCTGAGGACAGATCGGTCGGTTCCGTCTCAAACCCATCCTTCCGCCAGGCCAGCGCCTGGATACAATAATTAAGCGGACACAAATGCAGGCAGCCCACCATTCTCTCCTTCAGCGGATCACGATCGATTCCGACGTGCGGTTCGGGAAGCCGTGCATTCGCGGTCACCGGATCACCGTTCAGGAGATTTTGGAATGGCTCTCAAACGGGACGTCCCAGCAGCAAATCCTGGCCGATTATCCTCAGCTCGAACCGGATGACTTCCTCGCCGTGTACGGCTATGCTGCCGATTTGGCGGCGGGGTGCGAAGCCTCCGGAGGATGAAGCTCCTCTTCGACGAAAGCCTATCGCCGAAGCTGGTTCTACTGCTGAGCGATCTCTTTCCGGAGTCCGAAAGTGCGCTTCGAAACGGGCTTGCTGGCGTCGGCGATCGCAGGATTCTGGACTACGCCGCGGCTCATGACTTCATCTTGGTTTTGGCAGACAGCGATTTCGAGGGTTTGTTGAGACACGTCCCCGGTGGCCAGGTCGTCATTCTTCGATCTTGCGAGTACCCAACGGAGGTTGCCGCCCAGGTGCTGCGGCGCAATGCGATCCGTATCGCCGAGTTGCCAAACTCAGAGGATCATTTGATCGTTCTCGACCAATAGCTTCCGGTTGCAAAGTCGTCTGCCACGCACCGGCGCCACCCAATTTCCTGTCTGCTAGTGGATCGCAGCGACGAACGAACTAGAACGCTTCGAATGCGATAAAATGGCCGAGCCACTCGCGATATGCATGCAACTCGGCCGCAACGCCGACTGCTTCGGGTTAGCATATAAATTTACCGCTCTCGCAAGAAACATGATCGTCAAACTCAATCACCTCCAAGGTAAAGCGGCGGCTACCAGCGCCCAAGACGTCATTGGAACGGTCTACACGCTATTGGAGGAAGGCCATATCGAGAAAGCCCAGTTTGCCCGCCTCCAGATCGAATTGGACTGGATCCAATACAAACAGAACTTTCGCGAAGTGGTCATCGCGACCCAAGGCTACAACGAACAGGGCCAACAAGTTCCGATCATGGATGTGCACGTTGACACCCGCCAGGTGGTGCCGGGATGTTTGCGAGCAGCGCTGCTGCGCGCCTTGGCCCGTACCAACGCACAAGCGCCGCAGGATCAGGACCGGCTGCCGCTGGAACAGTTCCAGTCCATGCGCTCCAGCATCGTGTGGGAATTCAACAAGCTCTATTGGACCCGTTTGAAGGACTGGGAGATCGCGACCGGCAAGGGTTACGAGCAGGCGCTGCCGGGCGGCCAGTCGGACGGCCACAATCCGGAAGCGATCGCCGATAGCGTGGGAGACTTTTGGACCTTGTTGCGTGATCTGGAATCGAAGAACCAGCTTCCGCCGGAAATCTATCTGCTCGAAATCGGCGTTGGGACCGGAACGCGCTGCGGGCTGTGGCTCACCAGGTTTCGCACGCTGGATCAGCAGCGCGGAACCAGCTACTATCCGAAACTGCGAGTCCTGCTAGGCGATTATTCACTCGCCACGCTGGATATGTCGAAGCCGGCGGTGACGGATCACGCCGATCTTTGCAGCTTCCTGGTGCTGGACGCCATTAATCCGCTGAAGACCTTGTCGTTCCTGCGCCACAAGATCATGCAGGTTCATACCACCAATGTTTACGACAACCTGCCGGATGAAGAAGTGGTGCGGCGCGACGGCAAACTGTACTTCGTGCAGGTTCGCGCTTATGTTCCCATGGCGGATGTAGTGCGGCTCGCGACCGAGTTCGAGATTCAACCTGACAAGCTTCGCTCCACCATTAGCCGTTTGCTGTCGGGCAGCACCGACTTCCTGGGCGATTCGGCCCGCGGCGTGGCATTCTGGATGCAGCTTTGGAGCGCAGTGCGCCTGGAAGAGCGGCTGGTCCAGATGGAGGATCTTCCCGATTTCCCTTTTCCGCAGGGGCTGGACGCAGCCAAGGTGGAGGACATCCTCAAGGAAGCTCCGAGCGATTTCCGTTTTCACTTGAGTTCGGGCGCGCTGGAAAGCTTTCTGAACACACTTCCGCTGTTGCATCCGCGCGGCTATTTGCAGGTTCAGGACATCTTCGTAACGGATCTGGATCAGTACCGCCTGGGCTTCTACGGTCCGGGAAAACTGGACGGCTCGCTGCTGAATTGGGTCAATGGTGCTTTACTAAAAGAGGTGGCCGAGCGGGCCGGATATGACGTGCATTTCGCTCCGTTCCACTACCGCAAAGGATCGCGCACTTCCGTTCTCTATACAACGCGCCGAGAATAAATGACTCCCACTCTCCCTATCACGATGGTCGGCAGCTACGCCATGCCGGGTTGGCTGGAGCGCCTCAAGACCGAATATTTTGCCCGGCGGATCAGCCGTCATGATCTCGACGAGATCTATGACGCGGCGGCCAAAGCCGCGATTAAGGACCAGGAAATCGCCGGGCTGGACATCGTCACCGACGGCGAACCGCGCCGCGACAACATGGTCGACTACTTCGTCGAGCGGCTTCCTGGAGTGCAGATCGACCGGTCGTCCAAGAAGTTCTATTACGATTTCTACGACAGCGTGGTGCAGGGTAAGCTGCCCATGGCTTCGCTCGGCTTGGTGCCGGATTTCAACTTTCTGAAAGCGTTTACCGAGCGCGCCACCAAGATCTGTATCACCGGCCCGCATTGCTTGAGCAAGCGCATTCGCAATCAGTATTACCCGAGCGAAGAAGCTTTGGCCACCGACATCGCCAAGGTGATGAACCTGGAGTTGAAGGCGCTGGTGAAGGCGGGCGCCAACTACATCCAGATCGACGAGCCGTATTATTCCGGCTTCCCGGAGGACCTCCCGTGGTGCGTGAAGGTTTTGAACACCATGGTGGAGGGTGTGGACGCCAAGATCGCGGTGCACATCTGTTATGGAAACCGGTATGGCAAACCTTCCTGGGAGGGCAGTTATCGGTATCTGTTTCCGACCATCATGGAAGCGAAGGTGCAGCAGTTGACGCTGGAGTTCGCCCGGCGTGGCGGCGAGGACCTGGATCTGTTCAAGGAATTCAATACGAATTTCGAGCTGGGCGTCGGCGTCATCGATGTGAAGACCGACGACATCGAAACACCGGAGATGGTGGCGGACCGTATTCAGAAAGCGCTCAAGGTGCTGCCGCCGGAACGGATCTTCATCCTGCCGGATTGCGGGCTGTTCCACTTGTCGCACGACGTGGCGTTCGCCAAATTGAAAGCCATGGTGGAAGGCACGCGCATCGTCCGCAAGGAGTTGGGGAAGTAAAATCAAGCTGGGGAAGTGATCAAGGTTAATTAAATGCCAGCCGTGAATCCAGTTCGGGAAGCGCTCACCAGCGGCCGTTTTTGCTACATGGTGGAGCTGGTGGCCAGCGCCCTCACCCGCGAGGCCAAGCTGATGCATGTCGCCTCCGAACTGGCACAGATTCCGAACGTGGTGGCCGGCAGCATCACCAGTTACGCCGGCGGCGCGATGGGTCACGATCCCATCCGCGTGGGAACGGCGGCGCGGGCGCGCGGTCTGGTCCCCAATATTCATCTGACGTGCGTGAATCGAGATCCGCTGGACGTCCGCAACGCGCTCGATGATCTGATGGCGCTCGGTATCGAAAACGTTTTCGCGATCACGGGCGACTATCCCAAGGGCGCGGCCCCAGCGACGGTTGAGTTCGCGGCCGACTCGGTTCAGTTGGTTGAAATGATCAGCGAGATGCGGGCGGCCGGTGGGTGGCCGTTCTACATCTCAGTGGCGGTATCGCCATTCAAATACACGGAAGCGGATTGCGCCTATCAATATCTGAAGCTCGAGAAGAAGATCGCCGCGGGTGCCGACTACGCTATCACGCAGCTCGGCTTTGACTCGCGCAAATTCCGCGAGCTGAAGCGCTACCTGGACGAGCATGGCTTGAAGACGCCGATCTTTGGAAACGTCTACGTGCTGCCCCCCAAGGCGGCGCAGAGAATGTCGAAAGGCGAGCCGCCCGGATGCTGGGTTTCCAAAGAGCTGCTCGAAGAGATTCAAGTGGAAGCGCGGGCCGAGGACAAGGGCATGGCCGCGCGGCTGGAACGCGCCGCCCGCATCGTGGCGATTGTGCGAGGCCTGGGTTACGCGGGCGCGTACATCGGCGGCAATCATCAAGCCGATAATATTCGCTGGATCATCCGCCGTTCCGAAGCTCTGGCTCCGCGCTGGGAGGAACTGGCCGAAGAGATCAGCTACGCTCCCAAGGGCGGCTTTTATTTCTACGATTCGCCACCAACTCCGCCCAAGCCGCGCGAATTCACGCAGAAGCTCTTCGATGTCATCGAGCCCGCCAACACTCCGGCCCCTCTGCGCACCGTCTTGACGGGCATCCTTCGCTGGATCGATAATCGCCCCGCGGCTGCCCATGCTTTGGAAAAGGCCGAGTTGGCCTTTAAGAAGCCGGTCTTTGGATGCCAGGCCTGCGGCAATTGTGTTCTGGGCTTGATGGAATACGTCTGCCCCATGACCTGTCCCAAGAATATGCGCAACGGCCCTTGCGGCGGCACGTTCAACGGCCAGTGCGAGGTGATCCCCGAGCAGGCGTGCATCTGGGTGGAAGTTTACCAGCGCGCCAAGTCGGCCCAGCGCGTTGACGAGTTGAAAACTTTCATTCCCGCGCGGAATCGGGCTCTGCAGGGCACCAGTTCCTACATCAACTATTTCCTCGATCGCGACAGCCGCCCGGGACATGCGCAACCGCTGATCACGATCGCGAGCGCGACGCCAGCCAGCGCCCCGCGCGAAGTGGAAGAGCCGCTAGTCAAGACGCACCACGCGAAGTAGCCAACTCCCGGGCACCGCCATGTGGCTGCGATACGGCCCTAAATTAAGGGAGGGACACTGCCGATCAGTGGATCAGGGTGGACAACCGGGGCTGTTGCAAGCTCGTCAGCGGCCGCTTACAGAGCCGTAACCCGTGAGGGAGCGGTACGTGAGGGTTTTTTCCGCGGCATCAACGGGTGTGATGGATGATGACTACAGTAACCAATCGAGCACTCGAATTCAGGCAACATCTGTCTCAGCGCGTCCTGGTTGCCGACGGCGCCATGGCAACCATGTTGTACTCCTCCGGCGTCTTCATCAACAGATGCTTCGATGAGCTGAACTTGTCCTCGCCGGATCTGGTCCGCCAGATTCATCGTGATTACGCCGATGCCGGAGCTGAGATATTGGAGACCAATACCTACGGAGCCAATCGCGTCCGTCTGGGGGGATTCGGTTTCTCGGAAAAACTCCGCGCGATCAACGAGGCTGGGGTCCGGCTGGCACGCGAAGCCTCGCGAGGCGGACCTTTTGTCGCCGGCGCCATCGGTCCCCTGGGCGTCCACCTGGAACCCCTGGGGCCTACTTCCTTCGCCGAAGCCCGCGCCATTTTTCGCGAACAATCCGAGGCGCTAGTGGGCGCCGGCGTAGACCTGCTGATCCTGGAGACTTTCAGCGATTTGCATGAGCTGCGCGAAGCGGTCTTCGCAGTCCGGGAGGCTGCCGGGGCCGATCTGGTCATCGTTGCACAGTTGGCCGTCGACGATTTCGGCTGTCTAGCGAGTGGCGCCTCGGTGGAGACCTTTAGCCGCGAGATGGATTCCTGGCCCGCGGATGTAATCGGAGTCAATTGTTCAGTAGGACCCAAAACTACTCTCGAGGTAATTGAACAGATGGCGCGGCTTTCCTCAAAGCCCTTGAGCGCCATGCCCAACGCTGGAATCCCCACGCTTGTAGAAGGCCGCAATATTTATCTGTGCTCGCCTGAGTATATGGCACAATACGCCCGGCGGCTCCTTTTGGCGGGAGTCAAGATCATAGGAGGCTGCTGCGGCACCACGCCGGAGCACATCAAGCTGATTCGTTCTGAAACCCGCTCGCTGCAACTGCGCGAAGGCAACCGCAGCGTCTCAGTGGAGGAGCCCGAATCCAAATCCTTGGGCCTCGCGCCGATCCCTCTCGCTGAAAAGTCAAAGCTCGGCGCCAAATTGGCCGCCGGGAAGTTCGTGGCCATGGTGGAAATCCTTCCGCCCCGTGGACTCGATGCCTCCAGAGAAATTGCCGGCGCGCGACTCTGCGCGGAACACGGAATTGATTGCATCAACGTCCCGGACGGCCCCCGGGCCAGCGCGCGCGTGAGCGCTCAGGCCACCTGCCAGCTCATCCAGCGGCAGGCGGGAATTGAAGCCGTTAACCACTTCTGTTGCCGCGACCGCAACATTCTGGGTATTCAATCCGAGCTGCTGGGAGCTCACACCGTGGGTATCCGCAATCTGATCTGCATCACCGGCGACCCTCCCCGCATGGGTATGTACCCGGGTGCGACAGCAGTGTTCGATATCGATTCCATCGGCCTGATCAACATCGTGAAGAATCTGAACCGCGGGCTGGATATCGGCGGCAACCCGCTCGGATCGCAGACCGCGCTCGTCATCGGCGCCGGGGCCGATCCAGGAGCGTTGAATCTGGACGAGGAAATCCGCCGATTCGAATGGAAGGTCCAGGCCGGCGCCGAATATGTAGTCACGCAGCCGGTTTTTGACCTGGATCTGCTGGAAGTCTTTCTCCAGCGCATTGAACACGTCAAAATTCCCGTCATCTGCGGGATCTGGCCGCTCTCCAGCTTGCGTAACGCGGAATTCATGATGAACGAACTGCGCGTCCGCGTACCGCCCCAGTTCGTGGAACGCATGCGCCGTGCCGACAATCAGGAGAAAGCCCGCGAGGAGGGTGTGGCCATCGCTCAAGAAATGGCGGCGAAAGTCCGATCCATGGTGCAGGGAGTACAACTGAGCGCTCCGTTCGGCCGGTACCAATTGGCGATCGAAGTCGCAAAGGCAGTTCGTTCAACAGATGACTGAGCGGGCAATACGCCAACAAGCCCTCGAAGACCTGCTCGCGCAACGTGTCCTGGTGTTGGACGGCGCCATGGGGACCATGCTCCAGCAGCGCCAACTCACCGCGGCGGACTTCGGCGGCGCGTCTCTGGAAGGCTGCAATGAGAATCTGGTGCACACCCGGCCGGACGTAGTGCTGGAGATCCACCGGGCTTACCTCGGAGCGGGCGCCGACGTCGTCGAAACCAATTCCTTTGGTGGGACCAAGCTGGTGCTGGCTGAGTACGGTCTGGAAAGCGATGCCCATGCGTTGAACCTCCAGGCGGCGCGGCTGGCCCGGCGGGCGGTGGACGAATTCTCCACCACCTCCAAGCCCCGTTTCGTGGCGGGCGCCATGGGCCCCACTACTAAAGCGATCAGCGTCACCGGCGGCGTCACGTTTCCGGAACTGGTGGACAATTTCTATCAGCAGGCCCGTGCGCTCCTGGAGGGCGGCTCGGATCTTCTGTTGCTCGAAACCTGTCAGGACACGCGTACCGTCAAGGCCGCGCTGGTGGCGATTGAGCGGTTACGGCACGAACTGGGCCAGCCCATACCGATCATGGTCTCCGGCACCATTGAGGCCATGGGCACGATGCTGGCCGGGCAAACGGCGGATGCGTTTTGCGCTTCCATGGCCCATGCGGACCTGCTCTCCATCGGCCTCAACTGCGCCACAGGTCCGGAATTCATGACCGATCATTTACGCACCATCAGTGAGATGTCTCCGTTCCGGGTTTCCTGCTATCCCAACGCCGGCCTGCCGGATGAAGAAGGGAAGTATCTGGCGACGCCGGAATCTCTCGCTGGCCACCTGGAGCGCTTCCTGGATCACGGCTGGCTCAACATGGTGGGAGGATGCTGCGGCACCACCGACGCGCACATCCGTGCCATTGCTCAAATGGCCGAAGGCAAGCGTCCGCGCCAGATGCCAACGCGTTCGCATCGCGCCTACTACTCCGGTATCGAGTTGGTCGAAGCCGAGGAGAGCAATCGCCCGCTGGTGGTGGGCGAGCGCACCAATGTAATCGGCTCGCGCCTTTTTAAGGACCTGATCGCCCAGGAGAATTGGGAAGAGGCCAGCGAGATCGCCCGCCGCCAGGTGAAAAACGGTGCCCATATCGCCGACGTGTGCCTGCAAAGCGCGGACCGCGATGAAATCCACGATATTCCTCACTTCTACGAACAGCTGATCCGCAAGGTCCGCGCGCCGCTCATGATCGACACTACCGATCCCAAAGCTACCGAACTTGCGCTGACCTATTGCCAGGGGAAGAGCATCATCAATTCGGTCAATCTGGAGGACGGCGAAGAGAAATTTGAGCGCGTGTGTCCCCTGGCGAAACGGTACGGGGCCGCGCTGGTGGTCGGCTGCATCGACGAAGACCCAATGCAGGCGCAGGCCTTCACCCGCGAGCGCAAACTGGAAGTCGCCGAGCGATCATACCGCCTGTTGACCCAGAAGTACAAAATTCCGCCCGAAGACATCATCATCGATCCGTTAGTGTTTCCCTGCGCCACCGGGGACGCCAACTACATCGGCGGCGCCGTCGAGACAATTGAGGCCATTCGCGCGTTGAAACAGACGCTGCCATTCGTCAAGACCATTCTCGGTATCTCCAATATTTCCTTCGGGCTTCCTTCGGCGGCCCGTGAGGTGGTGAACTAGGTCTTTTTGTACTACTGCACGAAGGCTGGTCTGGATCTGGCCATCGTCAACGCGGAAAAGCTGGAGCGCTTCGCATCCATTCCGGAACTTGAACGGCGCCTGGCTCTGGATCTGCTCTTCAACACGCCTCCAGCCGGCGTGGAAGACGAAGCCTTGCGCGGCGCTCCGGCCGACTGGCGCGATCAGTCCCAGGCACAAAGAATCGCGATCAACCAATTTCACATCGCCGCCGTCGCCGCACATTTCCGCCAGGCCACCAAGCGATCCAAACAACTCGCCCAGGACCTCTCACTGGACCAGCGGCTGGCGAATTACATCATCGAGGGAAGCAAGGATGGCCTGATCGCCGATCTCGACCGCAAACGGGCCGAAGGCGCCGATCCGCTCGATATCGTCAACGGCCCGCTGATGGATGGGATGAGCGAAGTCGGGCGGCTGTTCAACAACAACGAGCTGATCGTGGCGGAGGTGCTGCAATCGGCCGAGGCCATGAAGACCGCCGTGAGCCATTTGCAGCGCTTCATGAAAAAAGGTGAGACCTCTGCCCGCGGCAGCATCCTCCTGGCGACCGTGAAGGGCGACGTGCACGATATCGGCAAGAACCTGGTTGAGATCATCCTGGCCAATAATGGATACACCGTCGTCAATTTGGGCATCCGAGTGCCCCCGGAGGCCCTCATTAGCGCGTACTTTGAGCACCAGCCTGACGCCATCGGGCTTTCCGGGCTCCTGGTGAAGAGCACGCAGCAAATGGTGTCCACGGCCAGTGATTTCAAGGCCGCCGGAATTCGAGTGCCCTTGTTGGTGGGCGGCGCCGCGCTTTCGGAAAAATTCACACGCACGAAAATCGCCCCGGCCTACGGTGAAGCAACTTGTTACGCCAAGGACGCCATGACTGGCTTGAGTCTGATGAATCAGCTCATGGACCCCGCGGCGCGCGAAGCAGTGCTGGAACATCACCGCGCAACGCAAACTCCGGTGGAGGAGCCAAAGTGCGAATCTCCCGCCCTGCCCGCGACGAATCGGCGTAGTGCGAAGGTGCGTACTGGCCTTCCGATTCCCCACGCGCCATATTTGGACCGAAGACTGCGCGCTGTGCCGAACCTTGCCGAAGTGTGGAGCTACATCAATCCGTACATGCTGTATGGGCGGCATCTGGGATACAAGGGGAACTTCGAAGTAGGCCTCCAGGAACACGATCCGAAGGCGCTCGCGCTGCATCGTCAGGTGGATGAATTGAAGCAGGAGGCCGCGCAATTCATGAAGGTCCGAGCGGCCTGGCAGTTTTTTGAGGCGGAGCGCGACGGCAACGCAATTCACCTGTTCGCCCCCGGGGCATCTGGGCCGCTTCACACCTTTCGATTCGGCCGGCAGTTGCGTGAAGACGGGCTGTGCCTCAGCGACTATATTCTCGAGCCCGAGGCCGTCCGCCGCGATCATCTGGCGATGTTTGTGGTCACTGCGGGAGCGGGCATCCGGGAACGGTCGGAGCAATGGAAGCAAGCCGGCGATTTCTTCAAGGCCCATGCGATTCAGGCGCTGGCGATTGAGACTGCCGAGGCCTGCTCGGAATGGTTGCATCGCCGCGTCCGCGAAGATTGGGGATTTCCCGATCCAGCTTCGATGACCATGCAGGAACGGTTTACTTCGAGATACCACGGGAAGCGTTACAGCTTTGGCTATCCGGCGTGCCCGAATCTGGATGACCAGCAGGGCGTCTGGAAGCTGCTGCAGCCTGATGAAATTGGCGTACAGCTTACGGAGGGGATGATGATGGAGCCGGAAGCCAGTGTCAGCGCCCTGGTATTCCATCATCCCGATTGCGCGTACTTCTCGGCCGGCGAGTCCGAGTAGACGCAGCCCGCTTGCTAACGCGCGCTTACCAAGCCGCGACCGTAAGGGAGCCGGTTGCTCTAGAATAATGGGTTGCCATGCCCCACAAGCTAACCAACATCCTGACTCGTGTGCCCAGCGATATCGAAATCGCGCA
>Ga0182018_10003476_pt1 | contig 14136 bp, 12 predicted proteins | sample 812P2MmetaG_FD_120490 | JGI IMG/M metagenome (GOLD analysis project Ga0182018, IMG submission 120490) | Permafrost microbial communities from Stordalen Mire, Sweden - 812P2M metaG | ecosystem: Environmental > Terrestrial > Soil > Wetlands > Permafrost | place: Sweden: Stordalen | collected...
TCGAAGAATTCCTCGCCGAGCCGGGCCAGCCGCGCCGCCGCTTCAGCGCGGGCCGCGGCCGCCCCCGGGGCCGCCGCCTCCTCCCGGGAGTCAGTCATTTCCCGGCTGACCTTCACCGGCAGAAACGGGGCCAAGCCGGTACTGCCCGGCGGCGAGCAGGCGCCACAAGTGCTCCCAGGCCCGCATACCCTCGCGCAGCCGGCGCACGCGCAGGTACTCGTTCGGCGCGTGCAGTTTCTCGTCCGCGGTCGAGAACGAGAAGAACAGCGTCTTCGCGCCGAGCACCCGCTCGAACAGGTCCGTCGCCGGGAGCGTGCCGGCGATGCAGGCCAGCAGCACCTGCTCGCCGGGGTAGACCGCCTCCAGCGCGGCGGTGGCCGCCCGGATGGCCGGGTGGCCGGCCGGGATGGTGTACGCCGGCACCCGCGCCTCGTCGGGGTGCACCGCGGCCCGGACGCCCGGCACCGCCAGCGCGCTGACATGGGCGGTGATGGCCTCGATCACCTTGTCCGGATCCTGCCCGGGTACCAGGCGGCAGGACACGTTCGCTACCGCGGCATGCGGGATGACGGTGTACTTTCCGCCACCGGATATGCCGTTAATCTCCAGTGTCGGTCGTTCCCACAGGCGCTCCAGCGTGCTGTACCCGGCTTCGCCGTGCGCCTCGGCAAGCCCGAGATCCGCGAGGTACCGCTCGTCATCGAACGGGACGGCCGCGATCTCGCGGCGGCGCTTCGGGCTCAGCGGGGGGATGCCGTCGTAGAAGCCGTCGACGGTTACCGTGCCGCCGGCGTCGTGCAGGCTGGCCAGGATCTCGCTGAGCGCGTGCAGCGGGTTCGCGACGGTCCCGCCGTAGCGCCCTGAGTGCAGGTCCCCGCTGGCGCCCTCGACGGTGATGTCCATGCTGACCAGGCCCTTGGACGCCAGCGACAGGGACGGCTCGGTCGGCCGCCACATCGCCCCGTCCGCGGAGATCACCAGGTCGGCGGCCAGCTCCCGGGCGTGCGCGCGGACGAAGGCAGGCAGGTGCGGGCTGCCGATCTCCTCCTCGCCCTCGAACAGGAACTTCACGTTCAGCGGCAGGCCGCCCTCCTGGGCCATGAACGCCTGGGCGGTCTTGAGCACCATGTAGACCGGGCCCTTGTCGTCCGTTGCGCCCCGCCCGCGGACGATGTCGCCGTCGGCGTGCAGCTCGAACGGCGGGGTTTCCCACTCGGCCAGGTCGCCGGTCGGCTGCACGTCGTAGTGCCCGTAGACCAGCACGGTCGGCGCGCCGTCGGCGCCGAGCCACTCGCCGCGGACGACGGGGTGGCCGTCGGTCTGCGCCACCTGGCCGCCGGCGAAGGCCAGCTGCCCGGCGAGCCAGCTCGCCGCGGTCAGCATCGTGTCCTGGCTCGCGTCCCGGCTGACGCTCGGCACTGCGACGAACTCGGCGAGTTCCCGCAGGTAGCCGGCGTCACCCGGGTCAAAGGCCAGCACTGCCGCCGTCGATCGCGATGGTCTGCCCGGTCACCCAGGAGGACGCGTCGGCGGCGAAGAACCGCACGCCGTTGGCGATGTCCTCGGGTTTACCCAGCCGCCGCAGCGCGATGTCCGCCACGAGGTGCCGCTGGCCTTCCTCGCCGTAGCTCGCCCACTGCCGCTCGGTCGTCGGGTTGGACAGGATGAAGCCGGGGGCGATGCAGTTCACCGTGATGCCGAACGGCCCGAGTTCATGCGCCATCTGCCGGGTGAACCCGATCTGGCCAGCCTTCGCGCTGGCGTACGCCTGGATCCCGGTCCGGCTGACGCTCAGGCCGGCTGCCGAGGAGATGTTGATGATCCGGCCGCTGCGGCGTTCCTTCATGCCCGGCACGACGGCGCGGGTGCAGAGGAACGCGCTGGTCAGGTTGGCTTCGACCACCTCATGCCAGTCGTCGTCGGACACCTCCTCCAGCGGGCGGCCGACCTGGCCGCAGACGCCCCCGGCGTTGTTGACCAGGATGTCGACGGCGCCGAGCCCGGCGAAGAACTCCCGCACCGCGGCAGGCTTGGTCAGGTCGACGGCATCCTTGTCGACCCCGTGTACGGTAGCGCCGTCGCCGCGCAGCGCCGCGGCGATGGCGGCGCCGATGCCGTGCGCCGTGCCGGTCACGACGGCGGTCTGGCCGGCCAGCGTGCTCGTCGTCGGGCTTATCGTCATCTGACCCAGCCGTTCTGCAGTAGTGCCCGGACCTCGGCCACCCCGGCGTCCCAGACGACCTTCATGTCCTCGTCCGGGCGCGCGTAGGCGCCGCCCATGACCCCGTCCGGCGCCGCGGCACGGACCTGCGCGGCGTCCAGCAGGCCGAACTGCTCCCGGGGTATGACCGGCCGCGAGCCGGCCGGCATCTCGGCTCCGGCCACCCGGGTCCAGGGAAAGTTCTCCACCCAGCCTCCGTGCATCTGATCGGGATCGAACTGGCTCGCGGCGGCCGCCGTCTGCGGCGCGTTGTACCAGCTGTGAAACAGCACCTGGACCCGCTCCGGGCGCGGCTGGCAGATCCACTCCCGGATGAACCCGGTGACCGGCGAGTTGCCGCCGTGCCCGTTAACGATGGCAATGCGGCGGAAGCCCTGCCCGGCGAGGCCGTCCAGGAGATCCCGCAGCACCTCGATGTAGGTCGTGATCCGCAGGCTCATGCTGCCGGGGAAGGCGGCAAAGTAGGGCGCCATCCCGAACGGGAGCACCGGCAGGACCGGGACACCGAGTGGCCCGGCGGCCTCGACCGCGACTCGCTCGGCGAGGATGGCGTCCGTGCCCAGCGAGAGATAGCCATGCTGCTCGGTCGACCCGGTCGGCACCGCGATCCGGTCGTCCCTGCTCAGGTACTCCTCGATCTGCATCCAGTTCGCGTCGAATACCCGCACGATCGGCCCCCCACCCGCACTAGTCAACCGCAGCCGGGGGGCAAGCACCGTCCCGGCGTTCCCGCACCCTTGGCGCGGCTCGCCAGGCAGGCCAGCCGTCGCAGCAGGTCAGGGGACCAAAAGCCTCTGGATAATAACCCAAACCGGGTGGCGGCCGTGCAATCTGCCCCAACAGAGCCGCCCGTTCCCGGCCACGCCGCGCGTTCCGCAACCGGAATCGGGCACATCGGGGGGTCAGCCCTATCAGTGGTTAAGATCCGTCCGGCTGCAGCCGGACGGATCTTAACCACTAACCCGATCTTGAGACTGGTGTGATTGATGAGATGAGCATGCGGCAGAACTGGGAGTCCGAGGCGGCGAACTGGGCGAAGTTCGCGCGCACGCCGGGCCATGACCACTCGCACCTGGACATTAACCTGCCCGTGCTGACGGAACTGCTGCCCCCGCCCGGGCATCGCACCCTGGACGTCGGCTGCGGGGAAGGCCGGGTGACCCGGCAGCTGCGGTCACTGGGTCATCAGGTGGTGGGGATCGACGCGGCACCGACGATGGTGCACCTGGCGGCGGCACACGAGGGCGGCCGGCCGGCCCTGCTGGCCGACGCCGCACGATTGCCCTTCCGCGACCAGGCCTTCGACCTGGCGGTGGCCTACATGACCCTGCATGACATCGACGACATGCCGGGAGCGGTGGCGGAGATCGGCAGGGTGCTGGCACCAGGCGGCCGGCTGTGCGCGGCCATCGTCCACCCGGTCAACTCGGCCGGGTCGTTTCAGGGCTCCGGCGCGGAAGCCCCGTTCGTGATCTCCGGCTCGTACCTGGCCCCGGCCCGGCTGTCCTCCGTGGTCGACCGCGGCGGCATCCAGATGACCTTCCACAGCGCGCACCGGTCCCTGCAGGCATACGGCCGGGCGCTGGAGGCCGCGGGCCTGCTGATCGAGGCGATCCGCGAGCCGGTTCCGGGCGATCGGCTCATTGCTGCTCACCCCGCGGAACGACGATGGGCCCGGATACCCCTGTTCCTTCATCTCCGGGCAGTGAAGCGCGGCGGCTAGCCGGGCAGGACGCGGCGGCCGCAGGCTAGCGCGACGGCCGGCCAGGCAGGATGCGGTGCTTGCCAGGCTAGACGCGGCAGCTGGCGAAGCTAGAGTCACCGGTGTGGGCAGACATGAGATCGTCCTGCTGCACGGCCAGCCGGGCTCGGGCGCGGACTGGCAGCAACTGGCTGACCGGCTGCCCGCCGAGCTGCGCATCATGGCGCTCGACCGGCCCGGGTACGGGGCCAGCCGCCTGCCGGCCGGCGGCTTCGTGTTCAACGCGCGCGCGGTGCTGGCCGAGCTGGATGCGCGCGGCATCGACCGGGCCGTGCTGGCGGGCCACTCCTACGGCGGCGGCGTCGCGCTGTCGGTGGCCCAGCTGGCACCGGAGCGAGTCGAGGCGCTGGTGCTGCTGGCCAGCGTCGGCCCGGGCTGCCTGACCGGCTGGGACCGGCTGCTGGCCGCGCCGGCCGCCGGGGAGGTCTGCGCGCTGGCGGCGTGGTGGCTGACTCCGTGGCTGGCCCGCGCCCGGCTGGCTCGCATCGCCCGGCGGCGACGGCAGCCGATCGCCGCCAACGAGCACGTGAACTGGCAGATCTGGGGCAGTTCGCAGCACCAGCACGGGCCGATGTGGCGCACCTTCCTCACCGAGCAGCGTGCGCTGGTCGGCGACCTCGCGGGCCTTACTGCCGCACTGGCGGGTATCCGGCAGCCGGTACTGCTGCTCGCCGACCCGGACGACACGCTCATCCCGGTCCGGACGACGCATCAGCTGGCGGCGATCCTGCCCGATGCCCGGGTCCAGCTGCTCAGCCAGATCGGCCACCACCTGCCCCGCCGCGGCGCGGCCGAGATCGCCGCTGCGCTCGTCCAGTTCCTGGCCGCACTGGACAGCCGGCCGACGCCGGCCTGACCAGCGGCCGGCATCAGCCTGACCAGCGGCCGGCATCAGCGTGATCAGCGGCCGGCATCAGCCTGATTCGACGGGGTTTGTCCGGGGGCGCTGGGTGGTATGCGACTGGTGGCGCGCGACGTCGACGAGGAGGTCGCTATGCGGGGATTCTGGCGGGCGCATCGCCTCTCGGCTATCTCAGTCCTGACCGTCAGCGCGGCCTTATCACTGGCCGGGCCGGGCCTGGTGACCACGGCATCCGCCAGTGCGGGCGGTGCAGGCAGCGCGGCCAGTGCGGTGGTGCGGCCGAACCCGACCGGCGAGCTCGACTGCAACGGCCTCAGCCCGATCCAGCGGCCGGTGAAGCAGGGGATCATGTGCGCCGACCCGCACGGATCAGAGGCCGGCCGGTTCACCGACAACGGGCACTACATCGGCCACGACGAGCCGTCCGTCCGGTTCCTCTCCGACACTCCAGGCTCGGGCAACAACACCACGATCACCGAGAGGCTGCCGGCCGACCCGTCGGCGCTGCCGACCGTCGCTCACCCGGGCAAGGACGTCACGCACTGGTTCGAGCTGTCGGTCGCGCCCTGGATCTCGACCGACGTCTGCGACCCGGACTCCGCGCCGCTCAAGCCGTGCACTCCCCGGTCAGACACGAACGCGCCGCACGGCGGCGATCCCGGCGGCGGGGCGGCATTCGTCGAGCTGCAGTTCTACCCGCCCGGCTTCGCGCCGTTTATCGACAGCACCAGCTGCGACGACACGCACTGGTGCTCGGCGCTCACCATCGACAGCCTGGAGTGCAGCGGCAACGGGTCGGGACACTGCAACGGCAACTGCCCTGAGCCGGTCAACTTCGGCTTCATCCAGACCAACGGCGTGCCCACCGGCCCGCCAAGCCCGCAGCTCAGCGACCTGGCGACGGTGACACCTAACTCCCGTACGCTGCTGATGAATCCCGGCGACAAGATCACCGTGCACATGTTCGATGCCAGGATCCGCGGCGGGTTCGCCCTGGAGGCCAGGGAGACCGATCACACCACCGGGCGCAGCGGCTTCATGATCGCCTCGGCCGCCAACGGCTTCATGGACACGAATCCGGTCAACTGCGATGGCAGGCGGTTCAACTTCCAGCCGGAGTACTCCACCGCGCGGGCGCAGAACATCATCCCGTGGGGCATCGGGCCGTACATGATCAACAGCGAGTACGAGATCGGTCACTTCGAGGCGTGCACGTCCGTCCGGCGGCCGGCCACGACCACCACGGGAAGTTTCACCGACACCTACTACAAGCGGTGCATCGGCCCGTACGAGTCGGCGAAGGACACCTCGGAAAAGTTCGAGCCGGATGACTCGCCGTGCTATCGCGCCGGGGACACCCACGGCGGCACCGCGGCGCCCAATCTCGTCACCGGCTGTGATGTGTTCTTCGATGCCATCGGTGACCTCGACTACGACGGCTCGCCGTATTACCCCGACTGGCCGGACTCGACCACCGCGGGGCGGTTCCCTTCGCCGTTCCTGCAGCAGCAGCCGACCACCGTCGGCGGGAAGCGGTACCCGCAGATCCAGTTCATGACCGATTCCAGCGCCACCCAGTTCAACACCAAGTGCAACCTGACCACGGGAACCGGCTGCGTACTCCCGCCGAAGGGACCTGGCCACTTCTACCCGTTCTTCACGCAGGCGAAAGTCGGCGGCAAGTGCGTCTGGGAGTTCGGCAATATGCACAACGGCAACAGCTTCGGCCGGGATGCCCAGTACGGCTCGGTCGGGCCGGGCACCATCGGCGCGTTCACCGGCCCCATCCGCGCCAACCCGAAGTGCTGAGCTGCCCGGGGTCAGCTGCGCGGCGATGACCTGGCGAGCCGGGCGAGTGCCTCCCGCAGGACCTCTGGCCGCTTGCAGAACGCGAACCGCACCTGGCTGCGCCCGGCCTCGGCATTGTCATAGAACACGGCGCTGGGGATGGCGACCACCCCGGCCCGGTGCGGCAGGTCACGGCAGAACTCGATCCCGTCCGCATTGCCCAGCCGGCCGATGTCGGTGGTGACGAAGTAGGTGCCTTCCGGCGGGTACACCTCGAAGCCGGCCTCGGCCAGGCCCGCGCAGAGCAGGTCGCGCTTCCCGCGCAGGTCCGCGCTGATCCCGGCGAAGTAAGCGTCGTCCATCCGCAGCGCCCCGGCGATGGCGTACTGGAACGGGCCGCCGCTGACGTAGGTGAGGAACTGCTTGACGGTGCGCACGGCCGTGACGAGCTCGGCCGACGCCGTTATCCAGCCGATCTTCCAGCCGGTAAAGGAGAACGTCTTGCCCGCCGAGCTGATCGACACGGTCCGGTCCCGCATGCCGGGCAGCGACCCGATCGGCACGTGCTCGCCCGCGAACACCATGTGCTCGTAGACCTCGTCGGCGATCACCAGCAGGTCGTGCTCGCGCGCCACCGCCGCGATTCCGGTCAGCTCGGCGCGGGTGAACACCGACCCGGTCGGATTGTGCGGGGAGTTCAGCAGGATCAGCCTGGTCCGGGGCGTGATCGCGGCACGCAGCGCGGCCAGGTCGGGCCGGAAGCCGGGCGGCCGCAGGGTAACCGGGACGCGGATGCCGCCGGCCAGCGCCACGCAGGCCGCATACGAGTCGTAGTAGGGCTCGAAGGCGATGACCTCGTCGCCAGGCTCGACCAGCGCGAGCAGCGCCGCGGCCACGGCCTCGGTCGCGCCGGCCGTCACCAGCACCTGGGTGTCCGGGTCGAAGCTGAGGCCGTAGAACCGCTGCTGGTGCTCGGCAATGGCGCGCCGCAGCTCGGGGATGCCGGGTCCCGGCGGGTACTGGTTGCCGCGCCCGTCGAGGATCGCCGCCGCGGCGGCCTGGGCGACCTCCGGCGGCCCGTCGGTGTCGGGGAAGCCCTGGCCGAGGTTGACTGATCCGGTCGCGACCGCGAGCGCCGACATCTCCGCGAAGATCGTCGTGCCCATCCCGGCCATCCGGCTGTTCAGCAGTGGTCGATTCACCCCGCCATGAGATCACGCCGGGAGTTCTCGCGCTCCCGGTAGGGCACGCCATGGCAGCGGCGAGGTCGCCCGCTGGCCAGTTCGCGGGTCGCGGGCCGGTCAGCGGCTGCCCCGGCGAAATCAGCGGGGTCGCTTCAGGCGGCGCCATAGCCAGGGGATGCCTCTGACGGCGACGCCCGCGAGCATGGCGCCCATAGACCGGGCGGTGCTCATGTCAGGCGTCCGAAAGCCTCACCGGGCCAGCGGCGGCCCGTTTCGCGGCAGTGCCCCTCGGCGTCTACGCGGCAGCGGTCCAGGCAGGTGCCGCCGCTCCCGGCCGCACCCAGATCCCGGCCACCCTCGGGGCCGGGCGGCTCATGCAGGACCTCGCAGGCGAGGGTGGCGCCGGCCTGCCCCCGCGGCTGGCCGGCATCGCCCTGACGGCCTGGGCATCGGTTCTCGGCTACCTGATCCTGGAGGTCTTCGGCAGCCTGACCCTGCTCATCACCGACACCGACGAGCTCTACCGCGCCCACGTGCACACGGTGATGCTCGGCATGGGATTCGACCCGGACCTCACCAGCGCTGCCGCCGCGAGCCGTAGGCATGGCCGGCAGCAGAAGGAAAGGGGATAGGCGATGCCCCGGCCAGGGCGTGCGGAGCGGCTGCGCCGCTACTGGGACAAGCACGCCGGCTCCTACGACAAGCAGATGGGGTTCTTCGACCGGCACCTGTTCTCCGGCAGCCGCGACTGGGTCTGCTCCAGGGCCACCGGGCACGTCCTGGAAGTCGCCATTGGCACCGGCCTTAACCTCGGCCATTACCCCGGCGGCACGCAGCTGACCGGGCTGGAGTGGAGCCCGGCGATGCTGCGGATCGCCCGCGAGCGGGCCGGGCAGCTCGGCCTGGCGGTGGACCTGCGCCAGGGTGATGCGCAGGCCCTGGATTTCGCGGACGCTTCCTTCGACACGGTGGTCTGCACTTTTTCGCTGTGCGCGATTCCCGACGACCGGATGGCCGTGGCGGAGATGGCCCGGGTACTGCGTCCCGGCGGGCTGCTGCTGCTCGCCGATCACGTCGAGGCGTCGCCGTGGTACGCCCGGGTGGCACAGTCCCTGATGGAAGTGGGCAGCGTCCCAGCCGGCGGCGAGCATTTCCGTCGCAGGCCGATCAGGCACGTCGCGGCGCTGGGGTTCACCATCGAAGACCACGACCGGTTCAAGCTGGGCATCGTCGAACGACTGGCCGCCCGCAAGCCGCTTCAGGCCGGACAGCCGGCCGGCTAGCGCGCCGGCCGTGCGCGCCGGGAGACCACCGCGGCCGGCTGGCCCTGCGAGGAGAACACGCCGGCGCATACCGGCGCCCGGCTGCCCGGCGCCGGTATGACAGCGCCTGTATAGCCGCACCCTTATGGCCGGGCCGGAACCTCCTTACGATGGGGGCATGCGGTCATATTTTGCTGGCACTGGACATGACCGGGCTGCCGGATGCCGGTGACGGGGCCCGGAAGCCCGGCGGCTACGGCGCGCACGGCCATCGTGACCGTCGATGACGACCCGGGCGTGTCCCGGGCGGTCGCCCGCGACCTGCGCCGCCGCTACGGCGAGAGCCACCGGATCGTGCGGGCCGAGTCCGGCGCGGCGGCGCTGGATGCGCTCAGCGAGCTGAAGCTCCGCGGTGACCTGGTCGCGGTGATCCTGGCAGACCACCGGATGCCGCAGATGAACGGCATCGAGTTCCTCGAGCGCGCGATGGACATCTACCCAGGAGCGCGGCGGGTGCTGCTGACCGCCTACGCCGACACGGAGGCGGCGATCGACGCGATCAATGTCGTCGACCTTGACCACTACCTGCTCAAGCCATGGGACCCGCCGGAGGAGAAGCTCTACCCGGTCGTGGACGCACTGCTCGAGACATGGCTCGCGTCGGATTACCGGCCGGTGCCGGAGACGAAGGTCGTCGGGCACCGCTGGTCGGCGCGCTCGTCCGCCGTTCGCGAGTTCCTCGCCCGCAACCAGGTGCCGTACCGCTGGTATGCCGCCGACGAGGCGGAGGGCCAGCGGCTGCTCGCCGCGGCGGGGGCGGACGGGCTCGCCCTGCCGGTCGTGATCACGGCTGACGGCGAGGGTCTGATCGAGCCGACCGACGCCGAGCTGGCCGACCGGGTCGGCCTGGCCACCACGCCGTCCAGGGACTTCTACGACCTGATCGTCATCGGCGGCGGGCCGGCCGGCCTGGGCGCGGCCGTGTACGGTGCTTCCGAAGGGCTCCGGACCGTGCTGGTGGAGCGGACTGCCACCGGCGGCCAGGCGGGCCAGAGCTCGCGGATCGAGAACTACCTGGGCTTTCCTGACGGGGTATCCGGGGCGCAGCTGACCGACCGCGCCCGCCGGCAGGCCGCCAAGTTCGGCGCCGAGGTACTGACCGCGCGCGACGTCGTGGGCCTGGAGGTGAACGGCTCGGCGCGCAGCGTCCGGTTCGCCGACGGCAGCGCGGTCGACGCGCACGCGGTCATCCTGGCCACCGGGGTCTCCTACCGGCAGCTGGCCGCGCCGGGGGTGGAGCGGCTGACCGGCCGCGGGGTGTTCTACGGGTCTGCGCTGACCGTGGCGGCGACGTGCACCGGACAGGACGTGTTCATCGTCGGCGGCGCCAACTCGGCCGGCCAGGCCGCCGTCTACCTGTCCAAGCACGCCCGTTCGGTGACGCTGCTCGTCCGCGGGCCGTCGCTGGAAACGTCGATGTCCTATTACCTCATCCAGCAGATCGAGGGCATCCCGTCGATCTCGGTCCGGACCTGCACCGAAGTGGTGGCCGCGGGCGGCGATGAACATCTGGAGAGCCTGACGCTGCGGGACAGCTCGACCGGCACCACGCAGACCGTGAAGACGCAGCTGCTGTTCGTCTTCATCGGCGCAGCCCCGCTGACCGACTGGCTCGACGGGGTGGTGGCGCGCGATGCGCGCGGCTTCGTGCTGGCGGGTCCCGACCTGTCCGCCGACGGGCAGCGGCCCGCCGGCTGGGTACCTGACCGCGCCCCGTACCACCTGGAGACCAGCGTCCCGGGCGTGTTCGTGGCCGGAGACGCGCGGGCGGAGTCGGCGAAACGGGTGGCATCCGCCGTCGGCGAGGGCGCGATGGCCGTCATGCTCGTTCATCGGTACCTGGAGAAACCATGACGGACACAGGAATGTCGCAGCCATGCAGCGCCGACGAACTGCGAACCCTGTTCCTGTTCGAGCGGCTGAGCAATGAGCAGCTGGCGTGGCTGTGCAGGGAAGGGCGCATCGAGCAGTTCGAAGCGGGTCCGGTCTTCGCCGAGGGCGAGCCAGCTGAGCATTTCTACGTGCTGCTTGACGGCGTCATGGTGCTGTCCCGCCGGGTGGGCGCGGACGATATCGAGACGGTCCGGTCGGCGCAGCCCGGCGCCTACGCTGGCGCGTTCCGGGCTTTCCTCGGTGACCAGGTGCCCCAGCTCTACACGGCGTCGCTGCGGGTTCCCGAGTCCGCCCGGCTGTTCGTGCTCAGCGCGGCCAAGTTCGCGCAGATGATCCAGCAGTGGTTCCCGATGGCGCTGCACCTGATGGAAGGGCTGTTCTTCAACCTGCAGAACACCCAGGAGATCATCGGCCAGCGTGAGCGGCTGCTCGCCCTCGGCTCGCTGTCGGCCGGCCTGACGCATGAGCTCAACAACCCGGCCGCCGCCGCCGTGCGCGCCACCTCCGCGCTGCGCGAACGGGTCGCCGGGATGCGGCACAAGCTGGGCATGATCGCGGCCGGGCCCTACGACCGGGTCGCCCTGGAGACGCTGATCCGGCTGCAGGAGGAGGCTGCCGAGCAGGTCCCGAAGGCGCCAGCGCTTAACCCGATGGAGGCGTCCGACCGCGAGGACGCCGTCAGTGACTGGCTGGAGCGCCATGGCGTGGCCGACGGCTGGGACCTCGCCCCCGTCTTCGTCCAGGCGGGCCTGGACGCCAGCTGGCTTGACCACGTCGCGGCCACCGTCGACGAGGCGTACCTCGAAGGGGCGCTGCGGTGGCTCGGCTCCACGGTCGAGACCGAACTGCTGATGACCGAGATCGAGGACTCGACCACGCGCGTCTCGACCCTGGTCGCCGCGGCGAAGCAGTACTCCCAGCTGGACCGGGCACCGTACCAGGTTGTCGATGTGCACGATCTGCTGGACAGCACCCTGGTGATGCTCGGCGCCAAGATCGGCAAGGGCATCACCGTGGTCAGGGACTATGACCGCTCGCTGCCCGGGATCCCCGCCTACGCCGGCGAGCTCAACCAGGTCTGGACCAACCTGATCGACAACGCGGTGTCGGCGATGGACGGGACAGGGACGCTGACTATCCGCACCAGCCTGGACCGCGACCGGGTACTCATCGAGTTCGGCGACACCGGCCCGGGCGTGCCGCCGGAAGTTCGCCAGCGGATCTTCGAGCCGTTCTTCACTACCAAGCCGGTCGGTGAGGGAACCGGGCTCGGGCTCGACATCTCCTGGCGCATCGTGGCGAACAAGCACCACGGAGAGCTCCGGGTCGAGTCGGTCCCCGGCGACACCCGCTTCCAGGTCTGGCTCCCGCTCGCGGCGTAGCCTGAGGCCATGCGGGCGTGGGTAGTCCACCAGCCGGGGCCGATGGGGACCGGCCCGTTGCGCATGATCGACCGGCCCAGGCCCGATCCCGGCCAGGGCGAGCTGCTGATCCGGGTGCTGTGCTGCGGCGTCTGCCGCACCGACCTGCATCTCGCCGAGGGGGACCTGCCGCCGAAAGCGCCCGACGTTACCCCTGGTCACGAGGTTGTCGGCGAGGTCGTCGCGGCCGGGCCCGGAACTGTCCGGTTCCAGGCCGGCGACCGGGCCGGCGTCGCCTGGCTGGCCGGGACCGATGGCTCCTGCCGGTACTGCCGGCGCGGCGCGGAGAACCTCTGCCCGCGCTCGGTCTATACCGGCTGGGACATCCACGGCGGCTACGCCGAGTACGTGGTGGCGGCGGATGCCTACGTGCACCACATCCCGGCCGGGTTCAGCGACGTCGAGGCGGCGCCGCTGCTGTGCGCCGGGATCATCGGGTACCGGGCGCTGCGCCGCGCGGACCTGCCGCCGGGCGGCCGGCTCGGCATCTGGGGGTTCGGCGGCTCGGCGCACCTGACCGCGCAGATCGCCGTCGCCGAGGGCGCCGCCGTGCATGTCTTCACCCGCGGGGCGGCGGCCCGTGAGCTGGCCCTGGAGCTGGGTGCCGCGTCCGCCCGGGACTCTTACGACCCGGCGCCCGAGCCGCTCGATTCGGCGATCATCTTCGCGCCCGCCGGCGAGCTCGTGCCGCCGGCGCTCGCCGCCCTGGACCGCGGCGGCACGCTGGCGATCGCCGGGATCCACCTCACCGATATCCCCGTGCTGAACTACGCCGAGCACCTCTTCCAGGAACGAACGCTGCGCAGCGTGACCGCCAACACCCGCGGCGACGCTGAGGAGTTCCTCCGGCTGGCCGGCCGTCTGCGGCTGCGCGTCACCACCACCCCGTACTCCCTGGACCAGGCAGACCGGGCACTCGCCGACCTCGCCGCGGGCCGCGTCGACGGTGCCGCAGTGCTGTCAGCGTGAACAAGAACGTGGCGGTATTTGGCTATCGGCATACCTGAAGCCGGCGCCCTCATGGGTTATCACCGCAAAGCGGTACCGGCCACGTTAGCGTTGCGCTGGTGGACGCGACAGAGATCTCCGGAGACACCAGCCCGCAGCGCGTCGTTATCGATGCCGACCCCAAGCCCGACGTCCAGCCCCGCGACCGGATCAGGCTAGCTTTCGCCAGCTTCCTGATGCTGTTCGTCGAGCTGGCGCTGATCAGGTGGATATCCGCGGACAACGTCTTCGTGTCCACGGCCACGAACTTCATCCTGCTGGCCAGCTTCCTCGGGATCGGCCTTGGCTTCCTGAACGCCAGGACCCAGCGGGACTTCCTGCGCTGGGCACCGCTGACGTTCGTCGCGCTGGTGGGCTTCGTGCTCGCCTTCCCGGTGATCCTGGCGAGCCTGGACGTCGGGGTGAATCCCTACCAGGGCCTGCAGGGCATGGCCGCCCTGCCGCGGCCGGTCAGCCTCGGCATCATCTTCGTGCTGAGCGTGGCGGTGATGGCCGGCTTCGGCCAGGCGGTCAGCCGGCTGTTCGTCCGCTTCGAGCCGCTCGCCGCCTACCGGCTGGACATTGCCGGGAGCGTCGCCGGCATCGCCGTGTTCTCCGTCCTGTCCTTCCTGGACATGCCCCCGCTGGCCTGGGGGATCATCGCGGCCGGCGGCCTGGCCGTGCTGCTGCTGGAAA
>Ga0182018_10003477_pt1 | contig 14134 bp, 13 predicted proteins | sample 812P2MmetaG_FD_120490 | JGI IMG/M metagenome (GOLD analysis project Ga0182018, IMG submission 120490) | Permafrost microbial communities from Stordalen Mire, Sweden - 812P2M metaG | ecosystem: Environmental > Terrestrial > Soil > Wetlands > Permafrost | place: Sweden: Stordalen | collected...
ATGCTCGGCGTCATACATGTCCTTCAGTTCGTCCAGAAATAAATCTTTGAGTGTTTTCATGTTTGTTTTGTCAGTTGTCAGTTGTTTTGGAATTACCCTGCGGCCAGGGTGATTCAGCCGCAGGGACAGTTGTGACCATCACCGGCCAGCACCAGAATACGCGGCCATGGTTGGCCGCGCGATGCGGTCAGTGCTCTTTTGCTGCTTTGGTGTTGAAGCCTCCCCCGTGATGCAGATGTCCTCCGCCCCGGCTTTGGTGAAGATGTTCTTGGCGCGGGAAATTTCCGCTGAATCATCGGTGTGAACCGAGATGAGGATGTTGCCTTCCTTGATCTTGCCTTCGTAACGCTTGGCTTCGAGTTCAGGAATACCCAGGCCGATAAGCCCGCCCGCAATGCCGCCGACAGTGGCACCGATGGCCGCACTGCTCAACGCGGCAATAATGGGACCGGCAGCGATGAATGGCCCGACTCCCGGAATGGCCAGCGCGCCAATCCCGGCAATCCAACCCAACGCTCCGGCGACGACACCGCCCGTGACCGCGCCGGTGACTGCACCCTCTGGTGCTTTGGTGTTCTTCTCATGAGCGAAGTCGTGACTCGTGCCTTTGTCAGCGAACAATGCCGAAATGTCGTTGTTGGAAAAATTCGCGTTTCTGAGTTGCCCGACAATTTGATCCGCCTGATGACGGGAAGTGGCAATGCAGAATACAGATTTTTTTGACATGATGATTTTCTTTCTTTGGTTTTGTTGATGTTGACCGAATTAGTTAAGGCTGCTGGTGGTGTTCTGCGTGACTTCCAGTTGATTGTCCACATTACTGGACTGCGCGATGCGATTTGCGATGTCGCCAATTTGATGTTTTTCATCTTCGCTGTTGACCGGCCCGCGCAGGGTGACATGGCCATTCATCGTGATGATTTTCACGTTTTTGGCGTTCATGGACATTCCGTCGGTGGCAAGGATTTCCTTGCGAATCTGCGCCGTGGTATCAATGTCGGCCTGGCTGTTGCCCTGATCGAGCGGTGTCAGCATGCTGCTGTCACGATCACGGACATTGCGGGTGGTGTTGTCCGGTTCGGCATTCGCGTCGGTGCTGAAGTAAGGTTCAACCTTGTAGGCGTGATAAACGCCGCCGGCATAACCGGCTTGGTTGAAATCAGGCCATTCGTTGGACTTGAAGTGCGGTGAATTGGCCAGCATCTCCTTTGAGGTGTCCAGTTGAAGACTGTCATGTTCCGTATTATATCGCAGAGCGGTTGGCGGCACGGCACTCAACTCGCCGTCCATCCCCATGTATCCGCCCGACGAAATGATGACCGCAACAATGCGACCACACGACAGATCCACTATGAAGTTTTTTACGTTGCCTACTTTCTCATCCTGCAAATTGTTCACCGACGTGCCCATGAGCTTGCTCGCCTTCTGGACATAACCCAGGTTTGACCACGAAGATTTTGCTCCGCTCCCTTTCGGGTAATAAGTCCGGGTCCAAGTCCCGTCCGGGTTGCGGGTTGAAATATTATTGTTGTTTTCCTCCACGTTGCGGGCTACTTCCACATTATGCACCGTGTCCCCTGGGCGGCCACCGGCTGTATTGATGGTGCCATCCATGTTGCGGGGCAGTGAATTGGCTAATGCTGCATCCGTCTTGGTGGTTTCATATCCGTCACGGGCAAAGTAAGGTTGTTGGCCGTAATAACCATAAACTTCACTCACCCGGTTGGACTGCGTGTCTTCGTCCCACTTCGCGGTGTCACATTTCGGTGCGGCATTGAATTTCTCCGTGCTGGCGTCCAGATGAAGGACTTTCTGGCCGATTTCATGATGCAACGCTCCCGGCGGCACCGGCGTTAGTGTCGTGCCCATGCCGAGAACTCCGCCGCTGGAAATAATCACCTGCACGATCCGGCCAGATTCCACATCCACCGCGAGGTTTTCCACCTTGCCAAGTTTTTCGTGCTGATAGTTTTTAACGGTCATCCCGATGACGTCGCTGGCTTTGGCCGTGTCTTTTAGCTGGTTATTGCCTCCTTGTGTCATGTGCTGACCAGAAGATTGGGTTTCATCCATTTTAGGATTGGTTGTATCTTGAGCCAGAGCCGAGAACGCCAGAACCGAGGCGGCGGAGGCACTGACGATGATTTGCAAGTTTCGTTTCATATAGTTTTTTTCTTTCATGCTTAAATGTTTGCAAAGAATTTTTCTTTGTCAGAGCGTTCACATTATGCAGAGAACCGCTTCTGTGCTATGGGGTGTTACCCTACTTCGAATCAAGGCGGAGTTGCCGGGATTTAAGATGCCAGCAGGCAAACCGTGTGTGTTTTTGAAAAGGCAAATGGATTTAATTTAATTATCTGCGCAAGAAAAAATGCGTTACCTTCAAATGTGAAATTAATGCGAACCATTTTGCGCTGGCTGGCGGTCATTTTCTTTGTCGTGGCCGGCACGTTTCATTTCTTTAGGCCGGAATTGTATCTGCAAATCATGCCGCCATATTTCCCCGCGCCGCAATGGCTGGTGGCGGTCAGCGGCATCGCCGAGATCGCGGGTGGACTCGGTCTGTTGATCCGTCCATGGCGGCGCGCGGCGGGATGGGGATTGATCGCGCTGCTCGTCGCGGTTTTTCCCGCGAACATTTACATGGTGCAGCATCCCGGACAGTTTCATTTTGCGCCTTGGATTTTGTGGGCGCGCCTGCCGTTGCAAGGTGTGTTCATCGCATGGGTTTGGTTCGCGGCCATTCAACGTTCGCCGCAGGAACGAAATATTTCAGGAGTGCCGCATTGAAAATTAAACGCGCGCTGGTTCCGGTTTTAATCCTTGGGCTTGTGGCAGCGGCTGCTTTTTGGCTGGCCGGCTGGCGTAGCGGTGTCCCGGCAGAGCGCCGCCACCTGAAAAAGGAAAAATTTGCGGCGGTCTGCCGACGTGCCGCTACGCATTTTTGTTCGCGTCTTTGGCGTCGTTCGCGGTTCACCTTATCCGGCCTACTTCGCAATTTTCAAACCGTTCTCTTTCCAGGATTCGAAGCCGCCGTCCATTTCCATGACGGAATAACCCTTCGCGGCGAACTGCATCGCGGCGTGGGCGCCCATGTGACAGTTTTGGGCATAGCAATAGACGATGTTCATGGTATCCCGGCGCAGGCCGGCGTGGGTGCTCCATTTTTCCTGCGGAAGATTGATCGCGCCGGGGACGTGGCCTTTCTTGAAATCTTTGGACTCGCGCACGTCTATGATGACGACATCCTCTTTTTTTTCAATCTGGTTGCTTATTTCGACGGGGCCGGTCGTGAAAGCCATTTTGTCCGCGAAGAATTGCTTCGCCTTGGCCGCGTTGCCCTTGAATGTTTTAGTCATAACCGGCCGTTATTTCTTCATGGCCGTGATGTGCTGCAAGTGCGCGTCCACCACCGGAATGGATTTATCGAGGAAGTTTTTGATGTCCGCGTCTTTCGTTGCGACAAACTCGGCTTTGAATGCCTTGGCATCCTTGGTGTGGGCTTTAATCATGCCGTTGATATAGGCATCGTCGAATTCCGCGCCGGTCAGGGCTGACATTTTAGCCACCATCGCCTGATGTTTTGCATCGAGGCTGTCGGGCAGCGTCACGCCCTTTTGCGCAGCGAGCGCTTTCATGTCGTCATTGATGGCGGTGTGATCCTTCACCATCATCTGGCCGAATTCCTTCACATCGGCGCGCGTCCCTTTCTGGGCAGCCAGTTCGCCGAGCTTCACCTCGGTCATGCCGCCTTGGGCAGCCGCCAGCATAAAGTCCTGGTCAGCCGTGGCGACCGTGGTGTCCGCCTTGGCGCACGGAACCAGAAGTCCGATCGCCACGAGAACCATGCCCAATGTGATTGAGGCGGAGTTGGAAATGGGTTTGAGAAACTGCGGCCTGCCTTGTCCGACCGCGCGCTGTGATTCCGTATTTGTATTCATGGGTGTTTTTTCGGTTTAATGTTTGTTAAAAACTTTGCGGTAAAAATACCCGGCTGGCTGCAGGCGTGCCATGGGGTATTCACCCCATGACAGTGAAAGCAAAATATTGTATCTTTTCAATCATGAAACTTACGCTCCGCGCGACCAGGCAGGAAGCCGGCGACATCTTCTCTTTTATTTTTGCGCCGGAGCGGCCATTGCGATGGCAGGCCGGACAATATCTGCATTATTTCCTCAACCACCCAAATCCTGATGATCGCGGCGTGGAACGTTATTTCTCAATCGCCTCAGCACCTTACGAAACGCAGGTGATGCTGACGACGCGTTTCGCACCGAAGGGCAGTTCGTTCAAGAAAGCGTTGAAAAAGCTCAAGCCGGGCGATGCCATCGAAGCCCGCGAAAAGGGCGGCGATTTCGTTTTGGATCACCGGACGAAAATGTTTGTGTTCATCGCCGGAGGAATCGGCATCACGCCTTTCCGCGCCATTTTGCTCGATCTGGATCGCAATCGGAAACCGCTGAATGTGCAGTTGCTCTATGCCAACCGGGACAACGATTTTCCGTATCGCAAAGAACTGGAGGCATTGCAGAAGCGTCACCGTGAATTCAGGATTGATTATGTCGTCAGCCCGGACCGGATTGATGAAAAAAGCATTCCGCAGATGGTGCCGGACATGGATGAGCCGGTTTTTTATGTTTCAGGACCGGAACCGATGGTTGAATCTTTGGACAAGACATTAAAAAAACTCGGCGTTCCAAAAAAACGGATTAAAACCGATTTCTTTCCGGGTTATCACTGGCCGTGAGCGGGCGCAGAAGGAGAATCCTCCGCCGTCCCCTTGAAAATCCGCGCGCCGGGATTTGCCGGTTAGCTTTTCGAGCCGCGAAATCCGCCAGCCAAAAAGATAATCAGGCATATCAGCAGAATCAGGCCAAGCCCGCTGCCGCCGATGACGGGACCGCCAAAGTAAAACCCGCCGCCGCCGAACAAGAGAAGCAGAACAACCATGAGTAATAATATATTCATATGCCCTTAATATAAGCCGCTGTTGCACGGTCGCTATGGGGTGTAACCCTACCGTGGATTAATGGGAGATCTCACCGGTCGAAAACGAATTCATCAAAATGTCTGTTTTATCGTGTCGCCCGATTTTGTTTGAAATGGCCATGGCAAGTCCGTAAGGGGTCAGTCCCAAGTATTTTATACCGGTTTGAATTCATTTGGTTCGCCCGGTTCAACTTTCAAATGCGTAACTGCCGGGGCATGGCCGTTGGTTTATTCCTCTTACCGTCCGCATTGCCTTCGGGGGTTTGTTCCTTTCTATTTGAGTTTCCATGCAAGTCATACGATAATGCCGCCTTCAACCCATGAAATTATCTCTAAAACCGCATCACCTGAAACGCTACAGGGACATCGCCATGCTTTTCTGGAAGTATGGCACTTCGGATTTGGCGAAGGAATTTGCCGATGACACCACCGGCGATGAGAAAAAATCCCTGACAGAAAAATCCGGCGGGCCCGCGCCGGGGGAACTGGCGGACGATCTGGAAAAAATGGGGCCGACGTTCATCAAATTCGGCCAGTTGCTTTCCAGCCGGCCGGATCTTTTGCCCGAACCCCATTTGAAGGCGCTCGCGCGTTTGCAGGACAAGGTCAAACCATTTCCTTACGAACAAGTGGAGGAAATCGTCGCGGGCGAACTGGGCGTCCGCATCTCAAAAGCCTTTTCATTCTTCGAGGAAAAACATCTGGCCGCCGCGTCGCTCGGGCAAGTTCATCGCGCGGCGTTGCGCGATAGGCGGCCGGTCGTCGTGAAAGTGCAGCGCCCGGAAATCCGCAAACAGATTGCGGAGGATTTTGAAGTGCTTGAAGAGATCGCGGGCTTCTTTGATGAGCATACGGACATCGGCAGGCGTTATCGTTTTGGAAAAATCCTCGCCGAGTTCAAAACCTCCATTTTGCAGGAACTGGATTATCAGCGCGAGGCGTCCAACCTGACAACGCTGGCGAATAATCTGAAGGAGTTTCCGCACATCCTCGTTCCGCTGCCCGTGCCGGATTTCAGTTCGCGCAGCGTGTTGACGATGGATTATGTCAGCGGCACAAAAATCACCGCGTTAAGCCCCGTCGTGAAACTGGACATCAACGGCGACGTTCTGGCCGAAGAACTTTTCAAAGCTTATTTGAAACAGGTGTTGATTGACGGCTTTTTCCATGCCGATCCGCATCCGGGCAACGTCTTTCTCACGGACGATGGCCGCGTCGCTTTGTTGGATTTAGGAATGACCGGGCGGTTGAGTTCAGCCATGCAGGAAAATTTATTGCGGCTGTTGCTGGCCATCAGCGAAGGCAACGGTGATGAAACTGTAAAAATTATTTTACGCATCAGCGAAACCACGGACGGCTTCGACGAAGCGGAGTTCACCAAAAAAGCGTCGCAATTTGTTTCCGAACAGCGCGACCAGACCTTGAATCATCAGGACGTGGGCAAAGCCTTGCTGGAAGTATCAAGGACGGCCGCCCAAACTGGACTTTTTGTTCCAACTGAACTCACCCTGCTGGGAAAAACCCTGTTGCAATTGGAGGAAGTTGGAAAAATTCTCTGTCCGAAATTCAATCCCAACGCCTCCGTGCGCCGCAACGTCGCCGAAATCGTGACGACGCGGATGCGCAAAACCGCCACGCCGGGACATTTGTTCGGATCATTTCTGGAGATGAAGGATTTCGTCGGCGGCCTGCCGGGGCGCGTGAACAAGATTCTGGATGTCGTCGGCAATTCTGAACTGGAAGTGAATGTCAAAACTCCCGATGCGCGTCATCTGCTTAACGGCTTTGAAAAAATCGCCAATCGCGTGACCACCGGCATCATTCTCGCCGCGTTGATCGTGGGGGCGGCGTTGATGATGCGAATCAATTCGTCATTCCAGATTTTTGGCTACCCTGGCATCGCCATGATTTGTTTTTTAATTGCGATTGGCGGGAGTGCCTGGCTCATTCTGGGCATTCTTTGGAAAGATTACAAGGACAAGCACAAGCCGAAGGAATGAACCGGTAAAAGACCGGGTTTGGATCACTGAAGAAGCGATAGGTGGCGAAGATTCTGAACTGCCCTACGGAAGATGTCGCCGTCCTCGTCACCGCCGGCATACTGCGGCTATTGAGCAGGCCGAACCCGAACGCGGTGAAGTTTTTCAGCGCCGTCGAATTGATTGTCCTTCTGGCGGATCGTGAATGGCTGGATGAGGCAACGAAAACCATCGGGCAATTCTGGAAGCACAAAAACGCATGCCGGCATGGTTTGACCACAGAAAGTAACCCCTACAGGAGACCCGCAAGGACTTTGTGATCAGGCCAAGACTTCGCCTGCTGGGAAAGCGGCGTTCGTCGGGGTGAGCAGTTGCAGCACTTCGTCCTTCGTGAGGGTTTCCCGGTCGAGCAACGCCCTGGCCAGCTTCCCGGTATTCTCCTTGTGCGTCTGGATGAGTTCGTGCGCCCGGCGGTCGGCGGTTTCGAGCAGGCAGTTGATCTCGACTTCGGCGTCCCGCTGTTCAGGCTCGTAGTAGAGTTTCTCGCCCATGCCCCATTCGTGGATCATCTTGCGGGCGATCTTGCGCGCGACATCGAGGTCGCCGGACGCGCCGTTGGTGGTGGCGCCGTAAAAAGTTTTTTCGGCTGCCCGGCCGCCCATCAGCACGAGCAATTCTTCGAGCAGAAACTGCCGGCTTTGAAGGTGCTGGTCTTCGTCGGGCAAAAAGGTGGTGGCACCAAGCGCCTGGCCGCGCGGCACGATGCTGACTTTGTAAAGCGGCGGCAACAGCGGCGTTTGCAGGTGAATGATGGTGTGGCCCGCCTCATGATACGCCACCATCTCGCGCTCCTTTTGGTTCAGGACCATTGATTTTCGCTCTTTGCCGAAGCGGACTTTGTCGCGCGCCGCCTCAAGGTCGGTCTGCGAGATTTGCGTGGCGTTCTGCAAAGCTGAAAAGATGGCGGCCTCATTCAGGAGGTTCGCGAGGTCCGCGCCGGACATGCCGGGAGTGGTTTGCGCAATGACGTCCAAAGCCTTCTGTGCGTCGGCAATCGGTTTGCCAGCGGCGTGGGTCTGCAAAATGGCGCGCCGACCCTTCATGTCGGGATAGGGCACATAGACCTTGCGGTCGAAACGTCCGGGCCGCAGCAGCGCTTCATCGAGGTCCTCGGGACGGTTGGTGGCGGCGATCACCACAATGCCCTGGCTGCTGTCGAAACCGTCCATCGCGGCGAGCAAGGCGTTGATCGTCTGCTGATGTTCGCCGTGCGTGTCGAGCTTGCGGTTCTTGCCGACCGAATCAATTTCGTCGATGAAAATGATCGCCGGTTTGTTCCTGGCTGCCTGACGGAAGAGCTGGCGCACGCGTTTGGCGCCGACGCCGACGAAGACCTCGGTGAAATCACTGCCGTGCACGCTGAAGAAATGGGCGTTGGCCTCAGAGGCAATCGCCTTGGCCAGCATCGTTTTGCCCGTGCCCGGCGGGCCGATCAGCAGAACGCCTTTGGGCAGCCTGCCACCAAGGCGCTCATACTTCTTTGGGTCGCGCAGAAAATCCACCACCTCGGACACTTCGCCTTTGGCTTCTTCGATACCGGCCACGTCGTTGAAACTGACGGTCGGCCGCTCCGTGACGCGGGCATTTTTCCCGCGGCCAATGTTGCGTTGATACACCATCACACCGATGACCACGCCGACGATCAGCAGGTTGGAAAGGACCATGACCCATTGGCCAATGCTTTGGTCGGGGATTTCGACCTTTGCCCAACTCTGGTCGAACAGGGCTTTTATCTGGGCATCATCGAGGTGCGTTGTGACGAAGACTCTCTCGGAATTGCCGGACAGCTTGTGTTTGCCTTCCAAATGGTAAATGCCGGCGTAGGGCGTTGGCCTGACGCGGCCGTCGGTAATGGTTTTTGCCTGGACAAACTGGTCCAGCTCGGCGCGCGTGATCTCGCGCGATGGGATCCGGAAACACCAGATGCCGAGGAGGGTCAAGCCGGTCACAAGCAAAGCGGACCCGACCATCAGTTTGGTGTTTTTCAAAAATTTCATGCGCGTAGAGTGAGCGTCGCCAACTGACTGACCAGCACCGGCAACGCAATCGTCAAAAGGACTTTCAAGCCCTTCATGTTAAGCAGATCGCATATCCATCGTTGAAGCGCAGCCGCAGGATGATTTCGCGCGCATAAACTTTTCCAAATCCTCGGCCCAACTTTGCGGATGTGGCTTACGACCATGATCGGGACCCCAATCGTCGTTATTTTGTAACCTTGCATGACAGACTATGCCACCGTTCATCCAAATCCTAAACTAGGGGTTTCCTAGCCGGTCCAAGGATATTTCCTGCAAGTATGGCCGGCGTTGCCAGAATGGAGCGGCAGTCTGGTTGTAGTGTAGCGGTGTGCCGTTCGGTCGCGTGGGTGTCTTGGGGCAAGCCAGTCTTTCAGCTTACGGCGTCAAGCCAGTTGGCTGAAAGTCTGGCGCGGAGGCGGGTGCAACTTTCTTCGCGACAGAACGAACACACAAGCGGAACGGAGGCCAGGTTGACGCGGAATGGAGACTGCCAAGTTTGGTCATGATTTGGGGCTTGTTTTGTTGTGCCTCTCTGAGTTTTCTTTGGATTTGCGCCTCAAAGTTTCAACTGCCTGCAAGAGTTTAGGTTCACGAAGAAGAAAATCCTCCACCGGGGTTTTCGACATTCGCGACATCGCGTCGTAGCCGAATTCAAGCCAGAGTTTCAGCTTATTAAGGATTTCCCAATTTGCACACGGATGGTTTCACGTCCGGTGAACGGCTCCCATACTAATCCATAAATCATCGAAGCAATAGAACCACAACGACGATGATGAGCACGAGACCTAAACCGCCGCCGCCAATCCAGATGGCACTGCCAAGAACCGGCAATAATAAGAGATGCATAATTTGTCTTTCGTTTTGGATGGCAATTCATTTGCCATTCTTTATTGATTCAAGCTACGCGATAAGTCGAGCCTTGCCTATGGGGTCTAACCCGACCATGGCGTTCAGGAGAAATCCCCGATAAACACGGTTAAATTACTCAGCAAAAACCTTCAACGAATCCTTCAATAACCGGGCAGGCGGGGTGTAGGTGGCGGGTTAAAGCCGGTAGGTGGCGTGTAGGGTCAAAAACCGCTTGAAGCCCCTTAGAATCAGACAAAGCCTTTTTTTACCTCCGCTGCCTTAACTAAGCGCCATTCAGGACTGACACTCGACTGTTGAGATTGAGAATATCAATACGCGGGTTGACCCCTTCAGGCAATTACTGGCTTAACCGGTAAAACTTTTGTGCGCCGGAGATGGGATTGGTTACGACGTTCTGCGCGCTGATGACGATCGGTGCCGTCGAATTGGTGTTCCAAACTGCCGGTGAAACAAGGTTCGTGGTGGATTCCAAAGTGAAAACAGTGGCATTGGCCGGCCACGTCAAAATCACATTGGTCCCGGAAAGATTGATGGTCAGTTGCGGCGCCAACGAAATACCAAACACCGTGCCATAGTCATTGGTGCCGCCATAAGAGGCCGTCCCATACAGGGTGTTGCCCGATAAAATCAATCCGGCATGCGGAAAAACTCCGTCACTATTGGTTCCACCCAGATAAAAAGGGTCGGAGAGTGCCGTGAAAGTATGGGGGTTCGTAAAACGCGTGCCATTGGTGGTGATGGCAAACACCGTGCCATAGGTGAGGCCGAAGGCATTGATGCCGCCACCATCCGCCGTCCCATACAGGGTGTTGCCCGATAACAACAATCCGGCGTCTGGATAAGCCCCGTCACTGCCACCAGTGAAACTATACAGATTCGTAAAACCGGTGCCATTGGTATTGACGGCAAACACCGTGCCACTGGCATTGGTGCCGCCTAACTCCGCCGTCCCATACAGGGTATTGCCCGATAAAATCAATCCGGCATACGGATTAGCTCCGTCGCTGTTGGTATTATTAGAAGTAGAAAGTGCCGTGAAAGTATGCAGGTTTGTAAAACCGGTGCCATTGGTGTTGATGGCGAACACCGTGCCATAGCCATTGGTGCCGCCAGCATACGCCGTCCCATACAGGGTGTTGCCCGATAAAATCAATCCGGCAACCGGATTAGCTCCGTCGCTGTTGGTATAAATGCCCAGATGATTTGTCGCTGCGGCGGAGAAACCATACAGGTTCGTAAAACCGGTGCCATTGGTGTTGATGGCGAACACCGTGCCATAGCCATTGGTGCCGCCAGCATACGCCGTCCCATACAGGGTGTTGCCCGATAAAATCAATACGGCAACCGGATTAGCTCCGTCGCTGTTGGTATAAATGCCCAGACGATTTGTCGCTGCGGCGGAGAAACCATGTAGGGTCGTAAAACCGGCGCCATTGGTGTTGACGGCGAACACGGTGCCATAGCCATTGGTGCCGCCTAACTCCGCCGTCCCATACAGGGTATTGCCCGATAAAATCAATCCGGCATACGGAGTAGCTCCGTCGCTGTTGGTATAAACACCCAGACGATTCGTCGCTGCGGCGGAGAAATTATGCAGGTTCGTAAAACCGGTGCCATTGGCGTTGACGGCGAACACTGTGCCATAGCCATTGGTGCCGCCACCACTCACCGTCCCATACAGGGTGTTCCCCGATAAAATCAATACGGCTTCCGGATGAACTCCGTCGCTGTTGGTGTAATGACCCAGAGCATTTGTCGCTTCAGTGGAGAAATTATGCAGGGTCGTGAAGGTCTGCGCCGTCACCCGGCCCGTCAGCATCAAGCCCAGACCGGTGATCAGCGCGGGCAGGACCCGGCTTCGCGCTGAAGCTGCGCCGAGGCGAGTAAATAGTTTTTTAATGTGAGTTTTTATGAATGATGCAGGATTCAGGTTGCCTCGTTTGGTCGGCGTTTCCATTTGCAGAAGGCATTTTACTCGGGATTTCCCATTTGGTTTCATGCCTGCAACCAGCGTGATCCTTTTTCGTGATTTTCTTCCTTCTCCACAGATTTGCAAGTCCTTTTTTCGGTTCGCCCCCGGTTTTTCTCTGGCAAAGGGAGAGCTTCGTTGAAGCTCCTTTGGGGATTTACATACGTTGTTACCCTAAAAGGGTCCTGAATGGCGCTTACTTAAGGAACGTGATCATGCGCCTTGCTCACGATTTCATTGGGAAATCTGCCGAGCGCTTGCCTTAAGTAAGCGCCATTCGGGTCAGTCCTAATTTCACATAAGATTAAATTCATTTTGTTCCTCAGTTTCAATCTTCAACTTCGAGACACGGCTTCCCGCCGTCCCTGCCGGGACGGACGCCTTGGTTGGGCGCCACCGGGGACGTTGTCCCCGGCTGATTTCCATGGTCGCTCCGCGACCCAAGCCCGTTTTACCCATTAAAAACGTCGGGGAACCAATTGACTTAAATAGGGATTATGCCGTTCACAAACCATCAAGGCAGGGATGGCGCGCTGCGCCGTCCCCGTCGCCGAGCGCAGCGCCAGGCGACGGAAAAACGGAGCGTTTACCACGTTCGTTCAGTGCTGCCGGACGGGGACGCCGCAGCGCGGCGTCCCTACCACCCGAAAAGTTTGTCCAAGACATCATCCCGTTAATTTGAACCTTCCCCGGTTTGCCGCCGTTCCAGGAAAAAAATCGCGTGCGCCGTTCCCAGCCGGCCAAAATTGTCGGGAACCTGCTGCATCATCAATTGATAGCGGCTCACATTGGCCCCCTGCATAGCCTGGGTCGCCCATTCAATCGGTATGATGTCCGTGCAGATGTGCAAAACCTCCTGTTGCAACAGCAGGTTGAGCGACTCCGTAAATTGCTCCGGCGTGCCGGAGGTCGAAACCCTGACATAATCGGCGATGTTTTTCGGGGGGATTTGAATGATTGAAGCGTTCATATTTGGACACCGCCTAGTTTGATCATTGCAGTTAATTTGAAATTTAATCTTTTTCCGGCACCACTATGACACATGCCGCCTCATTTTTCAAGAAATCGTCCGGTTGTTCCTGTGTCAGATAAAATGCGGCAAAAACAACTGTTCCCGCGAAAGGGCTTGAATTATAATGTGCCGATACTGCCCGGAACGGTTTGCGCAACAGGCGCTGGGGCACAATTCCAAGGCGGTGCATCACGCCTATGCGAAGCGGGCACTGATGAAAATTCCGTCGCTGGATGATTGGGAAAAGGATTGGCAGGAGAATCCACAACGCAGCACGCAACCAAAGTTGCTGCCGGTGGATTTCTTTGCACGGTGTGCCGCCTATTCAATTCAAGCATGCGGATGCTTTCAGGACGGACGCCCAACGGCTGTGCTGCACCAAACGCCAGCGCCAGACCATTTTCCGGTTGCTGCTCCGCCAGTTCGGAGCGATAGTCGGGAAAACGACGAATGGCCGTCACCTCAAACCCGCCACGGCGTGGCGGGTCACTGTGGAAGCCTGGCTCCGCTGCCAGGGACTGATTGCTGTCCGTCAAAACCAGAAACCAAATGTGTCAACCACTTTTCAGAAAATATGGTCTCACAATTAACTTGGTCGCACAGGGATGATAATTTGGGACTTTATTACAACCGCGCCCGATACCTCAACCCGGACACTGGCAGGTTCTGGACGATGGATACTGACGAGGGAGCCGATGAGGATCCGTTGAGTCTGCGCAAATACCTCTATACGGCGGATAATCCCATCAATCTGGACGATCCCAGTGGAAACGACTATGGGGCATTCGACATCAACCTAAGCACTATTTTCCTTCCGTTCCTTAAAGTGCCAATGTTGGCTGGCTCTATCATAAATGCAACCGGAGCGAGCGCGTTAAATCCTACCGGACTTCCAGTTAAGGCACTTAATGATGCGGATATTGACGGTCAATTGAACTCGGTTTACCACAAGATAAGACAATGGGAAAAAATGCCTGGACATGGTCCAGTTCCCAATGAATCATGGAGCGTCTTTGTATCAATGATGGCCGGGTCTACTGTGGACACAATATATTATCGCACCCCGGCAGGACAAAATTTATATCAATATAATGGTACCGAACATCCACTCTTGCTAGAAGCCATCTCATAAATACCTCAACAGGATAATTGCGGCGGCCAAGTGCAAAAAGCCTTGAAAATTTTGGGCATGATACTCATAACGGACCACCAAGCGGCGGAAGTTAAAGAGCCAGGC
>Ga0182018_10003479_pt1 | contig 14131 bp, 11 predicted proteins | sample 812P2MmetaG_FD_120490 | JGI IMG/M metagenome (GOLD analysis project Ga0182018, IMG submission 120490) | Permafrost microbial communities from Stordalen Mire, Sweden - 812P2M metaG | ecosystem: Environmental > Terrestrial > Soil > Wetlands > Permafrost | place: Sweden: Stordalen | collected...
GACCGGAGCATCGGGTGCGCCCGGACGCAGCGCCGCGATGAACTGGGAAAACGTGGTCGCGGCGTCCTCAGGGGCAGTGAGGGCCAGTTCGAAGAGGTCCCCCAGCACAATGAGCTCGGGCGGTGCCTGCCCGGGTTGCCGGAGGGATCGGAGACATTCGCACAGTGCCAGCAAGACGGGAGAGGGTGCCGTGGCGTCGACGCGCTCGCCGTCCGACGTCACGTTGGTCAACAGGCTGTTGAGCGCACCCAGATGGAGGTCGGAGATGCACACCCAACGGATGGGGGCCATGGCGTTCCTTTGCGTCGGTTGTGGACTGGGGGCGCGCAGCGTCTTTGTGGTTGCTCTAGGAGGCACCCAATCGCTGGTTGTAGCTGGCGATCGTGTTGTTGGCGGCCTTCTCGGCGTTTGCCAAGGCCGTGGCGGGCGACACGCCACTGGTGTACATGGACTCCTCCGCATCGAGGATGTCGATGCGGACGTCCGCGTACGGGCCAATGACCGACCCTGAAGTGGCGGAGTCGTTGGCACCATCGTTGATCTCGTCGTACGCGACCTTGTAGCCCGGGTTCGTCGCCCACAGGTGTGTGACCGTCGCTGTTGCTGCCGAGGACTTGCGCACAGGGATGTAGCCGGTGCCGGCGGCCCACGTGGCTTGGCTCTGCGTGTTGCAGATGTAGGCGAGGTACGTCCACGCTGCGGCTTGGTCGAGGGGAGGCACCTTGGACGAAATGTAGACGCCGGACCCGCCGGGCTCTATCCCTCCCTTGATGGACGCGCTCAGCGCCGGGAAGGCGCCGATGCCCATCTTCACGTTCGGGTAGTTCCCCGAGCCGAGGAGCTCGGTGACGGTTCCAAGGGCGGCCGAGGTGTCGATGGTCATGCCGTACTTGCCGCTCCCGATGCCGATGAGGTTGTCGAAGTCGTCGGGACCGCTCGACGGGTTCGTCGTCGCATCTCCCGACGTCACGAGGGAGTCGAGGTCGCTGAATATCGCCAGGGCGGTTTTGGTGTCGAAGACGACCTTGGTGGCGCGGGCCTTCCTGCCGTTGCTGTTGTTCACGAAGAGCTGGTTGGCAGTGGCCAGCCAGGTCTCGAGATGCCAGGGGTCGAGCACCAGCCCCGTTCCGCTCCCGGAGGCCTTGAGCGCTTTGGCGTCGGTCAGCAGCTCGGGCAACGTGGCCGGCGGCGAGCTCGGGTTCAATCCGGCCTTCGTGAAGGCGAGCTGGTTGTAGTAGAGGATCGGGGCCGACACGGCGAAGGGGAGCGCCTCTTGCACGCCGTTGACCTTCCAGTAGTCCAGGGGACGGGCCAGGAAGTCCGAGGTGGAGTAGTGGGCTGCGTTCATGCACGACTGCACCGGCAGGAAGGACTGGGTGTCGATGGCCTCCTGCGTGCGCTGATCCTCGAGTTGCACGGCGTCTGGGAGCTGCCCGTTGCTCAGGCCCGCCTCGTACTTTTGCCACGTGTCGTCATAGCTGGCCTGGTCGACCAGAGTCACGTGGACCTTGGTCTGTGATGCGTTGAACGCGTTGGTGATGGCCAAAAGAGTCTGGCCGTTGGCGCGCACCATGGAGTTCCAAAACGTGATGTCGACGACACCCTTGTGCTTGGCCAATGCCGACAGGTTGCAGGCGGGGAGCTTTGTGGCCGCTCCGGCGGGAGCGTCCGCGCTCACGCCGAGGGTGGTGGCGGCCACCGCCGAGCCGGTGAGGATGCACAGCGCCGCACCGACCTGGGCGAGAAGACGGGAAATTCTCATAGCGCACTGCCTACCACTGTCGCCGCCCCCGGTGGGATTCGCGGGTCATTTGACCGCGCCGGCGGTCAGACTACGCACCAGCTGCTTTTGGAAGATCAACAACAGGATCACCAGGGGGACGAACGCGATGACTGCTCCCGCCAGGGCAACCGGGATTTGGTCGGCCTGGGTGCCCACCAGCTGCTTCAGCCCGATCTGCACGGTGTTCAACGGTGTCGTGCCGCCCGTGGCCAGGAGGGGCCAGAGGTACTGGTTCCAGGCCGCCAGGAAGGAGAACACGCCCAGAGCGGCCAGGGAGGGTCGCGCCAGCGGCACCGCAACCCGGAGCATGAAGCGCCAGTGGCCGTACCCGTCGAGTCGGGCCGCCTCCTGGAGATCAGAAGGGATCTGCAGGAACGCCTGTCGCAAAAGGAAGATCCCGAAGCCCGTGGCCAGGAAGGGGACGGCGAGACCCTCGTACGTGTTGAACCAGCCGAGCGAGGAGATGGTGTCCAAATTCGTGATGAACGTGACCTCAAAGGGGATCATGAGCGTGGCCAGGCACACCAAGAACAATGTCCGCTTGAAGGGGAAGCGGAGAAAGGCGAAGGCGTAGGCGGCCAGTACGGACGTCACCAGTTGCCCGGCCACGATGCTGGTCGTCATGATCGCAGAATTGGCCATGTAGCGCGACATCTGGCCGCTGTCCCACGCCGTGACGTAGTTGTGCCATTGCGGGATGCTCGGGAAGAGTGGAGGTGGCTGGTGCGCCAGCTGGCTCGGTCGCAGCAGGGAATTGACGATCGTGAAGTAGATGGGCACGAGCACCACCACCGCGCCGACGGTCAGCAAGCAATAGCTCCCGAACCTGCGCCAGCGTCTCGAGACCCGCCGGGTCGGTGCCTCAATTGGCATAGTGCACCCGGCGCTCCAAGAACCGCATCTGCAGCAGGGTCAATCCCAGGGTGATGAGGAACAAGACGGTGGCCAGGATGGCCGCCGCACCGGGATTGTTCTCCACCTGGAGGGTGTTGACGATGTTGTAGATCAAGACATTGACGTGAAGCTGCGCCGCGTTCTGGTAGCCGATCAAGATGTCGATCGCGCCGAACGACTGGAACGCGTAGATCGTGCTGACGATGACGGCGAAGAAGATGGTGGGGGAGAGCAACGGTACGGTCATGCGCCAAAAGCGCGTCCAGGCCCCGGCGCCGTCGATCTGTGCCGCCTCCAGGAGCTCATCGGGGACCGACTGCAGCCCGGCCGACATGATGATGAAGGACAGCCCGAGGAACTGCCAGATGGTGATGGCGGCCACGGCAAGGAGTGCCCATGTGGTGTTCTCGAGTGCCGGCGGGGAGGGATTGATCCCGAGCCAGGGCAGGAGGCCGACCACGGGGTTCAAAAGAGTGCCGAAGACGACCGATGCCACAGCCACCGAGCTGACGACGGTGGACGAGAAGATCATGCGGTAGACGGCAATCCCCTTGAGCTTGCGGTGCGCCGCCACGGCGAGAGCCAGCCCGAGGATCAGGCTGGCCGGCACGACCAGGATCACGAACAGGATCGTGGTGACCAGGCTCTGGGTGAACTGGGTCGATGTCAGGGTGGGCCCGATCTGGTGCAGCCCGACGTAGTGCGCCGGGAGACCAGGTACGGGGGGAGTCTGATAGAGCATCAATTTGAAGTTGCGAAAGAAGGGATAGAACGTGAAGGCGGCGAACACCGCCAGCGCGGGCAGGATCAACAGATAGGCCAGTCCGGCCTCGCGCCGCCGCCGCGTCCGCAGCGAAGGTCCCGTTCTCGCCAGCGTGGTACCACTGGCAGCGGCGGTCACGGTCACTGTGGGTCCAGGCGTTGCGTACTGGCAGCGTCGAAGAGATGGACGGCAGCCGGATCGGCGACGACGGCGATCCGCACCTTGTCGTTCGGCGCCGGCTTGGTGGCGTTGCCGGCCTGGCGCACGACGACGCGCGACCCGTCCTCTGTCCGGCAGATGACATGTGTCTCCGCGCCGAGGAGTTCGACGATGGTCACTTCGCAGGCAAGGGGGCCCTGAGCATCGAGGTAGAGCGACTCGGGGCGCAGACCGACGACGACGTCGCGCGTGCCAGCGCCGACGGCCGCCCGGAGAGCAGGGGGGAGGGGGAGGGAGCCGCCCGAGACTTCGACTGTCGTCTCCTCCCCACTGCCGCCCGGCGTGATGCGGCCGGGCAGGAGATTCATGCCGGGGCTACCGAGGAATCCGGCCACGAAAGTGTTCGCCGGGAAGGCGTAGAGGTCCTCGGGTGCCGCCACTTGCTGGAGCGTGCCGTGGCTCATCACTGCGATGCGATCACCCATCGTCATGGCCTCGACCTGGTCATGGGTGACGTATAGCGTCGTCGTGGAGAGCCGATCCTGCAGCGCGACGATGTCGGCCCGCGTCTGGACTCGTAGTGCGGCGTCGAGATTGGAGAGGGGCTCGTCCATCAGGAACACTTGTGGCTCGCGGACGATGGCCCTGGCGAGGGCCACCCGCTGGCGCTGGCCGCCTGAGAGCTGGGAGGGCTTGCGGTCGAGCATGGTGTCGAGCCCCAGGGTGGTGGCCGCCGCCCGCACCCGGATGGCGCGCTCGTCCTTGGGTATGCCGCGCTGGCGGAGCGGGAACTCGATGTTCCGGGCCACGCTCAAGTGCGGGTAGAGGGCGTAGCTCTGGAAGACCATGGCCACGTCCCGATCCTTGGGATCGACGTCATTGACCACCCGGTCGCCGATGGAGATGGTGCCTTCGGTCGCCTCTTCCAGACCGGCCACCATGCGGAGGGCTGTGGTCTTCCCGCAACCCGATGAGCCCAGCAGGACAAGCAGCTCTCCGTCCGGAACGACGAGGTTCAACCCGTCAACCGCTGTGGTGTCCCCGAAGCGTTTGGTCACCCCCTCGAAACTCACCTGTGTCAATGTGCGCCCCTGCTCTGGTCCTGCCCAGTCATCGAATTGATCCCCACCCGGCCGTCTCGTTCCGCAGGAAGTATCACCTGCTGGGAATCAACTGCACGGTCCCGCTTAACTGGCCGGTAGCCTCCACCCCATCGATTCGGCGATCTCCTTGCAGGTGGGGCAGAGGCCGTAGCGTTTCGGGTCTCGGCCCGGAACCCACTCCTTCCCGCAGAGGGCGCGGACAGCAGTGCCGTTGACAATGCCCTCGACGACACTCGGTCCAGCGGAGACGAAGTCCCCCTCCTTGGGCCGATAGCCCTCCAGGACGATGTGGGCCATCCGGTCGTGGTCGCCGTCGTCCAGGTCGAGGTCGGGTCGGGCCGTGGCCACGATGGTCCCGCCCTCTTGTTGGGGCGTGACGGAGCCCTGGGTCCCCGCCCGCCTCCGGTCGTTGGTCGTTCCCATCGACCCCAGCGTAGGCCCTGCATCGGGCGGGGTCCCGGTTGTTCCGTCCCTGGTAGGCGGCCCGGGAATCAGACCGTTGCGGGGATTGTTGACTAGTCAGACAAGTGAAGAGGACCCAGAGAGGGACTGAACATGCCAAATGAGATCGTGACATTGCCGTTGTTGCCGTTGAAGTCCGGAGTCGTCCTGCCTGGGATGGTCTTCACGATGGCGCTCGAGTCCAATGAGGCCCGTGCCGCCGCCGAAGCCGCCCAATCGGCGGGCGGAAAGCTGCTGCTGGTGCCCCACATCGAAGGGCGCTACGCCAGCGTGGGCGTGATCGCGGAAGTGATGGAAGAGGGGGCGCTCCCCGGCGGGCTGCCCGCCGTGGCCGTCCGTGGTGACCAGCGAGCCACCATCGGGACTGGGGTGCCCGGTACGAGCACCGCACTGTGGGTCGAGGCCGATCCCCTCATTGAGGGTGAGCCGACGCCAGAGGCCATTGAGTTGGCGAGGGAGTACCGCGCCGTGCTCGAGAACATCCTTCTCAGCCGGGGTGCCGGGCGGATCGCCACGCAGTTGCGTGAGATCACCGACCCTGGTCGGTTGGCCGACGTGGCGGGCTACTCACCCGACCTCACGTTGTCCCAGAAGGTCGAGGTTCTCGAAACACTCGACGTCGAGGCGCGGTTGCGCCTCGTGATCGGTTGGGCTCGCGACACCTTGGCCGAACTGACCCTGCGCGAGCGGATCAAGACCGACGTGGAGGAAGGGATGGAGAAGACGCAGCGGGAGTTCCTGCTTCGGCGTCAACTCGAGGCCATCCGCAAGGAGCTCGGACAACTGGGCGACGGCGGTGACGCCGACCCGGACGACTACCGGGCCAAGCTGGCTGAACGCGACCTGCCCGAGCACGTGCGGGTCGCCGTCCAGCGCGAGGTGGACAAGCTCGAGCGCACCAGTGAGCAGAGCCCCGAAACCGGGTGGATCCGCACCTGGCTGGACACCGTCTTGGAACTGCCCTGGGGCGTGGAGTCCGATGACAGCCTCGAAGTAGTCGAGGCCGCCCGCATCCTCGATGCGGACCACGACGGGCTGGAAGACGTCAAGGAGCGGATTCTTGAGCACCTGGCCGTGCGCAAGCTGCAGGCCGAGCGCGGGCTGGTGCCCGTGGACGGTCGCGGCTCAGGTGCCATCCTGGCCCTCGTCGGCCCCCCGGGAGTCGGCAAGACGTCGCTGGGCGAGTCGGTTGCCCGCGCCCTCGGGCGCAAGTTCGTTCGCGTCGCGCTCGGCGGGATACGCGACGAGGCCGAGATTCGTGGCCATCGCCGCACCTACGTGGGCGCACAGCCGGGACGCCTGGTTCGGGCCCTGCGGGAGGCGGGCACCATGAACCCCGTCATCGTCCTCGACGAGGTGGACAAGATCGGATCCGACTTCAGGGGTGACCCTTCGTCGGCCCTGCTCGAAGTCCTCGACCCGGCGCAGAACCACACGTTCCGCGACCATTACCTCGAGGTCGATCTCGACCTGTCCCGCGTGATGTTCATCGCGACTGCGAACGTGGTCGACACCATCCCAGGACCGCTGCTTGACCGGATGGAAGTCATCCGGCTGGACGGCTACACCGAGTCCGAGAAGGTCTCGATCGCTCGCCACCACCTGGTCGACAGGCAACTGGGCCGTGCCGCCCTGCGGGAGGACGAAGTGCAGATCAGCGACGAAGCTCTGCGGACCATCGTGGCCGACTACACACGCGAAGCGGGCGTGCGCTCACTCGAGCGTGAGATTGGCCGGTTGCTGCGCAAGGTGGCGACCAAACTCGCCGCCGGGGAGCGTCAGGCTCCAGTCGTCGTCGACTCGCCGGACGTGCGCGGCTGGTTGGGCCGGGCCCACTTCTACTTCGAGGCAGCGGAGCGGACCAGCGTGCCCGGCGTCGTGACCGGGTTGGCCGTGACCGGAGCCGGAGGTGACGTCCTCTTTGTCGAGGCCAGCATGTCGGACGGCCCGGAGGGTCTGACCCTCACCGGCCAACTCGGCGACGTCATGAAGGAGTCGGCGGAGATCGCACTGTCCTACGTGCGCTCACACGCGGGCGAGCTGGGGATCGATCCTGCGTCCTTCGCCGGAAAGCGCTTCCATGTGCACGTGCCGGCTGGCGCGGTGCCCAAGGATGGGCCGTCGGCCGGGGTGACCATGACCACGGCGCTGGTCAGCCTGCTGCGCAATGTCCCTGTCCGTTCCATCGTGGGAATGACCGGCGAGGTCACCCTGCAGGGCCGGGTGCTCCCGATCGGCGGGGTCAAGCAGAAGGTGCTGGCGGCGCACCGCGCCGGGTTGAAAGAGGTCGTCCTGCCCGTGCGCAACGGGCCCGACCTCGAGGATGTACCCCAGGAGGTCAGAGACGTCATGACGTTCCACCTGGCCACCACCATCGACGACGTCCTCACCCCGGCCCTGTCGGGGGAGGACGGTGCGGTGGACAGGGACCACGTGACGGTCCTGCCGGCCGTAGCCTGAGGTCGGGTCCCGCCCGATCCTCCTCCGGAAGGTCCGGAGGAGGAGGCAGCGCCGACGGTTGAACGGAGAGTCAGATGGACGACAAAGAGATCATCGCCCAGATCAGTGGGTTGGCCGAGGAGGAGCAGCGCCTCGAGGAGGCCCATGTCGGTGAGGGCCTCTCCGACGAAGAGCATGAACGCCTCCGCACCATCGAGGTCACCCTCGATCAGCTCTGGGATACGCTCCGGCAACGCCGGGCCAAGCGCAACGCTGGCGGCCGTGCCGATGAGGTCCAGCCCCGGTCAGCCGAGACTGTGGAGGGCTACCTCCAGTAAGTGGTGCGGTTAGTGGTTACTTGCCGCGCCGGGCTTGGATGATCGGCCAGCCCAACGGGAATGCCGCCACGATGGCGGCGGCCAGCCCCACAAACGCGCCGAAGCTCCAGCCCACATTGACCACGCCCTGCCCAGAGGGCTTGAAGATGAACGCAAGTAGAATGAGAACGAGGTTGATTACGGTCGCGACCAGGAGAATCTGATCTCGACTGAGCGGTGAAGTTGTCGGTAGCTTCCATAGGCCTAGGACTTCAGCGCCGATAAGGCCGAGGATGACGATCGAGAGAACAAGGGTGACGTACAAGTACCCGTGGGGATCTAGCGCGTCGACGGTTTGTCCATCGGCGCTGTACCAGGGGAGGAAGAGTGAAATGAAGAGGACCAGGGTTCCGCCGCCCACTAAGCGATTCACCTGACTTATCGCCGCCAGATCGAACTTGATCTGAGGTCTCGGTGCACCGGCGGAGGTTTGCGGAGGAGTAGGGGTTGAGGTCGCGGCGGCCTCGGGCGCTGCACCCGCCATGTTCGACCCACAACTGGGGCAAAAAGTCCCGGTATCCGCCGTGACGGCTTGACAGTTAGGACAGGTGCGAGAAGCCATTGGCTCACCTCGATCCATGCTCGTAGGGTTGGTCCGGAGACGGAGGATAGCGGCTCAACGGGTATTTAGCTCGGATGCTTTTTCCTGGTGAGCGGGGGTCGGGCTGCAACCCGAGTCGAACTCGGACGCCTTCTGGAAATCGGTCGCCTCTTACTTCGCCTGGGACAGCGCGGTGGTCTTCGGCGTCTTCAACGAGCCATTCCCGGTGAACTACAACTCGGACGGCGATACGGCAGCGGGCTGGGCGTGCGATCTCAACGGCTGCACGGTGAACGACTGCACCGATTCGACGGGCAACTGTTCGGGCACCTACGCGGGGGAGGGCATGCGCCAGATGATCAGCGACATCCGCTCGGTGGATTCGACGACCCCGCTGCTCGCGGGCGGGCCGGACTTTGCCGGGGACCTGGACCAGTGGCTCGCCACGTTCTACCCCGGAGGCGTGTCTATCGACCCCGACAACCTGCTCGCGGCCAGCGTGCACATCTACTTTCCCGGCGGCAACTGGCCGTGCGACCTGTCCACGGATGTGGCGACGTCCTGTCCGACCACCTCCCAGGGCGCGATGAGCGATAACGGCATCGAGCAGGTGGCCGCGGTGACGCCTGTGTTGATCGACGAGGTGGGGGACTTCGGCTGTTCGGCTGACAGCCTCACGCCGTTCCTGTCCTCCGTCGACGGGGCTGATGCCTCGGGCGCCTACGACATCGGTTATGTGGGGTGGGCCTGGACCACCTACTCGTGCGACCCCAACATGATCACCAGCTGGACGACGGGCCAGCCGAGCGCCATGGGCACGGCCGAGTACTGCCAGCTGTACCTCGACGGACTCAACGATGGCGCACTGGCGCCGTGCGCCGGGACGCCTGTCTCGGTAACGACCACCACCGGCCTGCCGCCCGAAAGCTCGACAACAACGACCACCACCCCGCCCGAGTCCACGACGTTGCCCACCTTCCCGGAGACCTTCGAGGGGCAGGTCTGCCAGACAGTTGACTACCGTTACTTCGAGACAGCGGAACATGGCAACCGAGTGTCCACGCTGGCCGCCGTCAGGGTCGAGGCGCTGCTCCGAAACACGACGGGTCCAATGTTCTCTGAGGCGCAGCTCTTGCAGGATGCCATCACAGCCAACAGCGAGGCGTACATAATCGGCATCTTCTTGTACCTTCAAGAAGTGGCGTGCCCGCCCGTCGCGATCGAGCCTCCCAGTTAGCCCAGAGTGGATTGCATTGGCCGGCCCAGAAACCTCATCTGGACGCGGCCCGCATCCGCACCGGCCGGTCCAGCCCGCCGCCCTGGCCAATCTCCGGGTGTCGGGTTATGGTTGGTCCAGCGCGGATAAGTCGAACAAATGCCGCGAAATGCGATCCAAATGAGCTGAAATCATCTCGAATGCCAGGAGGTCAAGATGAGTGTGACAGAGTCCGCCAAGGTGTCCCTGAGTTCCCCGGAGCGGTTCTTCATTGGTGGCGAGTGGGTCAAGGCGTCCAGCCCTGACCAGATTTCGGTTATCAACTCAAGCACAGAGGACGTCTTTTTCCGCGTCGCCGAAGCCAAAGAAGCAGATATGGACGGGGCCGTCGCAGCGGCCCGGGTGGCCTTCGATCGCGGACCGTGGCCCCGCTTGACCCATGCGGAACGTGCCGACTTCATGCTGAAGATCGCCGCCGGATTGGACGAGCGCGGCATCGAGATCGGTCAGATCTGGTCGGGCCAGGCGGGCATCATCAACACCTTGGCCACGGCGAGTGCCCCAGGGCACGGTCAGCCCTTCCGCTACTACGCAAGTCTGGCCACCGAGTTCCCGTTCGAGGAGCGGCATCCTCCGACGGCGGGCGGGAACGTCGGCATGATCGTGAGGGAGCCGGTCGGCGTGGTCGGTGCCATCATCCCGTGGAACGGCCCGATGGGGCTCATTGGCAGCAAGGTCGCCCCGGCGCTGCTCGCCGGCTGCACCATGGTCATCAAGGCCTCTCCGGAGGCGCCCGGTGAGGCGTACGTCTTCGCCGAGATCGCCGAGGCGATCGGCCTCCCTGCTGGAGTCATCAACGTGGTGACGGCGGACAGGCCGGTCTCGGAGCTGCTGGTGCGGGACCCGCGCGTCGACAAGATCAGTTTCACCGGCTCGACCGCGGCCGGCCGTCGTATCGCATCTATCTGCGGTGAGCGCATCGCCCGCGTCACCCTTGAGCTCGGCGGGAAATCGGCAGCCGTGGTCCTCGACGATTTCGACATTGCGACGGCGGCCTCGACGATCACGAGCCGCGCCTGTCTGATGACCGGGCAGGTGTGCTCGTCGTTGACCCGCATCGTCGTCACCCGGGACCGCCACGACGATCTTGTGGAAGCCCTGGGTGAGTCCTTTGCGCAAGTGAAGGTCGGAGATGCGTTTGATGCCAACACGGGCATGGGGCCACTCGCTATGCAGCGCCAGCGCGATCGCGTCGAGGGCTACATCGCCAAGGGTGTTGAAGAGGGAGCGAAACTGGCGTCGGGCGGTCAACGGCCGAAGAACCTCGATCGAGGCTGGTTCATCCAACCCACCGTCTTCGGAAACGTGGACAACTCCTTCACCATCGCGCAGGAGGAGATCTTCGGCCCGGTGCTGAGCGTGATACCCGCCGACAGCGAAGAGCAGGCCATCGACATCGCGAACGACACGATCTACGGTCTGAACAACTCGGTCTTCACGAATGATGCCGACAGGGCCTACGAGGTGGCCCGCGAGCTCCGCTCCGGGACGGTGGGGCACAACGCCTTCCGAACCGACTTCGGCATCGCCTTCGGTGGTTTCAAGCAGTCGGGGATCGGCCGTGAAGGCGGTCGTGACGGACTCCTCCCCTACCTCGAAGCGAAGACGATCATCCTCGACGAGGAGCCCACTCGCACGCACCTGTAGATCAGTCGGTCAGCTCTTGGCCGCGGGCAGCAGCCACGAACGACCTTCCCCGTGGTCCGTGGACCAGCACGCGGCGGGGCACACTGGTCGTGTGCCGGCTCGGGCGGCATGGCGCGGACACCACCGCGGCGGCTCAGGGTGGCCGTCGGGGCGCGTTGGGCGCGGTGAGTGGCACGTCCGGATGTGGGATAGCTGGGATACGCTGAATGCCGCTTGATCAGTAGCCGCAACAGTGGGCGGCTGGCCGCCCGAAGGGCGACGAGCGGGGAGGGGTAGGCACGTGGATGCACCCTTGAGCGGCATAGCCTCGGGGTCACGTGAACGATGGTTGTCCCTCAGCTTTGTTCTCAACGCGATAGCCGTCCTCATCTTTGTGGCGGCGGCCGTGGCAGGGATCCTGTTCATCCGTCGTTTTGCCGTCAATATGATCTATTGGGACCAGTTCTCCGATGTCAATGTGATTCGGCACGCGCATTCGGGCACCTTGTCATTCGGATTGCTATGGGCTCAACACAATGAGAACAGAGTCTTCTTTCCGAACCTCATTGTCCTTGTTCTTGCCTACACCACACATTTCAACATCGTCGTAGAGGACTACCTGAGCCTGGTGCTTTGGGTCGCGGCTGTAGGGCTGATCATCGCGGCCCATAAGCGCCGATCTCCCGGGATGTCGTGGATCTACTACTTCCCGTTGGTCGTCGTACTTTTGTCATTCACCCCGGTCTCGGTCGCCTTGTTCGGCTATCAGATGAGCTGGTTTCTTTCCCTCTTGGGGTTGGGCGGAGCCTTGTTCCTTCTGGACCGACCCACACTGTCGCGCTGGGTGCTGGCGGGAGCGATCATCGCTGCAGTCGTCGGGAGCTTCTCCTCATTCGAGGGGCTGTTCATCTGGCCTGCTGGGTTGGTCCTCTTGTATCTCCGGCGACGAACCAGGGCCGTGATGGCGCTTTGGATCACAGGTTCTGTCGTCACGGGAGTTCTGTACTTCGTCGACTACAGTTTCGCCGCTGCGGGGGGGAGCGGATCGTACGTCCTCAGTCATCCGTGGCGGGACCTGGCGTTCTTCTTCTCTTCGATCGGTGACGTCGTCAGCACCGACTTCCCGGCTGGCCCGAATGCCGTCAATTACTACGTGCTCGTTTTGGGGATAATCGTGTTCGCGATTGCGATCTGGGCCCTGATCCAGGGAGTCCGTGCCAATCGATCTGGTGGTAGTCCGATTGGCGTTGCGCTGATCTGCTTCGGGTTGCTGTTTGTCGTATTTATCACGAACGGTCGTACCCAACTTGGGCTTTCCTCCACCGGATCGCGGTACTCCATGTTCGAACTCATGGTTTGGGCGGGGGCCTATCTGTCATTGCTCGGGTCGTCGATGCCACGGTTCGGGCAATCGGGATCGGGGTGGGCGATCTACCACCGCTACTGGCCCGGTGCCCGCAGTCGTTCGACCAGCGAAGTCGGAGTTTCGGGACGACCATCGATGGTTTCGCAACAAGTGATTACCATCGTCGCTCTCATCGCGCTCTTCGGTCTGATGATCGTCCAAGTGGTATCGGGAGACGAGGCGAGCCTTCCCAACGCGAGGGCTTGGCGAAACGAGGGACTCACCATTGCCAACGTGATGGTCAACATCGACAAGGCCCCTGACGCTCTGGTAGAGAGCGAGCTGGGCCAATACCCCGTACCGTTCCTGCGACAGATGACGGGGTTTGCCCGGTCGGAGCACCTGAGCGTGTTCGCGACGAACGCAGTTGCCCGCTACACCAAAGAAGGGCTCCCTAGCGTTGCCTCACCAGTCACGATCATGTTCAGCCCCAAGAATGGAGCCACGTTGAAGGGTGGTCTATGGCTTGATGCCGGCGCGACGGGTATCGATGGAGTGACCAAGGTTGACTTCCGTCTCACTGGAGGAACGTTGCACAGCGCCCTGATCGCTACCGGCACGTCCACCGAAGTCGGATGGCTCGCGGGTTGGAACACGACCAGCGTTCCCAATGGGACGTACAAGCTTCAGGCCGTCGCCTACGATGCCGCCGGGAAGAGTGGCGTAAGTACGAGCATCACAGTCACGGTCGCCAACAAGCTCGATTAGTAGACGGAATCTAAAGGACCAGTTCAAGGGGCTGTAGCTCAGTGGTTAGAGCAGGGGACTCATAATCCCTCGGTCGTGGGTTCGATCCCCACCAGCCCCACGTCGTCCCGCGTCGCTTCCTTGTCGCCTCCCCACAATCCGCCGAGGCGCCTTGGCGAACCGGCGGCCCCTACGCGGGTTCGGGTTCGCTGGCCGCCCAGGCGATCGCCCCGCCGGTGAGGTTCTCCGCGTCCCATCCGGCTTGGCTGAGCGCCGTGGCCGCTTTGGCCGAGCGGACGCCGGCCGCGCACGCCACGACGATGGTTGCCCCCGGCGGGAGCTCGCCCAGCCGGTCGCCCAGTTGGCCAAGCGGGATGTTGACCCCGATGGGATAGGCCCACTCCTCGACTTCGTCGGGTTCGCGGACATCGAGCAGGAACACGTCTTCGCCCCTCGCCAGGCGGGCACGGACGTCGTCGGGTGACACCTCTGTATAGGGCACGGGAACCAGGTTAGTGGGGCCTCCGTCGCCACCCCGACCCGCCGTTGGACGCCATGCGGCGGCACGCGCTAATACTCTCGTTGCTATGCCGTTGCCCCGCCGGTTCCTCAATGA